>VFSW01003178.1_pt1 | contig 24611 bp, 21 predicted proteins | sample 5358111 | NCBI WGS metagenome assembly VFSW01 (sample SAMN11554181, study PRJNA540505) | mine drainage metagenome | isolation source: sediment from site ElyBrook_90M | place: USA: Ely Copper Mine, Vershire, VT | collected 2017
AACGGCTCGACCGCGACCTACACCGCGAACTGGCTCGGCGACCGCAAAAATATCGAGTTGCTGGATCCGGCGATGAAGGCTGGCTACAACTATCCTGATGACTACGATCTGCCGCTGGGCTTCCCCCGTCCCGATTGGGGCGCATGGCAGGTTCGTCCGATTTCGATCATCAACGTCACCCGCATCCCGACCGAATCGGCGGGCTATTGCTATGGCAACCGTGTGATGTATCTCGATCGGGAGACCTGGGAATCGTTCTGGAACGACAACTACGATTCCAATCATAAGCTCTGGAAGGTATTTGCCTACGAGAACGCGTTCGGCCCGGTTCCCACCCTCGGCAAGGCCTGGGTTGGTATCGGCGCGATGGCGTGGGACCTGCAAAACACCCACATGACGATCTGGAGTAGCTGGGGCAACAAGAACCAGAAGAGCCACTACATCAACAATGAAGCGCCGGCCGAGTATCTGAACGGCGTCAAGTACGGCTCGGCCGCGGGCCTGATGCAGATCATGAAGTAACGCGGAACAGGCCGGAACGATTCGGTTAACCATCAGGGCGCGTCCATCAGGGCGCGCCCTGATTCATTTCCACAAACCGCGGCGGCCGCTACCTGATCGTTTCGATTTTGTGTTACTCGAACGATAACTGGATTCACTAACCCGCAAGGAGCGCGCGCGATGAGTCTCAAGGGAGCGGCCGCAATCGTAGGTATTGGCGAACTCAAGCCAACCAAGGAACCAGGCAACGCCACGGCGCTGGGCCTGATGGCAAAAGTGACGGCCGAGGCGATCGCCGATTCGGGCCTCGAAAAGCGCGATATCGACGGCTTTTTCTGCGGCATGGCCTTCGCCGACCCTGGCGCGCTCTATCCCGCCAGCGTGGCCGAGGTGCTCGGGATCAATCCGCGCACGCTCAACCAGGTCGATATCGGCGGCGCGAGTCCGGCCGGGATGGTGTGGCGTGCGGCCTCGGCGATTCAGTCCGGGATGTGCAGCGCGGTGCTATGCCTCGTCGCCGATCTGAACCGGATGGGCGACCAGCGCGTCCCGGTGATCTCGACCCAGCGCGAGTTCGAGGCGCCCTACGGAAATATCGGCGCCAATTGCGGCTACGCGATGATCGCGAATCGCCACATGTACGAATACGGCACCACCGCGCGCCAGATGGCCAAGGTCGCCGTCGACCAGCGCGCCAACGCGCTCAAGAATCCGCTCGCGACCTTCAACGACAAGCCGCTCACGATCGACGACGTGCTCGCCTCGCGCATGATCGTCGATCCGCTTCATCTGTATGAAATCGTAAGCCCATGCACTGGCGGCTCGGCGCTGATCGTTGCGTCGCCTGAAGTCGCGAAACGCACCAAGCATCCGCCGGCATGGCTGATCGGCGCGGGCGAATATTCCAACCACGCCAGTATCACTTACGCGCCGTCGCTCACCGATTCGCCCGTCAAGCCGGCGGCGGAGAACGCTTTCAAGATGGCGGGCGTCGCACACAAGGATATCGATCTGGTCTGCCCCTACGACTGTTACACGATAACCGTGCTGGTCACGCTCGAGGACGCGGGCTTCTGCAAAAAGGGCTATGGCGGACCGTTCGCAGCCGAGCACGATCTGACCTACGCCGGCGATTTTCCCTGCAACACGCATGGCGGCCAGCTCTCCTTCGGCCAGCCCGGCCTGGGCGGTGGGATGAGCCACGTGACCGAAGCCGCGCGCCAGCTAATGGGCCGCGGCGGCGAGCGGCAGGTCAAAAACGCGCGTCTTGCCTATGTCAACGGCAACGGCGGAATCATGAGTGAGCAGGTGAGCCTGATTCTGGAGCGACGTTCATGAGCGAATACCACAAACCGCTGCCCAAGCCTTCGATAACCAGCCGCCCCTACTGGGAGGCCGCGCGCAAGCACGAACTCAGGCTTCAGCGATGCGAGGCGTGCAAGGCGTTCGTTTACTATCCGCGCGATCGATGCCCGCATTGCTTCTCGGACAGGCTTTCGTGGGAGCCGGTCAGCGGCCGCGGCAAGGTCTACAGCTACACTATCGTGCGGCGCGCCTCGACCCGCTCCTTCATGGAGCCCTACGTGCTCGCGATTGTCGAACTGGACGAAGGACCGCATCTGACGACCAATATCGTCGCGGCGCCCGAGCAGGTGAAAATCGGGATGCCGGTGCGAGTCCATTTCGACGACGTGACGCCCGAGCATACGCTGGTCAAATTCGCGCCCGCCTGATCGCGGCCGGGAAATCGCGCAGAGCGAATCGCGCCGCGCCGCGCGTCAGGCGAGCAGCACCGCGACGATTCCGGTCAGGAAGATTCCGTCGAAGGTGCCCGCGCCGCCGATCGATGCGACCGGCGCTCCCAGTTCGCTGATCTTGCCGATATTGAGCAGGTCCGCGCCGATCAGTGTTCCGAGCACGCCGCTGATATAAGCGATCGCGTCGGCATGATGCGCACTCGCGCCGAGCAGGATTCCGACGACCGCCGCGACGATCGGCGGAATGAACATCGGCGTCGCGATACCCAGCCCGGGCACCGGGCGGGCGAATCGATGCACCACGAAGGTCACGATCGCGGTTCCGATCGCGGCCGGAAATAAAAGCACCGGATGGCCAAATAGCAGCCATGCGCTGAGGCTTATCGGGACAACCGCGCCGCCCACGTTGACCGCGACCACGGTCGAACCGCGCGATTCGAGATGCGCCGGAATCCGATACTGCACGCCGAACGATCGCACTATCTGTTCCGGATGCGCGGGGACGTTTCTTGTGATGCGCGTCACGGGAATATTGACGAAGCTGCCGAGCAGGCTCGCGAACAGCAGCATGAAGGCGTCCTGCGGCGGTACTCCGAGCGATCGGAACGCATAGCTGATCACGCCGACCTCGAACATCCCGACCAGAAAGGCGATGGCGACAAAAAAGATTATCCAGTAAAGGAAAACAAACGGCGCGAAGAACATGGGCACGGATCATAGCAGCCCGCCCGGTCAGCGCCCATATCGGATTGCCGCGCCCGCGATTCACCAACCGGCCCGCGGCTAAATCGATAACCTCGCGTTCAAAACATTGCGCTGGCAATAGCGCCGCGTTTGCGATGTCATCTGCTTATGGCGCCGCGGTTGGCGCACCGATTTTCTCCCGCACGGAGGTCTGTCCATGAATCAGGAAGTCGAGAACCTGCTCAACGCCCTGGCCGATGCCGAACGCGCCGGTGGCCGTGTGCTGCACGAACTCACGCCGATGGCGTCGAATCCGGAGCTGCGCGCGATGCTCAAGAAGGTCGGGCACGACGAGGGCTACTACGCGGGCGAGCTGCTGGCGCATACGCGGCGCCTCGGCGGCAATCCGTCCAACAAGACCGGCGACTTCGTCGAAAAGGTGCGCGCGGTCCCGGACTTTATCGGCAAGCTCAGGCTGCTGAATCGCGGCCAGAGCTGGGTGGTGCGCAAGATTCGCGAGGGAATCCCGAATATCGGCGACGACGAACTCAAGGGCTTCCTGCTCGCGATGGCGGCGGGCCACGAGATGAGCATCGGCGCGCTCGATCGGATGCTCGAAGCGGGCGCGAACTGAGACGGTCTTGTGCAAAACGGCCCGGCGGGTAAGATCGCGCTCAAACCAATGAATACCTCCGAACGCGAAGAATTGCTCGCGATGCTGGCGCGCCATTCCTACTTCGAGCGCGAGGCCGTTACGCTCGCCTCGGGCCGCTCCTCGAACTACTACATCGATTGCAAGCGCACGCTCTACGTTCCGCGCGGCGCCTACCTCGCGGGCGAGCTGATGCTCGAGCTGGTGGCGGCCGAGCAGGTCCAGCAAATTGGCGGGATGGCGGCCGGAGCGCTCCCCGTCACCGACGCGATTATCGCCGCAGCCCATCGCCACGGCGCCGGCGACCTCCGCGGCTTCTTCGTCCGCAAGGAGATGAAGGCGCACGGCCTGCAACAGCAGATCGAGGGCGCGTTCGCAAAGGAACTGCGCGCGGCGGTTATCGACGACACCATCACGACCGGCGGCTCGAGCCTGAGCGCGGTCGCCGCGATGCGCGAGGCGGGCGCCACGGTGACTACCGCGTTCGCGATAGTCGAGCGCGGCGAGGGCGCTCAGGCAGCCTTCGCCAACGCTGGTCTCGCCTATCGATGGCTCTACACGGCCGAGGAAATCCGCGCCGCCCGCAAAGGATCCGGCGGTGGCTGAACCCCGCCTCGTCAACGCGGCCGATATTGCCGGCGCGCGGCGCCTGAGCGCGACGACCAGGCTCGCCGCGATCTTCGGCGATCCGGTCTCCCATTCGCTGTCGCCCGTGATGCATAACGCAGCCTACGCCGCGCTCGGGGTGGACCGCGCCTACGTCGCGTTTCATGTCCGTCCGCCCGATCTCGCGGCGGCCGTCCGCGCAATTCCGGGGCTCGGAATCGTCGGCGCCAATATCACCGTGCCGCACAAGGAGCGCGCCGCCCGGATGGTCGCGCGCCTCAGCGCCGAGGCCCGGATGCTCGGCGCGATCAATTGCGTCGTGAATCGCACGCTCGAACTGCTGGGTGATAACACCGACGCACGCGGGCTCGAACGCGATCTGCGGAGCCTCGCGCTCGCACTCGAGGATCGGATCGTGATCGTGATTGGCGCGGGCGGCGCGGCCGCCTCGGCGATCGTGGCGGCCTTGCGGCTCGACGCGCATCGGATCGTAATCGCGAATCGCACGCCCGCGCGGGCGCAATCGCTGCGCCGCCGGCTTCGCGCGCGCCTCACCGCCGACCTCGAACGAGTCCCGATCGACGTTCGCGGACTCGACGCACTGACCGATATCGAGGTGATGTCGCGCGCCGCGCTGGTGATGAATGCGACGCCGATGGGCCTGGTCTCGACCGGCTTCGCGCGGATGAACGCGAAAGCGACGCCGCGCAACTGCTTCTTCTATGATCTGGTCTACGCGGCCGAACCGACCGCGTTCATCAAGGCCGCGATCGGGGCTGGCCGCCCGTGCGCAGACGGCGCCGGGATGCTCGTGAATCAGGGCGAGCTTGCGTTCGAGCTTTTCAACGGCGTGGCGGCGCCCGCGGGCGTGATGCGCCGGACTATTTGGGAAAAGCTCGCTCGCCGCCCGGGTGATCTGCACGCCTGACCGCGCCCGCGCCTTCGCAGGTTCCGGCATCCATTTTGGCCCCGGTGTGTCTGGGGTTCACAGGGGCGCGGTCATTCGATTGCGGCGCTATTCCTCAAAATACTCAGTTATTCCTCAGAATACTCAGTCAGTCTTCGAAAGGTTGTGCGTATTCGACCAGCACGCCGCGCGTCGCCTTGGGATGGAGAAAGCAGATCATTCCGGCCAGCCCCTTGCGCGGCGCCTGATCGATTAGCGCAATCCCGGCCGCCCGCGCCTCTTCGAGTTCGATCGCGACGTTCCCCGTCTCGAAGCATACGTGATGGAGTCCGCCGCCGCGGCGCGCGAGGAACTTGCCCACGCCATTGTCGGGACTGAGCGGCTCGAGCAGCTCGATTTCGCTGTTGCCGGCGTCGAGCAGCGCCGCCCTGACGCCCTGCTCCGCGATAGTCTCGGTCTTGGTGAGTCTGAGCCCAAGCGTATCGCGCCAGAACCTAAGTCCCGCTTCGAGATTCGGCACGACCACGCCCACATGATGGATTCGCTTTAGCATCTTACGACTCCGCCGGTTTGTGATCGGCGCAGATTCGGTTCTGCAGGCCGATCCATTGCGTCTTCATCTCCGGGCTTCCGAGGCTCGGATGCTCACTGCGGGTTGACGCGAGCTGCTTGCACGCGTCGTTGACGTCGCCTTGCGCCGCGTAGATCGTCGCGACATTGAAGCCCGCCTCATACCACACGCTATCCGATTGCGCCGCGACCTGCTCGACCCGCGACCACAGGTCGATCGCGTCCTTGTAGTCCTTGCGCGACTGCGCGATCCGCGCCAGTCCGGCATTCGCGTCGGGCGAGGCGGGATCGGCCTTGACGACCTCGTTGAAGGTCGCCTCGGCGTGGTCGGTCTGGCCCATCGCCGCGTAAGCCTCGCCCAGAATCGAGAGCGTGCCGGTCAGATCCTTGGCCGGGATCTTCCCCGCGTTCACCATGTTTTGGAACCACGCATAGGTGAGCGCCGTCAGCCGCGCGTTCGCCGCGTACGCGGTCTGATCGCCGCGCGCCAGGGCCGCCTGCGCCTGCTTCCAGAAATCGACGCCGATCTCCTTGATAAAATCGTTCGCGGCGAGATTGCCGCTGTTGCGATTCACCATCGCGGCCACGTCGCGCTCCAAATCCGGATAGCGCCCCATCGCGACCTGCGACTTGAGCCGCCATTCGAAGATCTCGTTGAAGTGCTCCTTCATGTCCGGATAGTCGTTCTCGTAGCCCTCGAGCAGGTCCGCCATCTCCTTGTCGTCGACGCTCCCGTGATGCTCCTCGAGGCTCGCGAGCATATAGATCGCGCGCCCGCGCATGTCATGAAAGAAGGCGCGCTGCCCCGGTGCAAGCCGCTGTGCCACGGGCTCCCGGCTGATTGCATCGCGCAGCCCCTTGATCGCGGCCGCCCGCAGCGCCGTGGTCGCAGCCGGCTCGGGCGCCTTAGGATTCTGCGCCGCGGCCTTCTCCGCCGCCGCCACCATCATGTAGTTGCATTCGGCCGCGTTGAAAACGGCGGTGTAGTCGTAGTCGGGACTACCCGAGACCTGCGCGTAAAGTTTCGCCGCCTCGGCATAATCACCCTTCTTCTGCAGGCGTTCGGCGAGCCTGAAGCGCGGCTCGTAGGCATACTGGCCGTGCGGATAGGAGTTTAGATAATCCTCGCCCGCCGCAACCCATTGAGCTTCGAGCCGCGTGTTGCGCTGCCCGCCATGCTCCCACTCGGTGCGCGGCAGCTTGTAGCGCATATAGGCGGCCCATTGAGCGTCGGGATTTCCCCGCTGCTGCGCCACCTGGTCGACCAGTTGCTCGACCAGATCGGTACGTCCCGCCGCATAATAGATCTCCGCCGCGTACTTGTAGCCCTGCGGATAACGGCCGGTCGCCGCCGCCGCCGCGAAGTAGTGCGCCGCCGGCATCACCTGATGCTTGTAATAGAGCACGTTGGCCAGCAGCCATTTCTCGAACGGATCGCTCGAATCGCCAAATTCCGCGACCGGGTCCCGCACGTATTGTGAAATCGCCGAGAGCGAGACCGCCCAGTCCTGCTTGTCGTTCTGCCGGATGCGGATATATTCGACCGCTTTGTTATGGAAATCCGCGCGCTTGGCCGGATCGGTCGCCGCCGCCTCGGCCTCGAACAATTCGCGCAGCCGCAACATTTCGAGCCCCTGGCGACTCTGTCCGCTGGCGCCCGAGGCCAGATCGCCGGTCAGGTTCGCGGCCTCGCCCGTCTTGCCCATCTGCGCATAGGTCGCCGCCAGCCCCTGCTCCGCCGCGCGATACTGCCGGGTCCCGTACCCGTCACGCATCACCTGCCTGAAGTCCGCGATCGCATGGCCATACTCCGACCGGTCGTACTTGCCCAGCTCGCGCTCGCAAAACGCGCGTCCCAGAATATTCTCGCGCACCAGTTCGGGTGAGACGATCAGCAAAGTGCTGTTGGTGAATCCGTCGATCGCCTGATTCAGCAGCGGACGCGCGAGCGACGGCTCTTCGGCATAGAGCAGCGCGCCCTGGTAGCGCAGCCACGAGAGCGGGTAGAGCGCGGTCAGCGCAATCTGCTCCGGCTGATCGTAATCGCAGTCCGCCCCGCCCGCGTCTATCTGCGCGACGCAAGCGTCCTTTTTCCTCTGATATGCGCCGTAGATACGGCTCAGCAGCGACTCCAGCCGCGAGTAGGTCGCCAGCAGCTCTTCGCGATCATTGCGCGATCCGGCCAGCGTCTGCTCGAAGTCGGCTTCGGCTTCGTTGAGCTGCTGTATAACCGCCGGGGCCGCCTCGGGGTTCGAGATCGCTTCTTCGACCTGCGGCTCGACATCGTCGATGCGCCGGTTCAACTGGCCCAACCCTCCCGAGGCTATCGCGGGGGCGGCGAGCGTGGCGATTATCGTGAATATAGCCAGACCATCGCGGTACGTAAGGAGCGTACGCTTCATCGTTGTCTCAACAACCGGATTACTTGATTTTCAGCCCGGGTCCCCAAAAGCCGCGCCTGTCCGGTCGGCGGGCCGCTTAGATTAAGGATAAATGGCGTCCAACCGTCAAGCTAATCCCATCCGTTTCGCCGCCTCTTCGATTTCTCCGAGCGATCGCACCCGCGCATAGCCACCCTCGATCCGAACCGGCACCTCGAGTTCCGGCGCCACAATTATCACCGGCATTCCAACTGCGCGGGCGCCCGCCAGGTCGTGAGAATCGGAGTCGCCAACATGGATCGCTTCGCCGGCCGCCACCCCGTGCGAATCCAGGGCGATCCGAAAAATCTCCGGCGCCGGCTTGGCGTACCCCGCTTCCGACGAGATCGTTATCGAATCGAAATATCGGCCGAGCCCCAGTCCATCGAGGATGCCATAGAGCCGATAGTCGAAATTCGAGAGCACGCCGAGCGCGATATGCCGCGCGCGCAGGCGCTTGAGTATCGCCGCCGCCGCCGGATCGGATCGCCAATTCGCCGGATCGCCAAAGAAGGCGAAGAGCGCGTCGAAGAATGTGTCGAAGTCGTCAAACCGCTCCAGCCGATCGAAGGTCCGCGCGACGACGCCACGCCACCATTCGCGCTCGAGCCGCCGCAGTTCGCCGCCCTCGTGACCGGGGCCGAAAGCCAGGCCCGGCGTCTCGTGAAACGCCCGCCTGAAGGCCGCCGAGACCTGAGCCGGTTCAGCCGCCACGCCGAATCGTGCAGCCATCCGCGCGTAGCTCTGTCCGATCGGGTTCCGCGGTTCGAGGAGCGTGCCGGCCGCGTCGAAGAAGACTGCTTTCAGCATGGTATCGGCGGCGTCACGATCGCCTTACATCCGGCCCAGCACGAAGCGCCTGAGCAATGGACCGATCGATCGGATCACCAGCGCGCGCCCGTTGCGGAGCTTGCCGTAGTAGACCGCCGCCGATTGCCCTATCCGCGAAAGCAACGGCACTTCAAAGAAATTCGAGCCGCGCGTCCATCGCACCGCCTTCGACTCGCACCACGATATAGCCGCCGTCCTTGAACGGACCCGCGTTGAGCACCTTCGTCGGCCCAATCGAATCGACGCCCGCCGACTCGTGAATATGCCCCGAGATGCATACGTCCGGCTTCACCGCCTCGATAAATCGGCGCGCCGCCGTGCTGCCGACCGCCAGCCCGCCCCCGATCCGGTCGCACGCGGTCTCGAACGGCGGCGTATGACAGATCATCAGCAGCGGGCGGCGCTCGCGCACCTGCTCGTATCCCCTCATCAGCTCCGCATGAATCTCGTCCTCGGTGAGTTCGAGCGGGGTCTTGAACGGGGTGATATTCGACCCGCCGCAGCCGAAGATCGCGACCCCGTCGATCATCATCCCGCGGCCGTGCAGCGCCACGCCCTCCTGTTCGAGGAACGCGATCACTTCGGGGCGATCGAGATTGCCCGGCAGCGCAAGCACGTTCGGACATGCGCGCCGCACTTCGTCGAGCACCTTGCGCGCGTCGTCGGGCCCGCCGAAGTTGGTCAGGTCGCCCGAAACGATCACCAGGTCTGCGCCGCGCATCTCGTCACGCATCCGCGCAAGATTCCCGGTCGCCATATGAACGTCGCCAAATGAGATTATCTTCATCGCGAAAGGTCCGCCTTCCCCCGGCACGCACAAATAGAATAGCGAATCGCGCGCTTCCTTGAATACGGCTGACCCTCCAGTCGCGTCATTCCGACTGCCCGCCCGCGCGCGCTAGAATCGTTCCCGCGATGAATCCGCTCGATCAGTTCGCCTTCGTGATGGTACGCCCGCTTCGCGCGGGCAATATCGGCGCCACCGCCCGTGCGCTCAAGAACATGGGAATCACCGGCCTGCGGCTGGTCGCGCCCGCGGCGAAAGACGACCTGGCCGAACTCGCGATGGCGGTGCATGCGCGCGATCTGCTCGAACGCGCCCGCGTTTTCGACGACTTGCCGTCTGCGCTCGCCGATTGCACGCTGACGGTCGGGACCACCTGCCGGCCGGGACCGTATCGTGACGCCGTCGTCGCGATTCGCTCGGCCGCGCCCGATCTGATCGCCGCCTCTTCGTCGAATCGTATCGCAATCATCTTCGGACCCGAGGACTCCGGCCTCAGCAACGAGGACCTCAAGCTCTGCAATCGATTGATCACGATCCCGACGGCGCCGGCCTATCCGTCGCTCAACCTCGCGCAGGCGGTCGTCGTAATCGCGTACGAGCTGATGAGCGCGGCTGACCTCGGACGCATCCTGCCCGCCCCCGAGCCATTCGCGCCGGCGGGCGAGGTCGAGGCGACGATGGCGCGCCTGGCCGGCGCTCTTTCAACCATCGGCTTCCTCTCCGATGAAAACTCCGACCACATGATGTTCGCGCTACGCGGACTGTTGGGCCGCAGCGGATTACGTCCGCGCGAGCTGGATATTCTGAACGGTATCGCGCGGCAGATCAGATGGTTCGCAACCGGCGGACGCGAAACCGCCGCGGCCAAGCTCGAAGCCGGACGCAAGCTGCGTTGATCGGCGCAATCCAAGGCTCGCGGCGGCGCGCCAAATCAGCGATACTTTCGCTCGGACGCGATCGATGGCCGAGATAATTCAACTGCGCGAGATTCTGGCCGAGCGCCGCCGCGGGCGCGCGCGAAGCGCCGAGCGCGAAAGCCTCGAACGCGCGATTGTGATCCTCAAGCAAAATCTCGCGACCGCCGCGGCCCTTCTCAACGACGCACCCGCCCGCGACGCTCTCGTTATCGCGGAACGGGTCGAGAAGCTCGCCGCGATGGTCCGTTACGGCCTGCAGATGCTGTCCGACGGCGCCGAGAACGCTCCCGCTGGCAATCCTGATCGCTCGAATTCACGCTGACGCCGGCGCGAGAGAGCACTTTTCCAGCTCTGTCGCGGCTTTAGCTGTTCCGGACCTCGATCCGCCTGGGCTTCGCCTGCTCCTTCTTCGGAAGCTCCAGCTCGAGCACGCCGTTGCGCAGCGTCGCGCTTATCTTCGCTACGTCCACATCCTCGTTCAGGGCGAATTCCCGATAGTAGTTGCCAACATTGTACTCGGTGTACATCGGCCGCAACCCGGCGTACATTTCGGTATCCACTTTGCCAACGATCGTCAGTATCCCATCTTTCAGCGTGACTTCGGCGTCCTTTTCCTTCACACCCGGCATATCCGCCCATAGCTTCAGCGAATGCTCGAACTCATGGATATTTACATCGGGTGTGTAATAGCGTCCCGGGCGCGTCTGCTCCTGTGTTTTTGCAACTTGCTGCTTTTCTCTGGTCATGATTTCCCTGCTCTCGGCCATGATCCTTACCTCCATCAGGCGGTTTTCACTGCGATCTGCCGCGCCACGGCGTGCTCGGCTCTCGGGACACGAACGATCAGTAACCCGGCCTCGTAGCGCGCCTCGGCCCGATTGACGTCGTACTCCTCAGGCAGTTGAATCGAGCGGGAGAACTTGCCCTCGTTCAATTCCCGCCGATGGTAGCCCAAGCCAGCACCATTGAGCTTGAACTCTCGTTCCCCGCTGAACGTCAACGTTCTGCCCTTGCCCACGACGCCAAGCTGCTCCGCATCAAGACCCGGAACCTCCGCGACCACTATCGCGGCCTCGGGCGAATCAAAAATGTTGACCGGCGGATAGGCCCCGTAGCCCGACAGTCCCATGCCAAAAGCGGGATTCCGCATGAACCGCTCGAGCTCGTCCTGCAAACTCAGCAATCCGCCGATACCGGAATCAAGCCTCAACAGAGCCATGGTGGAAAACCTCCTTCCTCGAATTCGTAATCCGCTTCAGAGAAGCCTGAACCCTCTGTCTCGCTCCTCGCCAATGCGAAGCGCCGTTAATTCTCTGATAATCATCAGTCTTCGATGCGCAAGGGGGATTGCGCACCGCGCGATTCTCGAGCTTTGAGAACCCTCTCGAAAGCGGCTTCGGAATGTCGTGCGTCGAGGGCCACTTGATTTCGTTCGGCCGGGCGGCTACGAGATTAGGGTTCGAGTGCTCCCCGGTAGCTCAGTCGGTAGAGCGGACGGCTGTTAACCGTCAAGTCGCTGGTTCGAATCCGGCCCGGGGAGCCAACCCTTATCCCAATCTCTCGTTGGCCTCTAAATGGGCTGGGCAAAATCCATACGTGCATGAAGAATGCGAATAATATCAACACCGCCCTCAATCCGGCGGTAGAATAGAAGGTGAGAGCCGCAAGGATATCTATAGTAGCCGGCCCGCACTTCCGGACATGCCCGGCCGACCGTCGGCCGCGCCGCTACCGTGCCTCGATGTCCTGCCCGAGCTGACGGGTATAAATTTCAACTCGGTCAATGCGACGCCGGAATAGCCGGATCACGCCGGGGCCGCGCATCAGCGACCCCGGCTATTCGAGGCACCAGACTACTGGCAGACCGGCAATGTCCCCGGACCCGACTTGTAATGCGGGAACTTGTTGTTGAGTCCGCCCGCCGCCACCTGCACGACCGGCGTGGTCCCGCCTTTCAGCACCATCACATTTTGATTCGCCGGCGGTCCCGGCCACGTATAGCCGTCCGTCCCATAGACGCTCGACGCCGGACAATCAGAGACTCCCGGTTTGTACGCGGGATCATTCAAGGTAATCCGATAACTCGGACAACCCTCCGCCGGACAGACATAATACGACTCGGCGGTAGTGTTCTTGGGACAGAATGCCGGATCCGTAGACGCACCGGTGCAATTTCCCAGCGGCGAAGGCCCCACCGCGTTCGGGTCGGTCTGAGCAGCCCAGAAAAATAGCATCCCCCGCGTCTTGTCATAAAAGTAATTGTTCAGGTTGGGCGGCCCGTTGAGTTGGCCATTAGTGGTCATCTCACCGATCGTCAGAACCTCCTTCAGGGCCGGAGAAGGACCGGTGTTGCTGACGGTCGGATAGACGCAAACGTTCTGGCCCTGAGTATCAACGGATTGGTTTGCCTGCGGACAATTCGGCACATTGCTCAGCAGTTGTATTCCGGCCGCCGGACAGCCCGGGGGTGGAACATTGAACGTGTCCGTGGCGGCATTCATCTGCTGGTCCAGATTATTGCAGATCACCGGGGCGCCCACTGGATAGAGATCCTGGAGCGGATTGTAGAATTGGCGCAGCGCCGTGTTGACGACGTTTCCGCCGTTGATGCTGCCGCTAAGCACGACATTTCCGCCGCCGTAGGATCGGTAGCCCTTGGTAATCGTGAAGCTGTCGGTGGGGACGTAAGTATTCGCTCCCTGTTTCGCCGCGTAACAGATCCCCAGTTGTACATAGAACGGATTGGTCGGGCTTATCTTGTTCTCGGTATTAACCGTGTCGGTGATTGTCACGTCTACCGTCGACCCGAATCCGGCGCTGGTGACCTGGGGCGGCCCCGGGTAAGGGCTCGCGGCCACGGTGTAACCGTAGCCACTGGTCACCTTGGGCTCCCAATCCCCCAGGCCGTTGCGGCCCTTCAACGCCATCGAACCGTGGAAGTTGGCGAAGTCGGTGCCGAGCGCGCTGAAGTCGGTACTGATTTTGGTGAATGTGATGTTCTGTGTGTAGCCGAGAAATGTCGGCTTTCCAACAAACGGAGGATTCATCGTCTCGAATTCGAGCTGGCCGATCGCGCTCGGCACCATCGCCGCGGTCGGGCGTCCTTCCCGCAACTTGTCTTCCGCCCCCTCCGCCAGGCACTCGTCGGTGGAATTCGATGAAGCGTTGAGCGCCAGATTGTTGAGCGAGATCGTCTGGAGTGCATTACCGGTGGGGTCCAGTGCGGTAACGCCGGCGAGCGTTCCGTCCAGATCGACGATCGTGGTGTTCTTGTCCCCATCGGTGAAATCGCCCCGGTTGACCAATTCGGTATAGACCTGATGAACCAAATCGACGTTAGTGAAGCTCAACTGGTCGGTGGTGGTAGCGGTCGGATATGAACTCTGATTGGCATTGAACCATCCCAACGCCGCGTCGCCCTCATACTTGGTATAGGGAGGTTGGTTGGCAATAGCATAATAACGCCAATCGGCCAGGATTTTTGCGTCGTCGACGGTCAGCAATTTCGCCGCGTTGGGATCGACCCGAAAATTTACGAAGCGATCATTAACGATCAACGGTGGTCCGTCGTAGATCAGAAAGCCGAACATCGGCCAGTCCGGAGTGGGATAGCCGCGCTCGGTGAATGCGCCGCCCGTGGCCGTGCCGCTCACCGCCTTGGTCTGATCGATACATCCCCATGCGGCGCCGCGGGTCTGCGCGCCGACGGCGGGAATGATGGCGCCGCACGGCCCCCATCGATCAACATTGTTGGTACTCATTCCCAGCACGACTGAATGGGTGAAGAGTCCCCAGACGCCGGGATAGTTGCCGTCCACACCGCCCGAGGTGACCAGCGAGGCGCCGTCGCGGGTGGTCGCGATCCGCGCATCCTTGACGTAGTAGAAACTCGGCCGCAGCCATATTCCGCGATCGCGCATCCGCGTCAGGTTCGGCGCGTCGAATTCATCCACCACCGCCTGATGGGCAGCATCGTGGGTGCCGTTCTGATAACCGAAGAGGCTTTCCGACACGATGATGTCGTTCTCGTCATAGAGCCCCTGATAGCATGCGGCGCCACGGTTGCTCTGGAACACGCCATGGGTCCCGGGATAGGTCGGTCCGATCGGAATCCACTTGACCGCGTTCACACTTCCGTCCGGCGGCGGCACGTACCAGTACGCCTTGCCGGTATCCTGACAGCCGGCTATCGAGTTGCCGACCAGTTTTGCGCTGGGATTGACGATCCAGAAGCCGCTCGGCGGCTCGAACCACACATAGGGCGGATAGCATCCGGCGGCCGGCGCCGAAACTATATTGATCTTGCCGTCGGCGTTCACCTGCCCACATACGCCGTGGCTGGGATTGGTCTGGCTGTCGGCGTTGAAGATGTTGAACTGATTGAAAGTGATATTCTGAAGCTTGACCAGATTATCGCCGACCCAGTAATAGCTCAGCAGCAGCCTGTCGCGATTATCCTGCGCGGTGCTGTTTACATCGAATGAGTTGCTCATCGCCCCGATTCCGAGATTGCTGGTGAAACTGATATTGGTCTCGTCGCCAACCTCCTCGTAGAAGATATGTCCCGTGATGCGGGCGCAGACATTATTCGAGAAGCTCATGTTCTGCGTCGAATGCACGGTGATACATTTGTTGTAGCTATGGTCGATACTGTTGGAATCGACCAGCACGTTGGCGGGATTATAGCCGCTCAGGTCGCCGTCCATGTGGAAATGGATCGGATAGCTGCCGAGCTGCTCCTTTCCCCACTTCTGGAACTGCACGCCCTGTATCGAGACCGCCGTGAAGCCCTGCAGCACGCGCAGCTCTCCGCCCCAATGCTTGGTCGCATCAGGATTGTTCGGATTGTCGGCGTTCGAGGTCATCAAAATATTGCGGCTGATAAGCCCCACCTCGGCCCGCTCATCGACGCCGTAGTTGAGCGACGGGCCGGCGGTGTAGTTGGCATTCGTGCTGGGATCGCCCGGGTACGGCCCGCCGAAGTGGTAGTAATTCAGGAGATTGACCAGGGTGACCTGAGTATTGGTGCCGCACCAGTTCTTCTCGTTGGACTTAAGTCCGACGTGATCGATCTGGACGAACTCGCTCTCCCACGGGCTGAAGCTCGTGGTGGCAACCGCGATCCAGTCGCCCGTCCCCCAGGCGCCGGTGCCCGCGCCCACGTTTTGCGCAAGGCAAATGATATTGGGCGGACTGAGTACCGGCGCCAGGATATTGGCTTGAGGGTTGCTGGTCGGCCCCGCCGGATTGGTGAGATAGGTCCAGCTCACTCCGTTGGGCACCACTCCTTTCAGTCCGTACATCCGGAGCGTGCCGCCGTTCTCGACCTGGATGCCCTTCTGATATCCCTCGCACGGCGGGTTCGACCGATCTATCGCGCCGCAGGTGGTCGGCTTGGGACCGGTGAAAACAAGGGTCGCCTTGGCGGCGAGGTTCAGGGTGCCGATTGGGCAAGCGGTGCTGCCAAACAGCAGGCTCCCGCCGGAACCGATATCGATGCCCTTGGTTTCGACTATCGGGTTTGTCTGCGCGACCTCGTCAGCCAGCACGAGCGAGCCGCCGCTGTTGATCGAAACGCTTCCCACCTTCTGAGATTTGTCGACGTAGACGATGCCTTGGCATGCCTGCGTGGTCGCGCCCGAGCCGATCGTGACGTCGCCGTCCGGTCCGACGCAACTGCTGAGCGTCGCCCCGGCCGGATTCTGACAGGCGGCCGGTATAGCTAACGGCGATCCGCCCTGGACGAACTGTCCGCCGCCCGGGGTCACGCCGCTGTGCGAGGAGGTCGCCGCAGTCAGCAGCAGCGCCGCCACCAGCAGTCCGGCCCGGCGCGCCACGGTTGCGCGGTCGAACCTCATGCTGAAAAATTTAAGTATTGCCATCAGACACATCTCCGTCGCGATTTCCAAGATCGTGGCCCGGCTAATCACACCGCCGTGGCCGCGAGATTTGCAATGCTGTTATTGAACGCCCGGGAGCGGGAAGAATTTCACCCCGTTGCCGTTATCACAGGCCGCAGGCGAAGTGGTTCCGGCACAGCTTCCAGCAGCCAAATGAGTGCTGATGCCGCCCGGGTTCTTCTGAAACTGGGCGAGGTCAATCTGGATCAGAAACCTGCGCTGCTGGTCGATAACATAGCCAAAGTTATTGCAACTGTCGGCTACCACGCCGTAAGGAATGACGGTGAGAATGACCGGACCGCCCTCCGGGTCAAGCGGCAAAGTACCGTTCACGCTCGTTATCATCGAGGATGAAAGCTGGGCGACCGGCGTCGTCGGCAGCGTAATCAACGCGACGTCGTCATTCTGGTTGCCGGTCAACAACGCCTGATGGGTCACGGGATTGACGGCGACCCCCGGCATCCCGGTGCCCGTCCCGGTGTCGTGCGCAATCGAGTTCGGTGGCGTCCCCGGCTCGTTGAGCACGCACCCGGCACCCGATGTGAAACTGGCGCCGTTCAGATTGATCGCCGTCGCAGTCGGTGAGGTGAAATCACCGACCACCCATACGTGGGTCGTGGGGTCGACCGCCGCGGTATCGGGATCCGCGTTGAGTCCGGTCAGAGTCGGATCGTCCAGCGTGCAGACCGGAACGCTGGTCAGATTTGACGCGAAGAGGAGCGGTTCGATCAGTCGGGACGAAGCCAGCGTTAGCGGCACCGTCGGATCGAGTCCGACGGTGTCTATCGAACCTACAGTGTTGAAGAACAGGCCAAAAGTCTTGCTGCTCAGATCGAGCGCGGCTATCCCGGTGCAGCTTCCCACCGGCCCCGGGCACGCCAGAACGCTGTCGTCCATCGAAACCACGGCGCTGTCGTTGACCGGGTCGTAAGTAACTCCATCGCCTTCCGAAGGCCGGCTGCCGGACGGAAATGAAACATTCTGGAACGAATTGATGCTCTCGTTGATAATCTGAACGAACCCGTCGTGGAACCCGTCGTCGCTCAGCACCAGCACGGTGCCCTTGCCCGTGAGAGCGGCCGCCGCTTGGGGAATGTAGAACTGAAGCCCCATGTCGAGAGTGGCAATTCGCGGATCGGTCGTGTCGGGATCGACGCTCAGATCGAGCACCGCGACCTGCCCGTCGAGATTGTTATTCAACAGCGGCAACGGCACGTAGGCGCGCTGCGTTTCGCAATCGACGGCGAACAGGCTTGAGTTGGTGGCGACGGGCGGCAGTGGTGTTGGCGTTGGGGTCGGAGTAGGCGTGGTAGGCGTGGGCGTAGATGTCGGAGCCAGGGTTGAAGTCGGCAGCGGAGTTGGAGCTGCGCCGTTGCCGGTGTCGCCTCCGCACGCCCAAATGAGCGAACTGAACGCGATTACAGCGGCAAGAGCACGAACCGACCTGATGGCGAAACGTTTCGCCTCAGCCTCCATCACGTCACCTTTTCCCCAGTTATGCGCAAACCGGCAACACTGGTAACAGCTTGAGAGTCTCAGTGTCAATCAGCGACTATTTGCCATATTTGGAAAAGGACGGAATCAGCCCTGCTTCGCGACCAGGCAGGAATTAGCCACCAAATGATCGCGCAAGCCACACTTATATCGCGCAAGCCACACTTATATAGATGCGCGGCCCGTCGAAGACTGTCTAAACCGCGGTCGCCTGAACCGCAGGCAGAAATCGAGCCTTGAAAGCTTCGGGTCCGAGATTCGTGTAGACCGCGATCCGCGACAGCGAGGGCTCCTCGAGATCGCGCGGTTCGAGCCGGATCATGTACGAGCGCGCGACCCGATACGACTCGGTCGAGACATCGACCATCCGCACCCGCACCCGGCCGGTCACCGGATCGGTGATCTGGACGAGATCGACCGGCGTAACCCGCCCGCCGGTGATCGCGATAAGCGCGCCCGAGCCGCCCTCGAGCAGGTAGCGCACCGCGCCGTAACCGAGCGTGCGGGTATACTCGGTATCGAACGGCACCGGCTTGGCGCATCTGAGTTCGTAGCCGATGTCCTTGGCCACGACATTCGCGTCCACTCCCATCTCCTTGAGCGCCGCGCGCACCCTGTCGCGCAAGAGCGTCCCGAGCGGCACGTCCGCGATATGTACGTGGCCGTACGCATCGCGCTCGGAACCGGGCGCAACCGGCAGCGACGCGGGATCGATCTGTTCGGCGATTCCTTCGGCGACCACGGCCACGCCGTTGTCACGGCCCATCGAGCGGCGCTTGACGATCGCCCCGACGATCGTATCGACCACCATCGCGAGGTCGAATTTGCCGTGAAACTCCTCCGGAATCACCGCCAGGGTCGCGCCAGCCGACTTGCACATGCTGAGCGCAAGCGAGCCGGCCTTGCGCCCCATCGTAACCGCGAGATACCAGCGGCCGGTGGTACGCGCGTCCTCCATCAGCGACTCGATAATCGTGGCACCGACGGCGCGCGCGGTCTCGAAGCCGAAACTCGGCGCGTTCTCGGGCAGCGGCAGGTCGTTGTCGATAGTCTTGGGAACCGTCGCGACGCCTATCCGGCCCACGGTGTGCTCGGCAATCTTAGCCGCGCCATAAGTCGTATCGTCGCCGCCGATACAGACGAGATATCTGACTCGCAGACGAATCAGCGTGTCGATAACCCGTTGCAGGCTCGCCTCGTCGCGCGCCGGATTGGTCCGCGAGGTGCGCAGGATCGATCCGCCGTTGAAGTGGATGCGGCTCACGTCGGCGATTCTCAACTCCACCGTATGCGAGGTGTCGCCCTCGAGCAGCCATCGGTAGCCCTCGCGCACGCCGATTACGCGGAGCCCGCAGTTGATCGCCTCGATCGCCGCCGACGCGATTACGCCGTTGATACCGGGTGCCGGACCGCCTCCGACCAGGATTGCCAGGGTTTGTTGGCCGTCGTTGTCGCGCTGGCTCATGGGACTCGCAGACCTCTGTCGTGAAGCGAAATCTCGCCAGTTGCATAAAGCATAACTCGCTTGTCGTTGAGATTAGACCAATGGACGCCTTTCCGAAATGGCGGCCGTCGCGCGAAACGTGAAATGTCACTGGATTCGATCAGGTGGCAGCACAAGTGGCGTTGGCGCGGATGCCATTCCTCGCCATGGTCTACGGCGATGGCGCAAACGATCCTTGCAAGTTCGCACGAAGTGATGCGGCTATGATATACAGTGTGGCATATCTGATACGGCCTCGACCATCGAGTTCTTGCCCTCCGGTGCGGACTTTGCGCGCCTTCGGAGGTCAGGGACAAATCCGAAGTAGTAGTTAGCGGTAAGTATTGAATCCTGATGGTTTAAGCCATTTCCGCCGATGTTATGGTTTTGCATGCGGTAAGACCGGTTTAAAAGAGAATTTTGTTGCAGATTTGCAATAAGATTCGTCGTTGCATCAGTTCATGCCGCAGATGAAACGGAGCTGTTGACATGTGGTATCTCATGCGCGAATTTGCCCCTGTCTCCGCCTCGCTCACTGCCGGACTGGGGGAATGGTCCATGCCTGCCGCAACTGTTTCGTCCGAAGCCGCCCGCCGGGGGATCCTGGTCTGCGACACCGACGACCCATCGATGCATCTGGTCGCCCGAACGCTGGCGGCCGAAGGCTACGACTGCGTCGTATGCCCCGGTCAGGAGGCGCTGGGCGGAGCGCTCGAACAAGAGAGCGCGGACGCGTTGGTGGCCGGGGTCAAATCGCACGCCGACGGCCTCGATCTGTTGCGCTGGATGCGCGGGCGGCGGCCCGAGGTTCCAGTAATTCTGCTCACCCCGGGACCCGACGTACCCTCCGCCGTGGACGCGATGCGCGAGGGCGCCTTCGATTATCTCGGCAAGCCGCCGGCCGCCGACCACCTCGCCAAGGTCGTTGGGCGCGCGGTCGAGATGGGCTCGCTCAGGCGCGAGAATCGACGTCTGCGCCAGCAGCTTGATGTCGCGAGCACGGCGGCCGGCTTTATCGGCGAGAGCCCGCAGAGCAAGAACCTGGTGGCGCTTATCCGGCGCGTCGCGCCAGCGCGCTCGACCGCGCTGGTCGAAGGCGAGAGCGGCACCGGCAAGGAGCTGGTGGCGCGCATGATGCATTACTGGAGCGCCCGCGCGGCCGGCCCCTTCGTCGCCGTCAACTGCAAGGCGTTCGCGTCCGGAGTGGTCGAAAGCGAACTTTTCGGCCACGAAAAGGGCTCCTTCACCGGTGCGATCGCCGCGCGCGCCGGATGCTTCGAGCGCGCCTCAGGCGGCACGCTCTTCCTCGACGAGATCGCCGAAGCCGGCACCGACTTTCAGGCCAAGCTGCTCCGCGTGCTCGAAGACGGCGAGGTCTTGCGGGTCGGCGCCTCGAAGTCGCGGCGCGTCGACGTGCGGATTGTAGCCGCGACCAATCGCGTGCTGCGCAACGAGGTCGCCAGCGGCAGCTTCCGCGCCGACCTCTACTTCCGCCTTAACGTGATTCCGCTGCGGATCGCGCCGCTGCGCGAGCGCCGTGACGACATCCTTGCGCTGGCGCGCCACTTCCTCGCCTTTCACGCCGCCGAAGCCGCCCGCCCGATCACGCTTTCGCCCAGCGCCGAACGCGCTCTGCTGGATTACCCATGGCCGGGCAACGTGCGCGAACTCGAAAACGCGATCGAGCGTGCGGTCGTGATGAGCGGCGCGGAGGTCTTGATGCCCGAGGCGTTCGCGCTCGACGGTCCCGAGCAGGCAGGCGCCGGGCGGGAGGCGGCGAGCGTCGCCTGCCCGGATGCTGGCGAGAACCTGCAGGCCTATCTCGATCGCGCTGCGATCACGCGGATTCGAGTCGCGCTCGAGAGCGTCGGGGGTAATCGCGCCGCCGCCGCCACCAGCCTGGGCGTCGATCGGACCACGCTCTATCGGCTGATGAAGCGCCTCGGCATCTAGCGCGGGCCGGCCCGGGCGCTATTTTATGGGCTTCGCAGTGTAATAAAATCCTTTCAATACAATGGTCTATATGCCGATATTTCTCGACCTGGCGCGGCGGCGATGCGTGGTCGTCGGCGGCGGCGAAATCGCGGCACGCAAGACCCGCTCGCTGCTTGAAGCCGACGCTGACGTGACCGTCGTAAGTCCCGAGGCGGCCGCCGATCTGCTTGAGCTCGCCGATGCGGGCGCTATCACCTATTATCAGCGCCGCTACGCCGCCGGCGACCTCGCAGGGGCGATCCTGGTCTACGCCGCGACCGGCGATGCCGCCGTCAACGCCGAAGTCGCCGCCGAGGGCCGCGCGCGCGGACTGCTCGTCAACGTGGTCGATACGCCCGAATTGTGCAACTTCATTTCGCCTGCCGTGGTACGCCGCGGAGCGATGCAACTCGCGATTTCGACCTCCGGACGCAGCCCCGCGCTGGCCCGTATTCTGCGCGCGCAGCTCGAATCCAGTATCGGCCCCGAATATGCGCCTCTCACCGAGATGCTCGGCGCCGCGCGCCGGCGGCTGAGGAAGCTCGAACCCGATCTGGCCCGCCGCGCCGATATCATCTCGGCGATGCTAGCCGCAGGATTACGCGAGGCAATCGCGAAAGATGATCGGGCCGCCGTCGACGCGATCCTTCTGACGCATCTTGGCGTCCGCTGGCACGAACTCGACATTCCCAATGGCGCGCCCGCCGCGAGCGCCGATACTCCGGCGGCCCGCTGATGGATACGCTCTGGCTACCTTCGGCATTGATCTGTTACGCGCTCTCGGCCGCGGCCTTTATCGCGGGGCGCCGCACCAACCGGATTCGGCTCTACGATCAGGCGGTGCCGCTGCTGGGCGCCGGAGCGCTTTTCCATACCCTCGATCTCGCCACGCGCGCGGTCGAAGCCGGCAATATCCCGGTCACGAATTTCGCCCAGTCGCTCTCATTCCTGGCGTGGCTCACCGCCCTGATGAGCCTCGCGATTATCGTGCGGATGCGGATGCACGTGATTGGCGCCTTCGTCGCACCCGTCGTGGTGCTCGCCGTGGGCGTCGCGCTGATGCTGATGAAGCGCGGACGCTTCGTAATCCCGCGTGGTCTTCAAAGCGCATGGCTTCCGGTGCACGTCACGCTGGCCTTTCTGGGCGACGCGCTTTTCCTGATGGCGGCCGGCGTCAGCCTGGTCTACCTGGTCTATGAGTCACGCCTAAAAAGGAAACGGCCGGTCGAAACCGGCGGCGCCCCGGTTCCGAGCCTCGAAAAGCTCGACCGCATCAACTACCGTCTGTTGGGATGGGGTTTTCTGATGCTGAGCCTTGCGATGCTGAGCGGCGCGCTGTGGGCCGACGCGACCTGGGGCCATTTCTGGTCATGGGAACCGCAGGAGTCGTGGTCGCTCGTCACCTGGCTGCTTTACGCCGGACTGCTCGAGTCGCGCCTGACAATCGGATGGCGCGGCAGGCGGGCCGCCGCCCTCACCCTGATGCTCTTCGCCGTCCTGGCCGGCTCGTTTATCGGCGTTAGCTTTATCTTTCCCGGCAAACACGGAGGCAGCTTCGGCTGACGATGAGCGATTCGCTCTTCATTATCGGCGTGAACCATCGGAGCGCCCCGGTCGCGATTCGCGAGCAACTGGCCTACGCCGAGGACGCTGTCGTGCCCGCACTGGCGCGCCTACGCGAGCGCACGCCCGCGCTCGCCGAGAGCGCGCTTATCTCGACCTGCAACCGGGTCGAAATGATCGGTGTCGCCGCCGAGCCCCTGGCAACCGCCGCCGACGCGATCGCTTTCCTGGCCGCCGACCGTAACATCAATCCCGCGCTGATCGCGCCGATGATCTACCGCTTCGAGGGCCGCGACGCCGCGCGCCATCTGTTCCGCGTCAGCGCCAGTCTCGATTCGATGGTGATCGGCGAGCCGCAGATTCTCGGCCAGATCAAAACTGCCTACGCGCAGGCGGCCGAAGCCGGCACCGTTGGCCTGGTGCTCCATCGCGCGTTCCACAAGGCCTTTTCGGTCGCCAAACGGGTGCGCAAGGCGACCCTGATCGGCCGCGGCGCGGTTTCGGTAAGCTCGGCGGCGGTCGCGCTCGCGCGGCAGATTTTCGACCGCCTCGGCGACAAGACCGTGATGCTGATGGGCGCGGGGCGGATGGCGGAGCTGACTGCCCGCAGCCTCAGGTCGCTGGGTGCGGAATCGCTCCTGATTACCTCGCGCACTTTCGATCACGCGGTCGAGCTTGCGCGCACGCTCGGCGGCACCGCCGTCCCGTTCGAGGGCTATCGGCCCTATCTCAAAATCGCCGATATCGTGATCGGCTCGCTCTCGGTCACCAAGCCCGTGCTGGGCCGCGAAGACTTCGAGGCCGTGCTGCGCGAACGCCGCTACCGGCCGATCTTTCTGATCGACCTCGGCGTGCCGCGCAATTTCGACCAGCGGCTCAACGCGATGGAAAACGTCTATCTCTACGATATCGATGACCTGGGCGCGGTGGTGCTCGAATCGCGCGAGGATCGCGAACGCGAGGCCGAGAAAGCGGGATCGATTGTCGAGCTCGAACTGGAATCGTTCGAGCGCTGGATGCGCGGGCTCGACCTCGTCCCGGCGATCAAAGATATTCGCGTCAGCATGGATCAACTGCGCGATCTCGAACTCGAACGCCATCGCGCATGGCTCGCCGGACTGCGCCCCGCCGAGCGCGAGCGAATCGAGTCGCTGACGCGCGCGCTGGTCAACAAAGTGATGCATCGCGTGCTCTCGGGCCTGCGCACGAGCGGCGCCGACGGCTCGCCGAATCCGGCCTACGCCGCTGAAATCGCGCGCCGCCTGCTATGCGGCGACCTCGCCGCCGAAGGCCCGCTCGGCGACGGCGGCGACGATGACATCGACGATTCCGACTGAGCGAGACTGCGTATCATGAGCTTCACTTTGCGAATCGGCTCGCGCCCGAGCAAGCTCGCGCTCGTGCAGGCACAGTGGATACGCGCGCGCCTGATGCGCACGCTACCCGATCTCGCGATCGAGATCGTGCAAATCCGCACCAGCGGCGACCGGATGACCGCGGCCTCGCTCGCGCAGGTCGGCGGCAAGGGGCTCTTCATCCGCGAACTCGAACAGGCGCTCGCGGCG
>VFSW01003179.1_pt1 | contig 24611 bp, 26 predicted proteins | sample 5358111 | NCBI WGS metagenome assembly VFSW01 (sample SAMN11554181, study PRJNA540505) | mine drainage metagenome | isolation source: sediment from site ElyBrook_90M | place: USA: Ely Copper Mine, Vershire, VT | collected 2017
CTCGGCGGCGGCGCGGCACCCAGGCCAGCTTCGCCCCGGTCCGCGGGCGGCGCTCGACGCGCTGGAACGGGCCGATTTCGTGGTCAGCCTCGAACTGCGGGTCAGCGCGGTAACGGACCGGGCCGATGTGGTCTTCCCGGTGGCGGCGGTCGCTGAGAAGGCTGGCACGTTCGTGAACTGGGAGGGCAGGCCGGGCTCGTTCCGGGCCGCCCTGCCGGCTCCGGGGATCCGCGGTGACCTGGAGGTCCTGCAGGCGATCGCCGACGCGATGGACGTGCACCTGGGGCTGCCGGACTTCGGTGCCGCCCGGCGGGAACTGTCCGGGCTGGGCGCCAGCCCGGCGCCCCCGGTACTGGCTGGCACTGTCCCTGCCGCCGCACCGCTGGCGGCCGGCGGCTCGTCCGGCCGTGCGGTTCCCGGCGCCGGTGAGGCGCTGCTGGCCACCTGGCATAATCTCCTCGACGCGGGCCGGATGCAAGATGGCGAGCCGAACCTGGCCGGCACGGCCAGGGTCGCGGTGGCCCGGATGTCGGCGGCCACGGCCCCCCGAGGCCGGGGTCACCGACGGCGCCAAGGTGACGGTCGCCACCGCGGCGGGCTCGATCACGGTGCCCGCCGAGATCGCGGACCTGCCCGACCGGGTGGTCTGGCTCCCGGCCAACTCGGCGGGCTGCGCCGTCCGGCGCGATCTGGGCGCCGGCCACGGCTCCCTGGTGACGGTTAGGAGCGCGGAATGACCGCCCATCTCGCGGCCCAGCCCTTCGCGGCACCCCCGAATACCCCGAGCGCCGTCCTGATCAGCTCCGATCCGTGGTGGCTGACCGGACTCAAGGTCCTGGTCGTCTTCGCGTTCCTGATGCTCGGGACGCTGTTCATGATCTGGGCCGAGCGCCGGGTGATCGGCCGGATGCAGCAGCGGCCAGGGCCGAACCGGGCTGGCAAGTTCGGCCTGCTGCAATCACTGATGGATGGCATCAAGCTGCCCCTGAAGGAGGACATCATCCCGCGCGGGGTCGACAAGGTGCTGTTCGTGATGGCGCCGGCGATCGCCGCGATCCCGGCGTTCATCGGCATCTCGATCATCCCGTTCGGCGCTGACGTCTCGATCTTCGGGCACTGGACCGCGCTGCAGCTCGCCGACCTGCCGGTGGCCGTGCTCGTCGTGCTCGCGATGAGCTCGATGGGCGTCTACGGCATCGTGCTGGCCGGCTGGTCGTCGTCCTCGCCGTACTCGCTGCTCGGCGCGCTGCGGTCATCCGCCCAGGTGATCAGCTACGAGATCGCGATGGGCATCTCGTTCGTGCCGGTCTTTCTCTACGCCGGCTCGCTGTCCACCTCCCAGATCGTGCAGGCGCAGGCCGGCGGCGCGCCGTTCCACCTCCTCGGCGTGACGCTGCACTACCCGTCGTGGTTCGCGGTGCTGCTGCTGCCATCGTTCCTGATCTACGTGACCACGATGGTCGGGGAGACCAACCGGCTGCCGTTCGACCTGCCCGAGGGCGAGGGCGAACTGGTCGCCGGATTCCACACCGAGTACTCCTCGCTGAAGTTCGCGCTCTTCTACCTCGCCGAGTACGTCAACATGTTCACGGTCTCGGCGCTGGCCACGACCCTGTTCCTCGGCGGCTGGCGGGCGCCCTGGCCGATCACCATCTGGTCCGGCGCCAACTCCGGCTGGCTGACCGTGGCATGGTTCCTGATCAAGCTGTCGCTCTTCATGTTCGGCTTCATCTGGCTCCGGGGCACCCTGCCGCGGATCCGCTACGACCAGCTGATGAAACTCGGCTGGAAGATCCTGATCCCGGCGTCGCTGGCCTGGACGCTGCTGATCGCCACGCTCCGGGTATACCGTCGCGATGGCGGCAGCCCGCTGGTCTACCTGACCTTCGGCGCGATCGTCGTGGTGCTGGTCGCCTGGATGTTCGCCTGGGATGTCGCCTCGACCCGGGCGGCGGATCAGCGGGAGGCCGAAGACCTGATCGCCGAGGACGAGGACGCGGCGGCCTTCCCGGTGCCGCCGATCGACCTGCCGCACTATCACGGCGTCCTTACCGGCGGCCCGGGCGAGCTGTACCCGGAAGCCGGCTCCGAAGTCAAGGAGGTCACTGGTGCTTGACTTCCTGAACCCGATCAAGGGGTTCGGGGTCACCTTCCGGCAGATGTTCCGGAAGGTAGACACCGTCGAATACCCCGAGGAGAAAAAGCCGACCGCGCCGCGATTCCACGGCCGGCACCAGCTCAACCGCTGGCCGGACGGCCTGGAGAAGTGCATCGGCTGCGAGCTGTGCGCCTGGGCCTGCCCGGCCGACGCGATCTACGTCGAGGGCGGCAGCAACACGCCGGATGAGCGGTACTCACCCGGCGAGCGTTACGGCGCCGTCTACCAGATCAACTACCTGCGCTGCATCCTGTGCGGCCTGTGCGTCGAGGCGTGCCCGACCAGGGCGCTGACCATGACCAACGACTACGAGCTGGCCGATGACAGCCGGGAGAACCTGATCTGGACCAAGGAGCAACTGCTGGCGCCGCTGAGCCGGGGCATGGAGGCGCCGCCGCATCCGATGCGCCTCGGCGAGTCCGAGGAGGACTACTACCGTCAGGGTCCGGCCTTCGCGGCCCAGGTGACGCAGGCCGCCGCCGAGTCCGATGACGAGCCGGCCGGAGGTGCCAGGTGAGCCAGCCGGTAGTGCTCGCGGCCAGCGCGGGGGCGGCGGTGGAGGGCGCCGCGTTCTGGGTGCTGGCGGTGATCGCGGTGCTGGCCGCGCTCGGCATGATCGCCATCCGCCGGGTGGTGCACTCGGCGATGCTGCTCGCGGTCGTGATGCTGATCCTGGCCGCGATGTACGCGATGCAGGGCGCGCCGTTCCTCGCGTTCGTCCAGGTGATCGTCTACACCGGCGCAGTGCTGATGCTGTTCCTGTTCGTGATGATGATCGTCGGGATCAGCGCCTCGGACTCGATCGTCGAGACGATCCGGGGCCAGCGGCTGGCGGCGGGGCTGGCCGGGATCGCCCTGCTCGTGCTCCTCGTACTGGTGGTCGGGCATGCCGCGATCGGCCCGGCGGCCCCGGCCGGCCCGCGTAACGGGAATGGCAATATCACCGGGCTGGCCGCGCTGATCTTCACCAAGTACGTGTTCGCGTTCGAGATCACCAGCGCCGCGGCCGGCCACCACCGCCCGCCACACCGGGGCCCACCTCCCGGCCGTCCGCCCCGCTGGCCCCCCGCGGCGGCCCTCGGCCCGCGGGGGGCTCCCGACCCGCGCCTCGGTGGCGACCCGGCCCCAGGCGGCCGAGACCGAGGTACTCGAACCGGGCAAGCCGGCCGGTGCCGACCTGCTGGATGAGCCGGAGGACGCCCAATGATCAGCCCGGCGGACTACGTGGGACTCGCCGCGATCCTCTTCGTGATCGGCGGCGTCGGGGTGCTGATCCGGCGCAACGCCCTGGTCGTATTCATGTGCGTGGAACTGATGCTGAACGCGGTCAACCTGGCGTTCATCGCGTTCGCGCGGCTGCACGGCGATCTCAACGGCCAGGTCATCGCCTTCTTCGTGATGGTCGTGGCGGCCGCCGAGGTGGTCGTCGGCCTGGCCATCCTGACCTCGATCTTCCGAACTCGCAGGTCCGCGTCGGTCGACGCCGCCAGCCTGCTCAAGAACTAGAGAGGCTGGCAGTGACTGGCTCACTCGCGGGCACGCTGGCGGCACCGGCGCACGCCATGACGGCCGCCTTGACGACGCTGCCGGCGACCGGCGTGCTGCGAGCGGCGTGGCTGCTGCTCGCGCTGCCCGCCGCGGGCGCGACGATCCTGCTGCTCGGCGGCAAGCGGACCAACTCCTGGGGGCACTGGCTCGGCGTCCTGATGTCGCTGGCCGCCTTCGTCTATGGCGCGATCGCCTTCTTCACGCTGCTCGGTTACCCGGCCGCGCAGCGCAGCCGTGACCTGCTGGTCTATTCCTGGATCCCGGTCGGTCACTTCCAGGCCAATCTCGGGATCCTGCTCGACCCGCTCTCGATCTGCTTCGTGCTGCTGATCACTGGGGTCGGCTCGCTGATCCACATCTACGCGGTCGGCTACATGTCGCACGACCCCGAGCGGCGCCGGTTCTTCGGTTACCTGAACCTGTTCATCGCCGCGATGCTGCTGCTGGTGATCTCCGACAACTACGTCGGCCTGTACGCCGGCTGGGAGGGCGTCGGCCTCGCCTCCTACCTGCTGATCGGCTTCTGGCAGTACAAGCCGTCGGCGGCGGTCGCGGCGAAGAAGGCGTTCATCGCCAACCGGGTCGGTGACGCCGGGCTCTCGCTGGCGATAATGCTGATGTTCGCGCAGTTCGGCTCGGTCAGCTTCACCGGGGTGTTCGCGGGCGTGAGCCACGCCAGCGCGACCACGGTCACCGCACTCGGCCTGCTGCTGCTGCTCGGCGCCTGCGGCAAGTCCGCCCAGCTGCCGCTGCAGTCCTGGCTGCTGGACGCGATGGAGGGCCCGACCCCGGTGTCGGCCCTGATCCACGCCGCGACGATGGTCACCGCCGGGGTCTACCTGATCGTCCGCTCCAACCCGATCTACAACCTCTCCTCCGACGCGCGGCTGGTGGTCACGATCGTCGGGGCGGCGACGCTGCTCTTCGGTGCGATCATCGGGTGCGCCAAGGACGACATCAAGAAGGCGCTCGCCGGATCCACGATGAGCCAGATCGGCTACATGATGCTGGCCGCGGGCCTCGGCCCGGCCGGTTACGCGCTCGCGATCGCGCACCTGCTCGCGCACGGCTTCTTCAAGGCCGGGCTCTTCCTCGGGGCCGGGTCGGTCAAGCACGCCATGAACGACGAGGTCGACATGCGCCGGTTCGGCGGGCTGCGCCGGGTCATGCAGGTCACCTTCGTCACCTTCGGCCTCGGGTACCTCGCGATCATCGGGATCCCGCCGTTCTCCGGCTTCTTCACTAAGGACCCGATCATCGAGGCGGCCTTCAATAAGGGCGGGACCTCGGGCGCGATCCTGGGCACGTGCGCGCTGCTCGGCGCCGGGATCACCGCGTTCTACATGACCCGGGTGATGCTGATGACATTCACCGGGGAGCGGCGCTGGGACGAGGGCCAGCATCCGCACGAGGCGCCGCCGGTGATGACCATCCCGATGATCATCCTGGCGGTCGGCTCGGTGGGCGCCGGGGCGTTCCTGATGCTCGCCAACCGGCTGATCGGCTTCCTCAGCCCGGTGGTGGGGACTCCGCCGCTAGACAAGTTCTTCTTCCTCAGCCCGATGTCCGGGATCTCGCTGGCCGTGGTCCTGGTCGGGGCCGGTTACTCCTGGTGGGTCTACGGCCGGAGCCCGGTGCCGGCCGTGGCGCCGGCCGGCAACCCGCTCACGGTCGCCGCCCGGAAGGATCTCTACGGCGACGCGCTGAATGAGTCGGTGCTGATGCGGCCCGGCCAGTGGCTGACCAGGCTCTCGGTCTACTTCGACGGCCGCGGCGTGGACGGACTGGTCAACACCGTCGCCGCGACCATGGGCGGCACCTCGGGCCGGATGCGGAAGGTGCAGACCGGTCTCGTCCGCTCCTACGCCCTGTCCATGTTCGTCGGCGTGGTGCTGCTGATCGGCGCACTTCTGCTGGTACGGCTCTAGCTGCGATGAGGCGCTGATACTCGATGACGAACTTTCCCTGGCTGACGGTGGCCGGCGCGATCCCGCTGGCCGGCGCGCTGACCATGGCGCTGATCCCTGGCAAGGTAGCCGCGCCGGTGCCGGTGACAGCCGGCGGAGCGGAAAACCCGGGGGGCGGCGGGACGGATGCGGCCGATGCCTGGGCCAGCGGGCTGAACGGCCAGTCGGCGGCGGGTCAGATAACGCCCGCCCAGACGGGGCGGGACCGGCTGTTCAAGCAGATCGCGCTGGTGGTCAGCCTGGCCGCGCTCGCGGTCACGGTCGTGATGGCGGTGCGCTTCGCACCGGGCGGGCCGCAGTTCCAGTTCGCCCAGACCTACTCGTGGATCCCGCAGTTCGGCGTGCACTACGCGGTAGGCGTGGACGGGATCGCGCTGGTGCTGATCGTGATGAACGCGATCTTGATGCCGGTGGTCATCCTCGCCTCCTGGAACGACGCCGAGGGCGGCGCTAACCCCGCTGGCGAGGCCCCGCCGCGGCGCAGCGTGAAGACCTACTTCGTGCTTCTGCTCGTGCTTGAGACCATGATGATCGGCGTATTCGCCGCGACTGACATTTTCCTATTCTATGTCTTTTTTGAGGCAATGCTTATCCCGATGTATTTCATGATCGGGAGCTTCGGCGTCGGGCAGCGGCAGTACGCGGCGGTCAAATTCCTGCTGTACAGCCTGCTCGGCGGGCTGCTGATGCTGGTCGCGGTCATCGCGCTGTACGTCTACTCGACGGCTGGCGGGAAGCCGGGGACGTTCCTGTTCCTGCCGCTGACCCACCTGGTCCTCGGCGCGACCGCGCAGAAGTGGCTCTTCCTCGGCTTCTTCATCGCGTTCGCGATCAAGGCGCCGCTGTGGCCGTTCCACACCTGGCTGCCCGACGCGGCGACCGCGGCGCAGCCGGGCGCGGCCGTGCTGCTGGTCGGCGTGCTCGACAAGGTCGGTACGTTCGGGATGATCCGGTACTGCCTGGACCTGTTCCCGTCGGCGGCGCACTACTTCACGCCGCTGGTGATCGCGCTCGCGGTGATCGGGATCTTGTACGCGGCGATCGTGGCGATCGGCCAGGCCGACCTGAAGCGCCTGATCGCCTACACCTCGGTCTCCCACTTCGGCCTGATCACGCTGGGCATCTTCGCGATGACCAGCCAGGGTCAGTCCGGGGCGACCCTGTACATGGTCAACCACGGCTTCGCGACCGGGGCGCTGTTCCTGATCGCCGGATTCATGATCGCGCGGCGGCGCTCGCAGCAGATCGCCGACTACGGCGGCGTGCAGAAGGTCGCGCCGGTGCTGGCCGGCCTGTTCCTGATCTCGGGCCTGGCCGGGCTAGCGCTGCCGGGACTGTCGCCGTTCGTCAGCGAGTTCCTGGTGCTGGTCGGCACCTTCAACCGGTACCAGGTGCCCGCCGTCCTGGCCACGGTCGGCATCATCCTGGCCGCGATATACATCCTGTGGATGTACCAGCGGACGATGACCGGGCCGGTGAACGAGTCGGTCTCCACGATGCCCGACCTGAAGGCACGCGAACTGTGGGCGGTGGGCCCGCTGATCGCGCTGATCCTCGTGCTCGGGGTCTACCCCAAGCCGGTGCTCGACGTGATCAACCCGGCCGTCCAGCAGACGCTGGTTCTGGTCCACTCCAGCGATCCGGCGCCCGTGCATCCCGTGAGCGCCACCACCACGAAGGGGTCCCAGCCGTGACCGGAGCATCGGCCGCACTGGCCGCCGCCACCTTGTCGGCGCCCAGGCTTGAGTACCGGCTGCTCTCGCCGATGCTGCTGGTCTTCGCGGTCGCGGTGGCCGGCGTGCTGGTCGAGGCGTTCGTGCCGCGGGGGCTGCGCCGGGTGATCCACCTGACGCTGGCGCTCGGCGGCCTGGCCGGGGCGTTCGCGCTCACGATCGCGGTCGGGCTGGACCGCACGATATTCGCCGGCCACAGCGCGGGCCAGGTCGTGGCGGTAGGGGCGGTCGGTGTGGACCGGCCGACGCTGTTCATCCAGGGCACGATCCTGGTGCTCGCGTTCGTAAGCGTGCTGCTGATCGCCGAGTCCTCGCACGAGGAGAGCGCCTTCGCGGCGCAGGCGGCCGCCGTGCCCGGCAGCCCGGAGGAACGGGAGGGCCTGCTCGCCGGGATCAGCCACACCGAGGTTTACCCGCTGACGCTGTTCGCGGTCGGCGGGATGATGCTCTTCCCGGCGGCGAACGACCTGCTGACGATGTTCGTCGCACTTGAGGTGCTCTCGCTGCCGCTGTACCTGCTCTGCGGGCTGGCCCGGCGCCGCCGCCTGCTTTCGCAGTAGGCGGCGATGAAGTACTTCCTGCTCGGGGCTTTCTCCTCGGCCTTCTTCCTGTTCGGCGTCGCGATGCTGTACGGGTTCGCGGGGTCGGTGTCGCTGGGCGCGATCGCGGACGCGGCGGGGGCGAACGCGCCGAACGGGGTGCTGCTCTACGCCGGGATCGCGCTGCTCGGCACCGGGCTGCTGTTCAAGATCGGCGCGGTGCCGTTCGCGAACTGGAAGCCCGACGTGTATCAGGGCGCGCCGACTCCGGTCACCGCGCTGATGGCGTCGTGCACGCTGGTCGCTGCCTTCGGGGCGCTGCTGCGGGTCTTCTACGTCGCGTTCGGGCAGCTCACCTGGGACTGGCGGCCGTTCATGTGGGGCATCGCGATCGCGACCATGCTGGTCGGCTCGATCGTCGCGATCACCCAGACCGACGTCAAGCGGCTGCTCGCGTACTCCTCGATCGCCCAGGCCGGCTACATCCTGACCGGGCTGATCGCGGCGACTACGGCCGGGCTATCGAGCAGCCTGTTCTACCTGGCCGCGTACGGCCTGGCCGTGATCGGCGCCTTCGCGATCGTGACGCTGGTCCGCGACCACGGCGGCGAGGCCGGTCATCTGTCCAGCTGGGCGGGGCTCGGCAAGCGGTCGCCGATGGTGGCGGGGGCGTTCGCTTTCTTCCTGATCGCTTTCGCGGGGATCCCGCTGACCAGCGGGTTCACCGGGAAGTTCGCGGTCTTCCAGGCCGCCGTCGCTGGTGGCGCGCTGCCGCTGGTGATCGTTGGCGTGATCAGCAGCGCGATCCTGGCCTTCCCGTATGTCCGGGTGATCGTGCTGATGTTCTTCAGCGACCCGGCGCCCGAGGGGCCGGCCGTGGTCCGGCCCGGCGTCTTCACCGGGTCGGCGGTAGGACTGGGCCTGGTGGCCACGCTGGTGCTCGGGATCGTGCCGGGGCCGCTGCTCAATCTGGCGAGTCAGGCAGCGTCGCAGCTTTTCGTGCGCTGATGTCTGGATTTGCCGGGCGGCGGGCTGGACGGCGGGCAGGCCGCCCCCTCCCGCGAGCTAGCGAGCTGCGTTTATGGTGATGATTGCCCGGCAACCGGCCGCCCGACGCGGGATCGGTGGCTCCCGCCGGCGGACCGATTGGAGGGGAGGCTGTGGTCACCGTCGCTCCCGTGGAACTTACTGACGCCGCGCTGGCGGCGGAGGTCATCGATGGCCTCGCGGTCGTCGAGAAGCGGCTGCGCCAGGCGGCCAGCGCCCGGCACGAGCTGCTTGACGAGGCCAGCGCGCATCTGATCGAGGCGGGCGGGAAGCGGTTCCGCGCCACCTTGGTGCTGCTGGCCGCCCAGTTCGGCGACCCTGGCGACCAGAGGATCGTCCCGGCGGCCGTCGCGATCGAGCTGACGCACCTGGCGACCCTGTACCACGACGACGTGATGGACGAGGCCGCGGTGCGCCGCGGGACCCGCAGCGCCAACTCGCGCTGGGACAACTCGGTCGCGATCCTGACCGGAGACTTCCTGTTCGCGCGGGCGTCGCAGATCGTGGCCGACCTCGGGCCGGAGGCGGTGCGGATCCAGGCCGAAACCTTCGTGCGGCTGGTGACCGGCCAGATCGACGAGACGGTCGGGCCGCGTCCCGGACAGGACCCGCTCGATCACTACCTGCACGTGGTGACCGAGAAGACCGCGTCGCTGATCGCCACCGCCGGCAGGTTCGGGGCGATGTTCTCCGGCGCCCCTGGTAGCGTGACCGAGCGGATCGGGCCGGCCTGCGCGGCGCTGGGTGTGGCGTTCCAGCTCGCCGACGACATCCTGGACGTGGCGAGCGAGACCGCGCAGTCGGGCAAGACTCCCGGTACTGATCTGCGGGAAGGGGTGCGTACCCTGCCGGTCCTGCACGCGCTGCGGTCCGCCGGACCCGGTGACGCACGGCTGGTGGAGCTGCTCGACGGGACAGACCTGACCGATCCGGCGCTGCACGCGGAGGCGCTCAGATTGCTCCGGGTCCACCCAGGGATGTCGATGGCGGTGCACGACCTGCGGCAGTGGGCGGCCAGGGCGCGCGAGGAGATCATGGCGCTGCCCGATGTCCCGGCCCGGGCGGCTTTCGAGGCGCTCTGCGACTACGTGGTCAAGCGTTCGGGCTGAGCCCGCGGGCGAGCCCGGGGGGAATGCGGCGGCGGTCCGGCCGGTTGCAGCGTGCATGCGGAGCACAGCGATGGTCACGGCAGAGGGGGCCCTGCCCGGCCGCGGCCAGGCGATGCCGGTCCCGGAGCGGCATGAGGTACTCGGCGGCAGGCTCGCGCCGCCCTATCCGGCCGGTAGCCAGGTCGCCGAGTTCGCGCTCGGCTGCTTCTGGGGCGCCGAGCGGCAGTTCTGGCAGGTCCCCGGCGTGATCTCGACCGCGGTCGGATACGAGGGCGGGTACACGCCGAACCCGACCTATGCGGAGGTCTGCTCGGGGCGCACCGGTCACTCCGAGGCCGTCCGGGTGGTCTACGACCCGGCGGCTATCAGCTACGACGAGCTGCTGCGGGTGTTCTGGGAGGCGCACGACCCGACCCAGGGCATGCGGCAGGGAAACGACGTCGGCACCCAGTACCGGTCGGCCATCTTCGCCCGGTCGCCGGAGCAGCAGAGCGCGGCGCGGGTGTCGGCGGAGGCGTACCAGCGCCGGCTCGGCGAGGCCGGCTACGGCGCGATCACCACGGAGATCCTCCCGGCCGGTGAGTTCTACTTCGCCGAGGACTACCACCAGCAGTACCTGGCCGACACCAAGAACCCGAACGGCTACTGCCCGGACCATGGCACCGGCGTGGCGTGCCCGGTCGGTATTGCGAGAGCGGACGGCTGAGCCGTTCGGTTCGCCAGCCGGCGCATGCCTGGCTCGTCAGGACCGCCGGCCGGCTCGTTGTCCGGGCGGCCCGATCACAGGGCAGCTACCCGGGGCCCTGCCCGGGACCATGCTCATACGGGATGGACCTCGAAGACCTGGTTGCATCTGATCCGCCTGAAGGACAGCGTCGCGACGGTCCGCTACCTCACCGTACCGATGTGGCCACAAAATGGTGACACATTCAAGTTATGACCACGACGGACGCACACACGGTTGGCCTGCGCGACCTGCGTCACCACACGAGTGAGGTGCTGTCGCGGGTGCGGAACGGCGAGACGATCGATGTTACCGATCGCGGGCGCCTCATCGCCCGTATCGTCCCGGTCGGGGAACGCACGCCAGCACAGGTCCTGGAGCGCCTGGTTGCATCCGGTCGTGCGACGCTCGCTCGTAGGCCCGGCTACCGTCCCCGTATGCGTCCGGGGGATGACACCGACAAACGCGCTGCACCCGTGCTGCTTCCCGATGCCTGGGATCTGCTATCGGCCTTTTCCTACATCGCCATTGATGACGAGATCGTGGAGGCGGCGATGGACGAGCCTGGCCGTGCTCTTCGCTCTCCCGGCGCCATCCACCTCGGCACCGCGCGCATCCTCGGTCCGGACCTCGATGGCCTCGCCACCTACGACATACGCGACATACGCCTCACGGCCGCCGCCAATGATGCTGGGCTGGTCGTCATATCGCCCCAGGACTGACCTCGCGCGCGGGTTCCGGCAGGCGGCGCTACCACCAGCTGTACCTGTCGGACGCGAAGAACCCCAACGGGTTCTGCCGAGAGATCGAGATGGTCGGCTTGGCGAAGCCTGCCAACCGATAAGCGCCGGGGACCGTCACCGGTCAGGTGGCCCGCCACCCGCGCTCCGGGCTATGGCCAGCCGCCAGCACCCCGCCAGACGGCTGCGCGCAGCCGTCTGACAGACAGCAAGACTCAGACCCGCAGGTCACCCGCCGAGCAAGAGCATCCCCAACAAAGCTGTGCACCCCGGGATTGTCGTACCGCTGTACTACCGTCGTGTCATGGCAGTCCGGAAGAAGCGGTCCATCTCCATCCCGCCTGAGCTCGACGACCAGATCGCCGCCGCCGCCGAGGCTGCCGGCATGAGCTACAGCGCCTGGGTGGCCGATACCGCGCGGAAGGAGTTCACCATCCGGGCCGGCCTGGAAGCGGTCAGCCAGTACGAGGCCGAGCACGGCCCGTTCACCCCGGACGAGATCGCCGCCGCCGACGACTGGGCCGCCCGGGTCACCCGGCCCGCCGGGACTCGGCGGTCCGCGTGAGCGGGGTCACCTATGGCTCCGGGGCGCTGATCGCCGCTGAGCGCGGCGAGCGGCGGATGTGGGCGCGGCACCGGGCGCTATTGGTGCGCCGGGTCGTCCCGGTCGTGCCCGCTCCGGTCGTGGCCCAGTGCTGGCGCGGCACTGCCCGCCAGGCCCAGCTCGCCCGGCTCCTCGCCGGCTGCGAGATCGAGGCTCTCGACGACACCAGGGCAAGAGCCACCGGAACTCTCGCCGGCCGAGCCCGCACTACCGACATCGTCGACGCGGCCCTCATCGAGGGTGCCCTGCGCCGCGACGACCTCGTTATCAGCTCAGACGAAGGCGACCTGGCCGCCATCGCCGCGGCTGTCAGCCACCGCGTCGACATCGACCACCCATAACGCACGACGGCACAGCAGCAACCCTGCTCTGTTACCGACCGTAGCCGAACGTCTATCAGCCGAAGCGCGCGGGAGCGGCCGTTCGGGGCGGCAAATGCCTGGCTTCCTGCTTTCGCGAGTCAAGCACCTATCAGTTCGATCTGCGAGTCGCGGTGGCCAGGCCGGGTTTCCGTGCCCGTCTGGCGGACCGGCGGGCAGGACTTGCGGGGCAGTTGGCGATAGATAGTCTTGGGGACGCTATTCGTAGATGGTCGCTGCATGCAGCGCGTGCGCGACGATGGTCCAGCCGTCTGCCGGTACCGGTTTCCCGGGGTTGATGTATGACTGCTCATAGGTCTCCAGCCAGGCTGCCATCGCCTCAAGGTAGGCGGGAATGGTCTGGACCTCCCAGCGGCCGGGCGGGCCGTCACCCCATTCCGACAGCGGTCTGCGCAGCACAACCAGTACTTCGCGTTCATCTCCTGCGGACGCCGCACCATCCCAGCCGCAAAGTGCGTGCGATATGACCGCCGTGATCGTGGACGCCGGGAAACTACTGCCACATCACAGACCATTGGAGCGAACCGTCACACACCGTCAGCTACGCTCCACGGCGGATGGCGCGCCGCGCCGCCGTCCTGGACGGCCCACGGAACCTATCGCGTTGTGGTCTTGGCCGCGCGTTGCGGGACGTTATGTGCCTGGGGTACCGGTCAGTCGAGCAGCTTTAGGAACTCGGCTGGGGTCAGGCCCGCCTGCCGCAGGATTGACGCGAGGGTGCCGCGCTTAACCGTGCCATGCTCGGGAACTACCGCCACTTTCCCGTCCGCGGTGCGGCGGTAGACGGCGTGGCTGCCCTTGACCCGCACGCGCGTGAACCCGGCGGCTTCCAGGGCGCGGGTAACCTTCCGGACCGGCAGGTCCGACATGGCAGGGCTCACGCGGCGCCGGGGAGCTGGAACGAGGTGACCAGCGGAGTGCTGGTCACGTGCCCGGCCGGGTCATCGACCTCGTCCAGGTACAGCTCCACCGCCTCCGCGAGGTTCGCGAGCGCCTCGTCAATCGACTGGCCCTGGCTGGCCACGTCAACCTCCAGGCATTGCGCGACGTACCAGTCCTCTTCCCGGTGCACGGCGGCGGTGAGAACCCGAGACCCAGACATGAGCACAGGGTACCCGGACCACGGCTAGTGACCCCAAGCGCAGCTGCCGAACTCGCGGGCTGGCCTGATACCCGCCGCGCCTCGACAGGCTGCGTGCCATATCACGATCCGTGACCACAAGCCAGGACGCGTGACGCACGGTCCCGATCCGGCGCAGGTACCTGCAACCCGGCTTGGTCGACCGCAGCGCGCAGATCGAACATTACGGACGCTATCTGCGTGTGGGCTGCCGCTGGTTGGGCTAGTCCGGTAGCTTGATGGCCGACTCGACCAGGCGGGAGCCATTAGATGCCAGCCAGCGACGGCACGTCGGATCTGTCCTGGCTTGCGGACTCGCCGGTCTTCATTGACACCCAGCAGATCAGCGCGTTTTACGACGCTGTCGTCGGGCCCGCGTTCCGGACCGTCGAGCTGCAGATCTCAGCGGGCCGCACCGGGCAGTTGGAGAAGTCATTCGGCGGCCGGCTCAGCGCCGGGCTGCCTGCGTTGTTTCCCTGGTTGAAGCTGGACGCCGAGGTGGACGCCGGCAGGGTGTCAACGAGAAGTCGCCAGGAGGGCAGCAACATCATCTTGCAGCCGGTCGAAAGCGCCGCACGGGAGTTGGTGGAACTGTCCATTCACTATCTGGTAAACCAGCCAGACCGTATCTGCGTGGTGGGCTAGGAGTCCCCGCTGCCCAGTTCAGGTGCCATCGCCGCCAGCCCCCGGATGATCGCGTTCGTCGATGCCGGCCCTGGCACCAGATTCCTGCCGCAAGCGGCCGAACTGAACGACGGGCGAGTCGTCAAGTTCTTCGACCCGCAGGTCGAGATGCTGAAGCGTGATGGCGGCACGCGACCTGTCGGCTACCCGGACAGCACCTCCACGGACGCAGGCAAACTCCAGCGCGATGCCTACTGGAATTGGTTCGCTGACCACTGGAACGCCGATAAGGCAGTCAAGGTCATCGAGGACGTCATAGGCGACGGCGGCCGTCCACGCTGGATCGACGACCGCACGACACTGGACAGTGGCGAGACGCTCCACCTCCACGTTGTCGCCCGCGGCGACTACGACACCGGCGTATTCGCCCACAACCTCATCTGGCGCGGACACCGATACGGGCTCAGGATCGTCGGCAACCTCAAGTCACAGCCAGCCCTGAATGTCCTTGCCATCTATGACAAGTAAGCGGCGGGTCGTTGCCTGCGACGCTCGACGCGTTAAGGCCGCCCTCTGGCGATCACCTTGTGCTACGAAGCCCAAGAGCACCCGTACCGTACCCGCCGATCGGATCGGCCGGGAACCCGTCCCCAGCGGTGTTCTGCGTGGGCGTTCGGGCTACCTCCGGCTATCAGCCAGGCTCAAGACGCCATGTCGATCGAGGGCCCGGCGCCGCGCTCGTCCCTTATAGACCGAGCGTTGTCCGTGGGTCGCGTCCCATGAAGGCAGCGAGGCGTTCCCAGTCGTCAGCACCGGGAGCTGGGTAGACCTCCGCCCCGAAAGGGGCTCCTGGCCCGACCATGTTGCGGTACTGAGGTTTGATCATGGCCCGTGCCCCCTCCAGTGCCGGCAAGGCGAGGGAAGGGTCCAGCTTGTTGAGCTGTCCGGTGGCCCTGGCCAGGTCCCAGGCGTGTGCGGCCAGCTCAGCCAGGTACATGTCCACCAGGGTGGCTCCCGTGTACTCCTCGCCCCACGGCATTGTGTACCTCAACGACAAGCTGGAATCGTCGCCCCATGCTTGTGCCGCCTCTTCCGCGGCGCTGCGTAGCTGACCGGGCGCGTCGGAGAGCTCCACGTGAGGGGACTCGTCTCCGGGCGGGGGTGCCTGCCCGCGGCCGAGAGCGGCCGCCCGGTGACCCGCTTCGACGAGGTGGTCGATCAATCCGGCCACGTCGTACTTGGGGCACGGTGTCGGGTGGCCGAGGTTGTCAGCATCTATTCCTGACACGATCACCGCAGCGTTCTCGTAAGAATCCAGCAACGTGCTTCGGCGGTCAGAATCGGCCATGCTGTTCCTCCTCGGCGTGACAGGCTAGCCACGCCGGTCGCCGGTTCGCGAGCGCACCGAAGGACGACTATCTCACCACCCGCACGGGCGCGCGAATCGGCGATCTGAAGGGGATTCGTAACAAAGGGATCGCGCAACCCGCTCACTCACCGTGATGATCTGCATGCCATCCTCGTGACCGCCAGTGGGCAGATCCCGATGGCCGCCAACACTGCAGCCGGCGGATCACTTCCTCGCGCTTGGACTCGGAGACCCTGGCCGTCGGGCCGCCGGGGGCATCGGGCGGATTCAGTGGCGGTCGCATCGGAGCCTTCCTGGTCGCGCCTCGCAACGAGATGTATCTTAACTTGGCACGGCGGCTGAGGCTACTTAGTCGCGGCATCGCGGCGAATAATCGGTCAGGCTCGCCCCTGACCGGCCGGTCCGCGCTGTGACCGACACGACAGCGTGGAGTCAGGGCTGTCGCTGGAACGACACTTGTGACTCAACGCTGCCGTACCTCCAGCGGGCGTGCGGCGGGCCGCTGGACAAGAATCGTGATAAACGGTGACCAGGCCCGGCGATCTGAAGGCGCGTCTGATCGCGGCATAGAGCCTGGTCAGCCTGGATTCGCAGCGCGATTATCACGTTTCGGTTCAGGTCACATGAATCTGTTCACACAACTCTTGACACGCTAGCTTCGCCTCCAAGAGCATGCCGGATACCCGAGCGTTCACTTGCTGTTAACCAAAAGCGCGCGCATGGCTGACATACGCGCGCTCGTGACGTGATCGATCCCAGGCAAGGGAAATAGGCCGCTCGGCAACCTTGGAGGAAGCATGAAGTCGGCGCACAAGTTCGCGCTCGCGGGCTTCGCGGCAGCGGCGGTAGCCGTGGCCGGTTGCTCGTCAAGTTCTTCGTCTAGCGGGTCTAGCGGCGGTTCGGGCAGTCCCACGAACTGGGCTACGACCACCTCGGCGACCGCCGGAGGCGGCATGAGCGCGCTGATCGCGGCGGCCAAGAAGGAAGGCACGCTCAACGTAATCGCGCTGCCACCGACCTGGGCGAACTACGGCAACATCATCAGCGCTTTCGAGAAGCAGTACGGGATCAAGGTCGTCTCGGCCAACCCGAATGGCAGCAGCCAGGACGAGGTCAACGCGGTTCAGCGGGAGAACGGCACCGCCGCGGCGCCAGACGTGCTTGACATCGGCATGGCGGTAGCGCTGGCCAACACCAGCATGTTCGCGCCGTACCAGGTCAGCACCTGGTCCGACATCCCGGCCGCCCAGAAAGAATCCACCGGCCTATGGGTGCAGGACTACGGCGGCTACATGTCGATCGGCTACGACTCGTCCAAGATCCCCACCATCACCTCGGTGAACCAGCTGCTTGGGGCGAAGTTCAAGAACGCCGTCGCGTTGAACGGTAACCCGACCCAGGCCAACGCCGCGCTGAATGGCGTGATGATGGTGAACCTGGCCACCGGCGGCACGGCCGACAGCATCACCAAGGGCGTTAGCTTCTTCCACCAGCTCAAGGCGGCCGGCAACTTCGTGCCGGTGCAGGCCACTTCCGCGACCATCAAGGCGGGCACCACACCGGTAGTCATCAACTGGGACTACCTGAACACGGCCTCGGTAGTCGGCTCCACGAGCTGGAAGGTCTATGTGCCGTCCAACGCGATCCTCGGCGGCTATTACGCGCAGGCGATCAACAAGAACGCCCCGCACCCGGCGGCCGCCCGGCTCTGGGAGGAGTTCCTCTACTCCCAGGCTGCCAGTGGCGGGCAGAACCTGTGGCTGGTCGGCGGTGCCCGGCCGGTCGAGATGCAGGCGATGGTCTCCAACAAGTCGATCTACACCGCCGCCGCCGCGGCGCTGCCGGCGGTGAGCGGCACGCCCACCATCCTCAGCGCCACCCAGGCCACTAACGCCGCCACCTACCTGGCGGCCAACTGGGCGAACGCGGTGAAGTAGCGGCTTAAGTGTCTGCTGCGGTAGCGACTGAAACGCCAGCCGGCGCCCGCTAGCTTGGGTCGGGGCCGTCCCGTTCCTCGGCTATGTCGGGGTCTTCCTCCTGCTGCCCACCGGGATCGTGATCTGGAAGGCGATCACCGGCCCGAAGGGCGGGATCGACCTGAGCGGCCTCGGCCAGCTCGGGAACTCCACGGCGCGGTCCCTGTTCCTGAGTTCGGTGGAACTGTCGGGCGTGTCGGCGGTCGTCGGTGCCCTGTTCGGGTCCGTGCTGGCGTACGCCGTGGTGACCGGCCCCCCCGGCGGACTGGCCCGGCGGATCTACCTGGCCGGCTCCGGGGTGCTGGCCCAATTCGGCGGAGTGACGCTGGCGTTCGCCTTCAATGTCACCGTCGGCCCGGCTGGTTTTCTGATGAAGGCCAGCTGGTACTACAACTTCCCGCAGGGCATCGGCCTGATCTACATCTACTTCCAGATCCCGCTGATGGTCCTGGTCTTCCTGCCGGCCTTGGACGGGCTCAAGGTGCAGTGGCGGGAGGCGACCGAGAACCTCGGCGGCTCGGCCTGGCAGTTCTGGCGGCATGTCGGCGGACCGATCCTGGCGCCAGCCTTCGCGGGCGCCGCGCTGCTGCTGTTCGCCAACGCACTCTCGGCCTACGCGACGATCATCGCCTGGGAGAACCAGATCGCCTACGTGGTCCCGCAGCAGATCAGCCTGGCGATCACCAGCGAGGTCGGCCTCGGAGCGACGAACCAGGCTGAGGTGCTGGCACTCGGCATGGTGGTAATGGTCGCTATCATCATGACCCTGTACGCGCTGCTGCAGCGGAGGGCGGCCAGATGGCTTCGGTAGCACCGTTCGGCGGCGGTGGCGGCCTAGGCGGTGCCTTCCTCGTGGACGAGCTGGCGGCCGGCCAGGGGCAGGCGTCCCGCCGGCGGGGAATGCAGGCCGGACGACGCCGTCGCCTGAATGCCTTCCGCTACGTCACGTTCACGATCTTCGGCCTCTTCTTCCTCATCCCGCTGTTCGACATGATCAGGTTCTCGCTGGAGGGGAACACGCCGGGGACCTACTCCTTCTCGGCCTGGTCGCAGATCATCTCCTATCCCGGCCCGCCGCCGCTGATCAGCACGATCGAGATCACGCTTGAGCTCGCGGTGATCACCGGCATCGTGATCATGGTGCTGCTTCTGCCGACCATGATCTGGGTCCGGCTCCGGGTGCCCGGCATCAGCCGCACGGTCGAATTCCTCTGCCTGCTGCCGCTGACGATCCCGGCGATCGTGCTCGTGGTCGGCCTCGGGCCGGTCTACAACTTCATCCAGCGCCATACCCTGTCGGCGCTGCAGTTGTTCTGGGTCTACGTCATCCTCGCGCTGCCCTACGCCTACCGGGCCCTGTCGGCGGGGCTAACCGCGATCGACGTGACCACGCTGTCCGAGGCGGCCCGGTCCCTGGGCGCGAGCTGGTTCACGGTAATGTTCCGCGTGATCGTGCCGAACATGTGGCAGGGCCTGCTGAACGCGATGCTGCTGAGCTCGGCGCTGGTCCTGGGCGAGTTCACGATCGCGAGCCTGCTGTTCTACAACACCCTTCCGGTTGAGCTCTACAGCATCAGCCGCGCGACGACCAACGCCGGGGTCCTGTTCTCAACCTCGGCCGCCTCGCTGATGTTCGCGTTCGGTCTGCTGCTGATCCTGTCTTTCGTCGGCCGCCGTCGCCGCGGCCGGGGATGAGGTGACTGACGTGAGTTCCGCTGAGCTGGTGACCGACGCCGGCCAGGCCCGGACCGGGGTGGAGGTCGCGATGACCGGCCTGACCCGGCGTTATGGCAGCGTGACCGCGCTCGACGAGCTGGACCTCACGTTGCAGGCGGGCGAGCTGGTCGCGCTTCTTGGGCCGTCCGGGTGCGGCAAGACCACCACGCTGCGGCTGCTGGCTGGCCTGGAGGACGCCGACGCCGGGGTGATCAAGGTAAACGGCAAGGACATCACCCACGTCCCGGCCAGCAAGCGGGAAATGGGCATGGTATTCCAGGCGTACTCGCTCTTCCCACACCTGACCGTCCTCCAGAACGTCGCTTTCGGCCTGCGACTGCGCCGGCAGGAAAAGGACCGCAGGGAGCGGCGCGCGATAGAGATGCTCGAACTGGTCGAACTCTCGGCGCAGGCGCACCGCTACCCGCACCAGATCTCCGGCGGCCAGCAGCAGCGGGTCGCGCTGGCCCGGGCGCTGGCGATCGAGCCGCAGGTGCTGCTGCTCGACGAGCCGCTCTCGGCGCTGGACGCAAAGGTCCGGGCCCAGCTGAGGGACCAGATCCGCCGGATCCAGCTAGAGGTCGGGATCACGACCCTGTTCGTAACCCACGATCAGGAGGAGGCCCTGGCGATCGCCGACCGGGTCGGCGTGATGCGCCAGGGCAAGCTGGACCAGCTCGCTACGCCGACCGAGGTCTACACCCGGCCGGCCACCGCGTTCGTCGCCGAGTTCGTCGGCCTGACGAACCGGCTAGCCGGGACCGTCAGCGGCGGCATCGTCACGGTCCGCGGCGTGGAACTGCCGCTGGTTGATACCACCACCGCGCCCGGCCCGGCGATAGCGCTAGTCCGGCCGGAGGCCGTCACGCTCGCTCAGGGGAGCATCGGCGACTCGGGCGTCCTAGCAGGCACCGTGATCGCTACCACATTCCTCGGTGCGACCAGCCGGGTAACCGTCGACCTCGGCGACACTACAATCCTTGCCCAGCTCTCGACCTCCGACGCCGTCGCCCACCCGACCGGCAGCCGGGTGGCGCTGACGATCCGCCGCGACCCGGTGCTGGTCGCCGCGGCCGCTGACGCCACCGGTGCCCCGGTCGGCGCCAGGGGGTAGGGTCCCCGGCGGCCGGCACCGGGAGTAGGGCACCGGCCAGCGTCGCGCTGCTGGGCACCGGCCAGCGGCCTGGAGCGGGACAGCGGCTGGAGCCGCGGCCAGACGGTCGGCGCTGACCCGGCTGGCCGCCCGAATCGGCCCGGCCGCGCCCGGATCTGGGCTAGCTCAACCCGTGGCGCGCTCCAGCGGCGGTTGCCGGAGAAACCGGCGGCGAGGTCGGATCAATGGGCGTGGCGGCCGGCGAAGCCGGCGACGAACCGGGGTCGCCCGCCGGCGAGGTCGGATCGCTGGGCGAGGTGGTCGGTGCCGCTGGCGGCAAGCTCAGCGTAGGTGAGGGCGTGGGAGTCGGCGTAACCGTCGGGAGTGGCTTCACCGGCACTCCGGTATTCCAGTCGTGGTGGATCTGAGCGGCGATCGACTGGATCGTGTCAATGCCATAGGTCATCGACGGGTTGTTGTAGGTCAGGATCGCCATCAGGTAGGTCCGCCCGATGACCGTCTTGCTGCCAGCCCGGGTGAACGCGCCGATGCTGTTGATCTCCCACTGCGACCCCGGGTATGGCAGCCAGCCGTTCTTCACGTGAACGACCATGCTCGCCGGCGCGCCGTACGGCACGCCCCAGCGCTGGGAGGAGATGACGCTGGCCATCAGGCCGAGCTGATAGTTGCGCGAGGCCGTGGTGAGGACCGTGTTCGAATAGGCGAGTAGCTTGAGCAGCTTGATCTCGTCGTCAGCCGTGAGCAGCGAGAGCCCCCAGGCGTAGGCGAGCTGGGTATGGGTCATCCCGGCCAGGTTGAGGAAATGCTGGATGAAGGGGATGCCAAGCTCGTTCCAGAGCGCGCTGGCCGCCGAGTTGTCGGACTGGGTGATCATCAGCGTGGCCAGGTACTTCTCGTTCGCGGTCAGGCCGCGGTGCGACTCCTGCGCCTTGCGGAGCAGGGCGGCCAGGATAATCGCCTTGACCGCGCTGGCCGCGTAGAAGTGGTACTTGGAGTGGTACCAGCAGGTCATCTTGGTCTGGTCGTCGGTGACCTCGATGCCCTCGGTCGAATAGGGCCGGGCGGCGATCTTCGCCCGGATATCGGCCACCATCTTGGCGGCCAGCGCGGCGTATGCCTTGTTATTGGCGGTGCAGTAGACGGGGATGCTGGCCAGGTTCGCAGCTCGGCTCTCCTGGCCGGCGGCCGAACTCGCCGAGGCGACCGTCGCCGAACTCGCCGAGGCGACCGTCGCCGAGCTGACCGACAGCACCAGGGCGGCGCCGAGCGCTACCGCCAGGTTGCGGCGTGTAACCGCCTCGAAGGCCATCAGATGTCACGTCCAATCTGTCGGCGGGAGGCCGGCGCGGGATCAGGGCGCCGGCCACGCTGTGCCGGTCAAGCGGGGCCGGTCCGGCAGTGTCGTTCAAGCGGGGCCGGTCCGGCGTGGCCTGGCACCGGCCGGGACGGTCGGCGCCCAAACAGTTACGAATGGGACGGAGCCGGGATCCGCTCGTCTGGGACGCCCCAGCCCGGCCCTGGCGTGGAGGTCCGCACCGCGATGGCCGCACCAGGGTTCCAGTCGTGATGAATGATGGTGGCGATCGACTCGATCGTGGTCACGCCGTACGCCATCGAAGGATTGTTGTAGGTCAGGATCGCCATCTCGTAGTACCGGGCGGGTGTCGCACCGCTGGCGGCCTTGGTAAAGATGCCGAGGCTGTTGATCTCCCACTGGCTCCCTGGGTATGGTAGCCAGCCGTTCTTCACGTGAACGACCACGCCCGCCGGCGCGCCGGCTGGCGTGCCCCAGCGCTGCGATGAGGTCACGCTGGCCATCAGGTTGAGCGCGTAGCTCTGCGAGGTCGGCGTGAGCACCGTGTTCGGCGTCACCAGCAGCTTGAGCAGGTGCACCTCGTCGGCCGCGGTTTCCAGCGTCAGCCCCCAGGCGGATGCGAGCTTGGTGTGCGTCATCGCGGCAAGGTTCAGGAAGTGCTGGATGAACGGGATGCCCAGCTCGTTCCAGAGCGCGCTAGCCGCGTTGTTGTCGGAGACCTCGATCATCTGCGTGGCGAGGCTCTTCTCGTTCGCGGTCAGGCTCCGGTGCGACTCCTGCGCCTTGCGGAGCAGCGAGCACAAGATGATGACCTTGACCGTGCTCGCGGCGTAGAAGTGGTTGCCGGAGTGGTACCAGCAGGTGATCTGGGTCTGGCTGTCGGTGACTTCCAGGCCGACGGTCGAAGACGGCCGGGCCGCGATCTTCGCCCGGATGTCGGTCACCATCTGGGCGGCGAGCGCGGCGTTGGCCGGATTGGCGGCCGTGCAAGAGACAGGCAGACACGCCGCCGTCGGCCGGGGCCTGACCGCCGAACCCGGCGCGGCGAAGGCTGCCGGGGCCGCGGACAATGCCACGGCCGCCCCGAGGACTGCCGCGAGATTGCGGCGAGTGAGCGTACGAAAACCCATCAAGCGTCCCGCCCTATCTCTAAACCCGCCTGGTTCACTACAAGGACGGCTATCGGTGCCAAGTGGTTGTCCCGGAAAGCGGAAAATCCGTCCAGGCTGGCACCGTAAGGGCACGATCTGGTAACGACGGGGCCTTGCCCGGGTAGCGGTTGGGGAACGAGCGCGAAGCCAGCTCCTCCGATCGCGTACCGCCAGGTCAGGCGGGTAGACCGGCAGATATGCGCCTGGTCCGCGCGGGGGCCGTGATCGGCGTGGCCGCGATTGTCGTGACCGGCTGGCTGTTTCTGCGGCCGGTCATTGAGTCCGCTTTGCCACCCTGGCTGGGCGCCCCGAATGTGACCGGAATCACTTACTACGTGCGCCCGGGCGGAAACGACACCGCCGCCGGCATCTCGCCCGCAACCGCCTGGCGCAGCCTGGCCCGGGCCTCGCAGGTCACCCTGCACCCCGGTGACCGGTTGCTCCTGCTGGGCGGCCATACCTACCACGGCCAGCTCAAGATCGGCCCCGGAGCGGCCGGTGCCGCGGCCAAGCCGGTCGTGATCGGCTCCTACGGTCCCGGCCGGGCGACCCTGGACGCCAGCGACTCGGCGATCGTCATCACCGAGACCGGCGGCGTCACGGTCTGGAACCTGGCGATCCGGGGCCAGCACTCCCTGCGGTCCGGTACGGCCGGCGTCCAGATCTACCGTGACCGCACCACTGGCATGGCCAGCCACTTGGTGCTGGGGCATCTGGATATCAGCGGATTCGGGGCCGGGATCGCGATCGGCGCCGCCCATGACGGGGCCGGCTTCAGCGACGTGCTGGTGACCGACTCGGACCTGCACGGCAACCTGGACGCCGGATTCGAGAGTTACGGGCCGCCGTTCCGCCAGTCCGCGCCCGGCTACGGCAACGCAGCGATCACGCTCACCAGGGTCCGGGCGTACGGGAATCACGGCGACCCGGCGAACACCAGCACCAGTACCGGGAGCGGCATCGTCCTCGGCAGCGTCCGGACCGCCAGCGTCACCCAATCGGAGGCATACGACAACGGCGGCCTGGGCGGGATCCGGAGCAAGGGGCCGATCGGCATCTGGGCCTACGACTCGACCGGCGTGGTCCTGGCACACGACGTCTCCTACCGCAACCAGACGGCCAGCGGCACCGACGGCGGCGGATTCGGGCTGGACCAGAACACCACCGCCTCGGTGATGGAGTATGACCTGTCCCGCGACAACCACGGGCCGGGATTCCTGCTCTACAGCGCGCCCCGCACCTCCGCGCAATCGGGAAACACCGTCCGCTTCAACATCAGCCAGGGCGATGGCCGGGGCAGCGCCGTCCTGGGCGGCATCGCGATCAGCGGCCGGGTAACCGGCGCGACCGTCTACCAGAACACCGTCGTGATGTCCGGTCCGGGCAGGCAGGCGGCGCTCAAGCTCAGCGGGCCGGTGAGCGGGGTGCGGATACTCAACAACATCTTCGTGGCGGCCCCGGGCGGCCAGCTGGTGGTGGATGTGTCGCCGGCACCGGGCGCCGGAGTGGTCCTGGCCGGCAACGACTACGCGGCGCCGTCCGGCGCCTGGCTGACCCGCTGGGGCCAGACGGTCTACCAGTCGCTGCCCGCCTGGCGGACCGGCACCGGCCAGGAGCGGGCCGGGTCCAGGCCGACCGGCCTGGACGCCGGCCCCGGATTCGCCGGGCCGGGCCTCA
>VFSW01003180.1_pt1 | contig 24607 bp, 18 predicted proteins | sample 5358111 | NCBI WGS metagenome assembly VFSW01 (sample SAMN11554181, study PRJNA540505) | mine drainage metagenome | isolation source: sediment from site ElyBrook_90M | place: USA: Ely Copper Mine, Vershire, VT | collected 2017
GGGTTTCCGCGGGACCGCCGGCCGCCGGGGAGATGGCCCGGGCGGTGGGGCGGGTCCGCACGCTCGCTCAGGAGCATTCCGCCCGCTTCGAGCGGTCGATCCCCCTCATCGCCAGCGAGAACCTCCTCTCCCCGTACGCAAAGGAGCTCCTGATCAGCGACCTCCACTCCCGATACGCCGAGGGGCTGCCGGGCGAACGCTACTACGAAGGGAACGAGCAGGTCGACGAGATCGAAACGCTCTGCCTCGAGCTGGCCCGCCGGCTCTTCCGTTGCTCCTTCGCGGACGTCCGGCCGACGTCGGGCACCGTGGCGAACCTCGCGGTGCTGAAGGCGCTCACCGAGCCCGGCGACCTCGTCGGCACGAGCCGGCTCGCGGACGGGGCCCACATCTCGAGCGCGTCGTTCGGCGCGTTCGGACTGCGCGGCGTAAAGCCCGTCTACTACGCGTGGGACCCCGAGCGGATGACGATCGACGTCGCCCGGACGCGGGAGATCCTCCGCGCCGTCCGGCCCAAGCTCTGCCTCTTCGGGCTTTCCCTGTTCCTCTTCCCGATGCCGCTCGACGAGCTGCGCCCGACGCTCGAGGAGATCGGCGCCCGGGGCTGGTACGACGGCGCGCACGTCCTCGGGCTGATCGCGGGCGGTCAGTTCCAGGACCCGCTCCACGAGGGGTGCGCGGTCCTGAGCGCGTCCACGCACAAGACGCTCCCCGGGCCCCAGCACGGGATCCTCCTCGGCCAGTCGGACGACCCCGAGGTCGTCAAGCGGCTGCAGTCCGGCGCCTTTCCCGGCGTCACGAGCAACCATCACCTCCACGCGATGGCCGCGCTCGCGGTCAGTCTCGCCGAGCATCTTGAGTTCGGGCGGGAGTACGCACGACGGACGGTCGAGAACGCCCGCGCGCTCGCCCAGGCGCTGCACGACCGCGGCTTCGACGTGCTCGCCGCGGACCTCGGTTTCACGCGCTCCCACACGCTCGCGGTCCGGGTCGAGCGCGAGGGCGGAGGCGAGGACGTCGCCCGCCGGCTCGCTGCGGCGGGGATCGTCGCGAACAAGAACCTCCTTCCCGGCGACAAGAGCCCGAAGCACCCGGGGGGCGTCCGCCTCGGCACGCCCGAGGTCACGCGGGTCGGCATGGGGCCGAAGGAGATGGAGCGCATCGCCGAGCTGTTCGACAACCTCTTGCACAAGGGACGGCCCGCCGACCGGGTCGCGGCGTCCGCGGCCGAGCTCAAGTCGGGATTCACGCGGATCCAGTACTGCTTCGCCGCCGGCGAGGCGGCGTACCGCTACTACGACCTCGTGGGGCATCCGCCCCCGTAGGGGACCTTAGGGCCCTTCGCCCGGCGCGTCGTCCCGAACGGCCGCCTCGCGGGCCCGCACGGCGCGGGCGAGCGTCTCTTCGTCGACCGTAACGCGGGGGCCTTCCGGGGCCGATGGAGCGAGGGCGTAGGTCGACCGGCCCTCCGGGTCCGGCACCGTGCGAAGCGTCCCGTCGGCCACGAGCGACGCGAGCCAGTCGTCGAGGTCGGTGGGCGGACCCGGCCGTGCCCACGTCGCGGCGATCGCATCCCGGTCGGCGGTGCCCGACCGACGGACCGCCTCGACCACCTCGGCCCGGCCCTCGACGAGCCGACGGGCCGCTTCCTCCTCGCTCGGCGGGAGGTCGAGCGTGGGGCGGCGACGTGGCCGCACGGCGAGCGCGCCGCCCAGCCCGACGACGGCGGCGAGCGCGAGGAGGACGGCGAAGAGCGCGACGCCGCCCCCGAAGCTCCCGTCGCCGGGCGTCGCGAGCGCGACCGGACCGAGCAGTACGTCCCCGGCCGCGTCGAGCAGGCGGAGACTGCCGCCCGACCCACTCGGGAAGGAATAGTTCACCCAGGCGCCGGTCGCGTTCGGCCCCGACCACTCCACGGGCACGAAGGAGTCGCGGACCACCCCACCGTCGAGGTATTGGAGCGTGAGGTACGCTCCGGGCACCGGGTCACCGTAGCGGTCGGCGACGTACCAGAACGTATGGTTGGTCCCGGGGCCCGGGAGCGCGACGAGCGGGGAGTAAAGGCGCAATTGCGTGAGGTCCGGGGTGACGAGAAAGCTCGCGCTCGAGTTCGCACCGTTGCCCGGTAGCGGGGGACCCTCGAGAAGCACCGTGAGAGCGCCCGCGACCGCGGGAGTGACGTTGACGTAGAGGGACCCGTCGCTCCAGTCGGTGCTCGGGACGGCGAACGAACCCTCGGGCGAGGGGGAGAGCGCCCCGAAGCCGGAGAGATTCACCCAGGCCGGGGCGCTCGTCCCACCGGCACGCTCGATCACAAGGTCGACGGACGCCGCGAACGTCGGGACGAGTTCGCCGACGGAGTCGAACGCCTTCCAGCCCAGCGCCACCGGGTGGCCCACCTCGGTCGGGGCGCTCGGCGGAGAGGGGATCGGGAGGAGCGCCGCCACCGGTCCCGGGAGGATCGTGAGCGTGAGGTTCAGGGCGGCCTCGCTGCCGAGCGCGTCGCGTATCGTCACTTCGACCCGGGCCGTTCCCGAGAGCGGCGGGACGAACGGAACGATGAGGCGTCCGTCCGCGCCGACCCACTCGACCGCGATCGGGCGGGCGAGGTCGGAGGCGTTCCACCAGACCTCGAGGGGGAACGCCCCGCCGTGGACGTCGGCGGATAGGTTCATCCGGACCCCAGCGGCCGGCGAAGCGGAGGGAGTGATGGGGCCGCCCGCCGAGAGCGGGTTGACGACCTCGACCGCCGTGGACAGCGAGCGGTTCGTGCCGGCCGCGTCGACGACCCAGGCCGATCCCGAATAGTTCCCCGTACCGAGATAGGTCGGGTCGAACGTCCACGCCGTGCCCGCCGACGAGGAGCAGGTCACGGGGGCGATCCCCGGGTCGAAGCAGGCCCGCACGTACGGGAGCACCCCGGAACCGTTGGCCGCGACCAGCTCGACGGGGATCGGCGTGCCGACGTAGCCGACCGGGACGGACGGGCGGAGCGAGAGGGCGAGGGCCGGGCGAACCGTCAGCGTCGGGGAGGACCAGTTGGCCGAGGAGTAGCCGTTCGTGACGTTGACCGACAGCACCTCGGAACCGGGAGTCGAGTACGTGACGTTCGTCGCGCAGTGCACGGTGACGGTCCCCGCCGGGGCCCAAGCGGTGTCGCACGGCACGATCCGATCCGGCAGTCCCGGACCGGGCCGGAAGTCCGCCGAGTACGCATAACCACCGGGTCCGAGCGCGGTGACGGAGGCCGCCACGGGTTGGCCCGCATCGACCGTGGTGCGGTCGAGTCGGCCCGATACGACCGCGGTCGCGACCGACGTGAGGTTGAGCCGGAGGACCGGAGTGAAGAACGTGTTCGGTCCCACGGTCGCCGACGCGTTCACCGCAAGCTCCGTTGCCCGGCCGGCCGCGGGCGCAGTGACGATCGCCGAGCCGTTCACCGGGGTCGACGCAAAGCGGAAACCGCTCCCGTGGAGCGACCAGTGGAAGGACGGGAGAAGGGGGCTCACCGATCCGTTCGCGGTCCTCGGTGTTGCGTCGAACAGCCTCGAGGCTCCCGGAGCGATCGCCACGTCGGGGCCGGCCGGGCGCATCGAAACCGAGGCGAGCCCGGCGACCCAAGTGAGGGCGAACTTCGACCCCGACTCGGCGGAGGAGAGACCGTAGCCGGCCGGCAGGGTGGTCGGGGCGAGCGAAAGCGGGGCGAACGGGGCCGCGTAGACCGTGCACCACGACCCGCCTCCCGGCGCCGGCTCGCACGTATCGTACGGCAGGGCGATCGCGCCGGCGAACCCGCCGCTCTCGTTCGTCTCCCACGTCGAGGTCGCGGTCTCGCAGTTCTGCGAGACGAGCGTGCCGTTCCCCACGTACGTGACCGTGGCCTCTTGGTCGTACGTAGCCGTGAGATTGACGTGCGCGGTTACCGAGGAAGCGAGCGGGCCCCCATCGACCGTGAGCGTGCCGGAGTAGTCGGCGGGCAAGCTCGCGCCCGTGCAGAGGCCGTTCCCCGTCACGCGGGACCCTACGAGGTCGCGCGTGCCGGCGCCCGGGACGTGCGCGTGCGCGAGCGCGCTTCCGCTGCCCGCGAGGAGGGCGGTCGCGACGAGGAGCACGAGCCCACCGAGACAGTGCCCCGCAGCGCGGCGGTCGGCTCTCACCCGGATTCCGTACCCCCGCCCGCGGGCGGGCGCTCCGGGACCGGGATATCCTCCTTTAACGGTGTCGGAAAAGGACCGGGCCCCGGACGGTGGTCGGGGCTCCTCGGCGACCTCTCTTGAACGGTCGGCGTCTCCTGGGAGCGTGGCCCGACCCACAGTGACCTCGATCGTCCCGCCGCGGCTCGCCTCGTTCCCGCAGGAGTGGGAGCAGCTAGAGTATTCTTCCCGCTCGCTCGTCTTCGTCGGGGACGGCCGCCGACTGCTCCGAGCCTGGGGTCCGGCCGAGACGCCGTGGGTCCTCGCCGTGGAGCCGGGCCGTGGCCGGTGGCAGGTCGAGGCGTGGGGGGCCGACATCGGACCCGGCGCCGCCCGCGCGGCCGCCCGCGCGCTGTTCAGCTTCGACCATCGCCTCGAGGAGTTCTACCGGTGCGTCCGACAGGATCGGGTCCTTCGCGGCACCGAACGCCGGTTCCGCGGCCTCCGCCTCCCCCGCGACGCGAACCTGTACGAAGCGCTCTTCCACTCGATCCTCGGCCAGCAGCTTTCGGTCCGGGCGGCGAACACGATGAAGCAACGGCTCTTCGACCGGGCCGGATCGGTCCTCACCGCCGGGTCGGTCGAGGTCCCGTGCGTCCCGCGGCCGTCGGAGCTCGGCGCGCTCGGGGTCGAGGGGCGGCGCGCGGCCGGACTCAGCGGAGCGAAGGCCCGTGCGCTCGGCCGGCTTGCGGAGGCGGCCCCCTCCTTCGGGGAGACGCGCGTCGCGACGCTGGGCACCGGACCGCTCGAGCCCGCGATCGCCTCCCTGACGCAGCTTCCCGGCGTGGGACGCTGGACCGCGGAGAACGCCCTCCTGCGAGGGGTCGGGCGGCCGGACGTCTTCGTGGGCGGGGACCTCGGGGTCCGCGTCGCGCTCGACGCCTACGGGGTCGTCCCGCGGACGGCTCCCGAAAAGCGGGCGCGGGACTGGGCGACCCGCCACTACCCCGGCTGGGGCAGCTACGCGACCTTGTACCTGTGGCGGAAGCGGGCGACGGACCGCGCGACCGCGAACGGCTAGTCCGGCCCCCGTGACGTCCGCCCGAGCGAGAACGCGGCACGGGTCACGTGGAGCGCGCCGTGGAGAGTACGCGTGCTCTCCTTGAGAAGGATCTCGCGTACCGCGACCGAGCGGGGCGCGGGCGGTGGCTCGGCGCCCGAGAGGAGCGCGAGCGCTCGCCGGCGCTGGGCGGCCGAGCGGACCCGGAACCATGTCACGTGGGGCACGAAGCGGGCGCGCTCGGGCGGGAATCCGACTCGGGCGAGCGCCCGCGAGAGACGCTCGGCGAGCGCAACGACCTCGGTCGCTCCGATGGTGACGCCCACCCAGACGACCCGGGGCCGGTCCGGTGAAGGGAACGCACCGACCCCCTCGAGCCAGAGGTCGAACGGCAAGGTCTGTGCGGCCGCTTCGGCGATCGCGGCCGTGAGCGCGTCCTCCCGGTCGACGTCGACCTCGCCGAGGAACCGCAGGGTGAGGTGGGCGGGGGCCTCCTCCCCCGGCGCGCCGGAAGCGGCGAGCGCGATCGCGACGAAGAGGCGCACGAGTCCGGCGAGCCGCCCCGCCGACTTACGCGTTCCGATGTGCGTTCCCGTTTTCCTCGGGCCGAACGGACACCGGTAAGGTCCACACTTGGGCCCGGTCCGGCTTCGCGTCGATCGACCTCAGGACCGTGCGAACGCGACGGGCCCGTTTCGCGTCCCCCACCAGGAACAGGGCGAACGCCTCGCGGGCGCAGGCCTTCTCCCATCCCCGTCGGATGCGCTCGGGCCGCAGCGCACCCGACACTTCCGCTTCGAGGTGGACGTCCCGTCCGCCGAAGCACTTCCAAGCCCAGCCGCCGCGGACCCGCTCGAGCTCCTCCGCAAGGTGTCGAGGCGAACGGGCGGCGCCCCGCCCGAGCTGGCGATAGACGGCGTCCGGCAGGGTCGTGTCGTACCGCCCTTGACGGACGATCTCGATGCGGTACCCCCGGCGCGCGAAGATGCGGAAGGCCCGGACGAGCAGTTGCCGATGCTCGCCGCTCTCTCGGGTCGCTTCCGTCGGCGCGGAGAGACCGAGCCGGCGCTCGCCGGCGATGCTGAGACGGTACCCACCCGACCCCGACGTCAGGTGGCCGTCACGCACTGCGCGCAGCCAGCGGCTTGCGAGGAGCGCGGGATCCACGGCACGGCCCGGGAGGGCGAGGGTCGCGGCGACCCCTTCCCGTTCGTCGCGCAGCGGTCGACCTTCTTCCTCCGCCGCTAGGACGGCGAGGAGCAGTCGGTCGGTGGTCTCCTCGGCGTCGGGGTTCCGTTCGTCGGGCCGAGGGGCCGTCGGGAACTCGGACCGCGTCCGTCCGATGGCCGCCCGCCAACGGTCCCCGGCGGTGCGCTGGTCCTCCGCGGCGGGGTAGATCCCGCGTACCGAGCCGGTCTCGGCGTCGAGGCGGATCCCGTGCCCCGGTGGGAGCGCGGGCAGCCCGCGCTCGGCCTCCTCGGCCCCCAGCCCGATCCACTCGCCCACCGTGCGCGCCGAGCGTCGCGGAACGCCGAACGACACCACGTCGGTGAGCGAGCCTCCGACCGCGACGCGGAGCTCGGGCGCCAGTCGGTCGGGGAACTGGGTCGCGACGAGCGCGCGAAGCCCGAACTTCCGGCTCTCGGTGAGGATCTCCGCGACGAGCCGAGGCGAGAAGCCGTGGACCTCGTCGAGCACTAGGAGGACCGGTGGCCGCTCGTCCTCCGCCGCCGGCCGGGCGGCGAGGCCTAGGTAGAGCCGCGCCAGAAGGAGCGTCCCGGCGAACGCCGCCGCCTCCGGCCCGAGGAGCGCGAACGGGAGGCGGACGAAGAGCGAGCGTCCGTGTTCCCGCAGCAGCTCCTCGACCGGGAGGCCCCCGTCGGCCGGCGCGAGCAGGTCCGTGAGTGCCGGGACCAGTACGACCTTCGACAGCCGGGTCGCTGCCGACCACAGGAAGTCCGGCTGACGCCGCAAAAGCGGCTCGAGCTCCTCGAGGAACCGAGCGAGGTCGACCCGCCGAGTGGCGAATCGCGCCGCCTCGCGGCGCTCTCGGTCGGTCAGGAGCGCGTAGAGGTCGCCGATCGAGCCGGCGGACTCGAGCACCAGCCGGGCGAACGAGTCGAAGATCCGCTCGAGCCGGAATCCCCAGTAGACGTCGGTGCCGTCGGGGCTCAACCGCTTGAGGGCGGCGACCAGGTGCGCGGCGGCGCGATCCGGAGCCGTCGCGCCGGCCGCGAGCGCCGCGACGCCCGGGAACGGCGGGTCGCTCACGTCCACCGCGATGACCCGCGCGCGCTCGGCGTCCGTCAGCCGCGCGGTCACCGCGGGGGCGAGGTCCCCGTGGAGGTCGAGCACGACGAGCGCGCCGCCGCGGGCGAGGTGACCTGCGGCCTCTCGGGCGAGGTAGGTCGTCTTGCCCGCGCCCGAGGCACCGAAGACGACTCGGTGGCCGGCCGCGAAGCCCGGCGTGTCGACCGGGCCATCCGCGCGTACCTCCGCGGTCGGCTCGAGGCCCTCCACCGGCCGGGCGATCCAGGCCTCGTCGGGCAGCGCGCGGAGCGTACCCCGTCGCCAGTCGCGCCGCGCGCCCACTGACCCGGGCGAGGCGACCACGCCGACGCCGGTCGCGTCGGCCCACGCCTCGGCGGCGGCCGTGGCGACCGCGGCTTCCCGGCGCGCGAGCTCCTCCGGCCCCGGAGCCGAATACCGGAACCGTCGGGCGACCGAGATCGTGCCGGACGGCCCCCGCAGCCAAGCGGTCTGGAACCCGAGCCAGCCCGCCGGGCCGCGCAAGAGTGCGAGGTCCGGCGGTTCCCGACCGAGCTCAGAGCCGCGGGGGGCGGGGGTCGGGCCGACCGAACGGACGAGGTTACGGACCACGCTCGCCCCGCCCGGGGGGGGCTCGAGCGGCGGGGGCTCGTCGCGACGTTCGAGGGGGAGCCGTCGAACCCCGGGGATCGCCTCGAGGGTCTCGACCAGCGCCCTCGGTCGCACGGTGACGTACGGTACGACCTCCGCACCGGCTGCTTCGAAGAGCGCTCCGCAGGGGGGCGGGGTCGCGGCGAGCGCGTGGGCGAGCTCGCGGTACCACCGGCGCCGGAGCGGCGTCGCTCCTCGGCACCGGACGGTCAGCATCTCCGGCGAGCTCATGACCGGCCTCCGTGGCGCGCTCGCTCGACGAGCGATGCGACCGCGCGCTCGAGCCCGGGAAGCCGGTTCGCGCGGGCGAACGCGACGAGGGCCCCGGTCGACACGACCCGGGGGCAGGCGCGATCGATCTCCCAGAGCCGCACGGTCCACCAGAGCGTCCCGTCCGGTCCCTCGTAGAGGTGCGCGAGGGGTCGGTACGGCCCGCCGAGGGGGATCCGGAGGACCCCCACCCAGCGGACGCGCGGGATGCCTCGTTCAGGAACGGGTTGGCTCGGAATCGGTTCGCTGGCATGGTTCCGGACCTGATCGGTCTCCACGGTGGTTGCACAAATCCTCCCCTCCTCCGGCGGGCCGGCAGAGAAGAGGTCTCGGCGGCGCGCGCACGGAACCGACCGGTTCCGCGATCGTCAGTTACCGTCGTCCGGGGGCCCGCTCCCGCGGCCGGACCGCCGCAGGACCCGGACGAGCGGGGTTCCGGCAGGAACGCCGGGGGAGTCGTCGGACGCGGGCGGACGTCCGTCCCTCGCGGGCGCGCGGCCGGTCCGGCCGGGCGTGCGCTGGGGAAGGGCGGCCTCCGAGGTTCCCGAGCCCTCGGGGCGACGCCGCGCGCTAGACGGTTGGGCCCGTCCTCGTTCGGCCGACCGAGCGGCGGACGCAGGGTCCGCGGAGGTCGACCGGCGAGGGGGCCGGGGATATTCGGCGGTCCGAGCTCGGCGTCCTCGGGGTCCCGGAGCGTGTCGGTCGACACGGTCGGGAGGCGCGGGGGAGGGAGAGCGCGGGGCCGTCCATGGGTTCGGCCGGTCAGGTGGCCCCGGCACGAGAACCCTGTCGCCGCGCTCGAACGGTGAACGATGGAGCCGCCCCGCGGGGAGCGGCACCCTTCCGCGTCGAGCGGGACGTGCGGCCTCGCCCGCCGTGAACGCCATACGAACGACCGACCTTCGCCCACGGCGTCGGGATGGGCGAGGAGGCGGTCGACGTCGTCATCGTCAGCCACGACCGTCCGCTTCCGCTCGCCGCGCTGCTCGGAGACCTCGGAGACCAGTCCGAGCCGCCCGGCTCGGTCACGGTCGTCGACGACTCGGAACGCCGGACCGACTGGGGCGCACGGTTCCCGGGACTTCCGCTGAGCACGATCCAGCCGCGCACGCGCTCGTTCATCACCGCCGCGAAGAACGCGGGGGCACGGGAGGGCCGCGGCGCGCTCGTCGCATTCATCGACGACGACAACCGGATCCCGAGGGAGCTCCTCGCGTCGCTCGCCCGTGACCTTCGGGAGCACCCCACGTGGGGGGCCGTTCTACCGGGCGTCGTCTACCACCGCAAGCCCGAACTCGTCTGGGTGTACGCGACCCCGTTCCGCGCGGACCGTTGGGAGTTCGAACTCCTCGGCCGCAACCGGCCCCGGGACCCGGCGTGGGAGCACCGCATCCTCCCGACCGACGCGCTCCCCAACCTCTGCGTCGTGCGGCGCGAGGCGCTCGAAGCGGTCGGAGGGTTCGACGAGCAGTTCCCGGTGAACAGTTCCGCGGACCTTTGCCAGCGGCTCAAGTCGGCGGGCTGGCAGGTGGTGGCCGACACGGGGATCCTGACGCGCCACGACGTGGAGCCCCCCGGTGTCACCGGCTACTGGGCCGAGCACACCGTCCGCGACCCCGAGCGGGCCCGCCGCGAGGTCGCGGACTGGTTCCGGTTCCACCGACGCTGGGGACCCGGAGGTCGTGGGTTCGCCCTTCGAGCGAGCTACCACGCGCTCGGCTTCCTTCTCCCCGAACTGGTCGCCGTCGGGATTCGCCCGGCCCGCCATCGTCTTCGGCTCCTCGTCGCCCTCGGGAGGGGCTATCGGGAAGGGCTCGTCGGCCCCCTCTCGGAGCCTCCGGCTCCCCGGAAGTCCGGCCCCGGTCGACCCGACGACCGGCCAACTCCTCCGGCGGCTCGCGCGCGGTAGGCTCCGGGGGTCGTCGGGGCACGGTCGCCCGAGGGATCCCGCCCGATCGCCGGAACGACGGAAAGCGGGAGAGCCATTCGTACCGCCGCGGTCAGAGTCCCGGACCCCGCCTTGCGGAGGGGCCGAGACGTTCGTCGAGGACCGCGAGAAGAAGGGGTAGGGAAGGGTCCCTCGCACGCCAAGGACACGGTGCTGTCCCCTTGCGGCGATCTAAAGGGACCCTTCCGGGGGTGGTTGCACCTCTGGATCGCGCTCCCGGCTATTTGAGGGCCGAAGGGGGAGAGGGGGAAACGCCCCTCCGAGGACCGTTCCAGCTAACGGGAGCGGTGTGAGTCCGTCTCGGCGAGGACGATGCGGGGAAGCTCGCCCTCGATCGCGGGCGGGCGGCGGGCAGCGGCGGCGCTGGTCCGGGCGACCTGCGCGTGCCGCGGTAGGAGCCAGCGCTCCCCCCAGGCTCGGAGCTCCCGCGCCGCGGGTGCGAGGCCGAGCCCCATCTCGGTCAGCGCGTACACGACCGAGAACGGTCGGGTGCTCACGACGGTTCGCTGGACAACTCCCTGGCCCTCCAGGAACTTGAGGGTCGCGCTGAGCGTTTTCGCGTTGAGCCGTGGATTCGACTTCAGGATCTCGCTGAACCGCTGGGGTCCCTCGAGCAACCGGTGCACGATCGCGAGGCGCCACTCCGTGCCGATGACCCCGACGGCGGCGAGCACCGGACAGAGCCCTCGACCCTCGTTCGTGTCGCAGGTGTCGGCCTCGCCGACCGGGCCCGCGGTGCCACGCCGGGCGCGCTCCGTATCCATGCCGTCAACCTCGAGAACAACAGGCGCGCGGACCTTCTTATAGTTACTGTATGCAATTAGATGAACCAGAGTAAGTGTGTTGGTCGCGCTCGCTCTAGCGGCATCCTCCGGCCCGGACCGCGCGAGCGCTCACGTTTTCTCTGCGTTCGACCGTCGGTCGCCGTGACGCCCCGCCGCCGCGAGGTCGAGCTCTCGGTCGAGCGTCCCCTCGGCCCCGTCGGCTCCGGTGCGGGAAGCGTGCGGCTCTCGGTGCGTTTCGACGCCGGCGACGAGGGCACCGGTCCTTCGCCCTCCGACCTTACGCGCGAGCTCGAGGCGCTGGCCGGGGACCTGGACGCGCTGGTCGGCCGGCCGATCGCGGCCGTTCCCGCCGCGCGGGCCGACCGTCCGCTCGCCGAGCTCGTGGAGACGTATCGCCCCCGACAGCGTGAGCTCGTCGACCTGCTCCGGGAGGAAGGGGAGCTCTCGGCCGTCGAACACGCCCGGCTCGTCGAGTACCTCTCCTCGCTACCGTCGGTCCCCCCCCGAGATCCGGTGCCCTCCGGGCCTTCCGAGACCGAGCGGCTGATCGCGGCCATCCCGATCGACCGGCCGCTTTCGCCCGCGGACCGGCGGGAACCCTCTCCTGCGGCCTTCGTCCGAGCCTCGTCCGTTGTCGACCCGCGCCCGATCGCCGAGCTTCTGCGGCTCTACCAGATCTCCAATCTCCGCCAGGCGGGGGCGGTCCGGGGCCGCCGCCAGATCTCGTACGCCGAGTACATGGCGCTCAAGCGCCACTTCGAGGAGGCGGCCCGCACCGCGCCCGAAGGCGGTCCGGCCTAGCCGTTCGATTTCGCCACGGCCGAGGGCGACGGACCGAGCGCGACGGCGAGCAGCCCGACATCGGTGACGCCCCGACGCATCCGGATCGCGCGGGCCCGTCCTGGGTGGACGACCGCCTCGGGGTCGGTGGCGGCGCCGACGACCGCTCCCGCCGGGAACTCCGGGCTTCCGAGGTCGCCGGCCGTGCGGAAGAGGCCGACGCTCATCTCGCGTCGGCGCAGGAGCTGCTGGGCCCGCGCCAGGAACCGGCTGAGCGCCGGGCCCTCGTCAACGCCCTCGGGCAGCCCGAGCGTCGCCATCGCGAAGACGCCCACGCCCTTCGTCCGGCTCTCGCTCGTCAGCTGCTCGGCGAGGACCAGCTCCTCGGCGCGGGTGAGGAACCGCTCGGCCGCGAGCTCGGGCGGGTCGCGGAGCTCGAGGAACGCGAGTCGGCTCGTCCAGCCTTTGTCGAACAGCGCGTCCGCCGCCGCGCGCAACGCGTCCGCGGGGTTTGCCACCAGCACCGCCGGCGGTGCGAGCCGCGCCGCCGGGGTTCCGTCCGCGCCGCCGAGCCGGTGCGGGTCGAGGGCTGCGCGAGGGAACTCCGCCCCAGTGCCCGTACGTTCGAGGATCGCCCGGGCCGCGACGCGCTCCTCGGGTGCGAGCGGTCGCATCGGCCCTCCGCCGACCGTGGTCGGGCCATCCCCCCGGTCCACGACGAACGTGGCGACCTCCGATCGGGTTGCCGCGGCGGCGAGCCGCCCTCCGACCCCTCCGGTGCCGAGGACCCGGGCGAGGAGCGCGACCTCCCGCCCGGTCGCTCCGGCGGAGTGGGCCGACTCGAGGGCGCGGGCGAACTCTTCTCTGGTCGCGCCGACCGGCGGCCGGGCGAGCGCCCGCACCGCCCCCGGAGAGAGGAGCACGAGCAAGAGGTCCTGCTCGCCGAGGCCGGCCGCGATCTCCTCGGCCGCGCCGACCGCCTCGTCGGCCTCGGGGGCCCCGCCCCATCCAGGGCCGACCACGACGCCGTGGAACGGGATCTCCGAGGGCACCTTCTCGGGCCCGGCGAGGAATCCCTGCGTCAATCGGTCCCCGAGCGCGTGCAGGGCGGCGAGCGCCATCGAGTTCGCCGCGTGGCCGAACGCGAGGAACGCGAACTCCCGATAGCGGCCGTCCGCCACGAAGCGGTTGCCGACCCGCAGGGTCCCGCTCTCCCGGCGCAGCGCGAGGCGCACGGACCGGTAGGCGTCGGCGGCCGTGACCGACGCGCGAAACGCGAGGTTCTGCACCGGGTCGGGTCCCTTGGGCTCGGGTTCTCCCGGCGGAAACGGGTCCCAGGGGAACGGTCCGATCACGCGGACGGGAGCGGTCGGGCGGGACAATAGGCTAACGCGCCGCTCGACCGAGCGCGGCGCCGGCTAGCCCAACAGCAAACGCTCGGCGGTCGACGGGAGTCGCGGGGCGAGGAAGCGGTCCGGCGCGAACAGCTCGGGCTCGAGGTCGGTCCGCTCCCCGAGCACCGCCCGGGCCACGCGCCGCGTCGCAGCGGGAGCGAGCATGAACCCATGCCCACCGAAGCCGTTCGCGTGCACGAACCCGCCCAGGCGCGGGTCCTCACCGATTACCGGGAGCCCGTCCGGCGTGTCGTCGTAGAACCCGGACCAGGCCCGGAGCACTCTGAGGCTCCGCAGCCGCGGAAGGAGGCCGACGAGCGCCCGCGCCATCGCGGTGAGGAACTTCGCCGAGCTCGGAAGGCCGGCCGCGGTGCCGGCCGGGTGCGGGAGCGTGAGGCCCCCGACGAGCCCCCCATGGACCGTCTGGCTGAAGTAGAGCCCGTCGGACGCCCGGACGACCATGGGGTCGAGGAACGGCTTCAGCGGCTCCGTCGCCAGGATCTCGTGGCGCGTCGCGACATTCGGGACGTCGAGGCCGGCCCGTCGCGCGACGTCGGACGACCATCCACCGGCCGCGTTGACGACCGAGGTGGTCGCGACCGGACCGGCGGAGGACCGGACGCCCGTCACCCGGCCGGCCTCTGAATCGATGCCGAGCACCTCGACCCCGAACGCGAGGTCGACCCCGAGCGCCCGCGCCGCCTCGTAGACCCCCCAGATCGCCGGGAACGGGTAGAGGACCCCATCCGATCGCAGGTAGGTCCCGCCCACCGCCGAACCGGGCGCGATCCCCGGCACGTACCGCGACAGCGCGTCTGCCGCGAGCACCTCCGACGCAAGCCCCTCGGACCGGACGAGGTCGTGGACGCGCCGGAGTCGTGCGAGCTCGTCAGCGCTCTCCGCGAGGAACAGGTAGCCGGTCTGACGGAACCAGGGGTTGTAGCCGAACTCCCGGCCGAACCGGCGGTAATCCCGGACCGCCTCCCGGGCCAGCCGGACGGTCGCGCGAGTCTCCCACTGCTGGCGGACGCCGCCGCCGTTGCGGCCGGAGGCCCCGCTCGAGAGGAAGCCCCGGTCCAGGACCAGGATCGGCCCTGCGCCGGCCCGCGCGAGATGGTAGGCGCTGAACAGACCGACGATGCCTCCCCCGACGACCACCGTGCGGTACTCGGCCCGCGGAAGATTATTCATCCGACCTCCCCCGCCACCGAGTCGTCCAGCTCGGCGAGGGTGCCGAGCGGCATGGGATAGACCGGAGGGCGTTGGCGGATCCGGCCCACCTCGGACGGGGGACGCCCCTCGAGGACGGAGAGGATCAGTAGGGCATCGGGAGTGCAGTACCGGCCTTGACAGAGGCCGGTCCCGAGGCTCGTGTACCGCTTTACGACCTCGAGCCCCCGGTAGCCGCCGCGGTTCGCCGTCTCCAAGTCGTGGAGGAGAACGTCCTCGCAACGACAGGCGATCCAGCGGCCGCGCCGGGGCTCGGTGAGGAGCTCCCGGTAGTACCCCTCGAGCTCGGAGGGTCCTTCCGCGCGAACGCGCGGCAGGGCTTCCGAATCCGACGCGGCACGCCCGGCGATGGCGAACGCCGCGCGCTCGGCGCCCTCGCGTCGCGCGGGCTCGAGGGTACCGGTGACCGTGCCGACCGCGTAGAGGCCCGGGACGGACGTCGTGCCCGCCGCATCGAGCACCGGATAGTACGCTCCCGGTCCCGCGTGCCAGGCCATCTCGGCGCCGGCCAGGAAGAGCAGCGGCGCGTTCGGGATCCGGCGATGGGCGAGGACGACCGCATCGCCCGCGAGCGAAAAGCGAGGGCCACCACCGCGCGTGCGCAGGCGGAGCCCGCGGACCCGCGTGCGGCCGATCACCCCGAGGAGGAGCGAGCGCGGGTACAGCGGGATCCCGAGGTCGGAGGCGGCGCGGACGACTTCGGGTCGGACCTCTCCGACCGCGATGACGGCGGCGACGCGGGAGCCGAGCCGTGCGAGGACCTCCTCCGCGCGCCGATCCCCGCCCACGAGCAGTGCCTGGCCGAACGGGGCGCGCTCCGGGGCCGAGGAGAAGGCCAGGGCGGCGTCCGCGGTGAGGACCCCGGGCCGGTCGTTCCCCCCGAAGAGGAGCGAGGCATCGTATCCCCCGGTCGCGACGACGACCGAACGCGCACGCACCGAGAGCCCCGCCCCCGTCTCCGCGTGGCCGAGGAGCCGGAACGGGAGCTCGGCCCCCTCGTCCACGCGTGGGCCGAGGAGGGTCACCGAGACTCCACCGAGCCAGTCGGCTCCGACGAGGCCGGGCCGCCGGTCCCGGTCGAGCACGAGGGGCCGGTAGCCGAGCGTGACGAGCCGGGCGGCCGTCGCGCGGCCGCTCTCTCCTCCGCCGACGACCACGACCTCGGCCGAGCGCACGACCGGCGGTACGGCCTCCGTCGCGCGGCCGGACACGGGCGCCGGCGCCCCGTAGCCGGCGAGACGGCGGACGAGCCGCTGGTAGATCGGCCCGGCCACGGCGGGACGTCGGAATCCCCGGAACGGGTCGAGCCCGCGGCGGAAGATCAGGTCGAGTACGACGAGCGCGTCCCACCGGACCGAGGGCCAACCCGGACCGTTCTCGACGCGGTCATCCTCCCCGGGGTGGTAACGGCAGGCGCGGACGAGGGGTTCGTCGTTCACCCGGACGAGGCAGCCGGTGCACTGGCCGATCCCACAGAACGGGGCGCGCGGGCGGTGATAGCGCGTCGAGCGCTCGAGGGTCGGGAGCGCGTCGCGCGCGATCGCGGCGAGCAGCGTCTCTCCCTCGCGGGCTTCGACGACGCGACCGCGATATCGAAACCGGCGCGTCGGAGCCCCCGCCATCTTCTGCGACCGGCCGGGACCCGGGTGGAGGGTATTTACAGTGGCGGCCGTCCCGCGTCGACCCGGCCCGGCCGCGCGCCGGCGCGGGCGAACTCCGGCGTCGCGGCCGATGCTATATAGATACTAGTGAGTCCCGCGGCCCACTATCGATGCGGAGCAGCGGCGGTTTTCACGGGCGGCGGATCCAGAAAACCGGCGGCTCCACTTACATCATCTCGCTCCCGAAGAACTGGGTCATCGCGCGCGGGCTGCGCGCGGGCGACACGCTCCTGTTCAGTCCCCGGGCCGACGGGTCGCTGACCGTCTACGCGGAAGTGGCGGGACCGACGGCCCCCGAGCGTCGGGTCGTTCCCGTCACGAACGAAATGGAGAAGGAACACCTCTTCCGGCGCCTCATCGCCGAGTACATCGCCGGCTCTCCGCTCCTCGAGGTCCGCACGACCGCGCGGATGAGCGCCCGGACCCGGGAAGTGATCCGGAACTTCGCGCAGCGCATGATCGGTCCCGAGATCCTGGAGGAGACGGCCGAGTCGGTGATCCTCCAGGACGTCGTGGGCGCGAACCCGCTGCCGATCCCGTCCATCATCCGGCGCGAGCACCAGATGGTCCGGGCCATGCAATCGGACGCCATGGCGGCGTTCCGGGCCCGCGACACGTCGATCGCGCGGGACGTCATCGAGCGCGACTGGGAGGTCGACCGCCTCCACTGGTTCCTCGAAAAGCAGGTGACGAGCGCGCTCCGGGACGCGCGGGTCCTCGCAACGCTCGAGCTGACGCTGCCGGATTGCTCGACGTACCTCCTCGCGTCGCGCGTGCTCGAACGGATCGCCGACCACGCCGTGCGGATCGCGGCGACGGTCGAGATCCTCGGCCCGGAGCGGACCCCGGAGCGGCTCGCCGCCGACCTCGATCGAATGGCGGGGACGGCCGGGACGGCGCTCGCCGACGCGCTCGAGAGCCTCGAGCACAAGGACATCGAGCGGGCGAACGAGGTGGTCGATACGGCGAAGCAGATCACCCGCGAGCGCGACCGCTTGCTCCGGGAGATCGGCTCGAAGCGGGGACGGCTCGCGATCGGTCTCGCGTATGTCCTCGAGAGCCTCGAGCGGAGCGCGTTCTACGCGAGCGACCTCGCGGAGATCGCGATCAACCGGGCCGTGGAGTCGCCGCGGGCCGACGGCCCGGCCTCCGCCAGCGCGAGGGGGGCTGTTCAGGGCCCGGGCGCATAGCGGACCTCGAGGTCCTGGAAGACGTCCGTCACGTCCTCGCAGCGGTCGGTAATGACCTCGAGCCGCTCGTAGAAGTCCTTCCACTTCAGGATCTCGACCGGATCGCGCTCGGCGAAGAGCTTCTCGAGCAGGTCGCGCAGGAGATCGTCGGCCTCGTTCTCGAGCCGGTTCACCTCCACGATCGCGAGTTCGAGGCTTGCCGGCGCCCCGCGATAGAGTTCGTCCAATCCGAGGATCCCGTCGGCGACGTGCTCGACGCATTCGACGACGATGTCGGCGAAGCGCTTGAGCTCGGGCCGGGTACGGTCGAGGTGGTAGGTCCGCACGCGAGCGGCGACCGACTCGATCCCGTCGATGATGTCGTCGAGCGCGCTCGCCAGGTGGCCGACCTCCGCGCGGACCTCCGAGGTGAGGCGACGAGTGTTGAGCTCGATGAAGATGCGGTGGACCTCCTCGTCGGCCTCGTGCTCGATCGCGCGGATACGCTCGATCTTCCGGTCGCGGTCGGTCGTCGGGTCGCTGAGGAGCGCCCGGAGGGCGATCGCGGCCTGCTGGCCGGTGAGCGAGAGGGACCGCAAGTAGGTCGAGAAGCGCCGAACGAGCACCGCGAGCTCGTCCTCGCCCGAGACGTCCTCGAGCGAGCGTTGGGAGGTCTCGGGGAGCAGCGCGAGGGTGAGGAGGAAGCCGAGGAACGAGACCGCGGCGAGAAGGCCGAAGAACCACGGGATCCCGTACGTCTGGTAGAGCCCGGCGAAGACGAAGACCGCGAGGACCGCCCCGATCTTTCCCGAGGCCGCGGCGATGCCGTGCCCCGTCGTTCGGAACGCGGTCGGGAACACTTCGCTCGGATAGACGAACGTGGTCGTGTTCGGTCCGAAGTTCGCGAAGAAGAACGTGAGCCCGTAGATCGCGAGGAACGCCGGTAGGATGTTCTCGAGGGTGTCCCAGCCGAGGGAGAGGAAAAGGAACGCGAAGGCCATGACGCCGAAGCCGATGTACTGGAGCGGTCGGCGCCCGACCCGGTCGATGAGCGCGACCGCGGCCCAATAGCCCGGCACGCTCGCGACCAGCGCGATCAGGACGTTCCCGAGCGCGAGTCGTCGCACCTGCTCGAGGGCCGGGTAGCTCGCGGCGCTCGCGAACCCGATGTGCTTCAGGATGAGCGGATTGAAGATGTTCGTCGAGTAGAACGCGATGTCGAGGAGGAACCACGTCGCGGCCGTGCCGAAGATCAGCGTCCCGTAGGAACGCAGGATCTGGCGGAACGGGACGCCGATCGACCGGCTCGAGCCCGAGGAGCTGAGTCGGGTCCCCGTGATCGAGCCGACCGTGCGGGCGGCCGCCCCGAGCCGCCCGTGGGCGAGGTCGAAACGCGGGGTCTCGGGCATCCTCGTGCGGTAGTAGATCGTGAGCAGCGCCGGCAGGGCCCCGAGCCCGAGGATGAGCCGCCAGGCGACGTCGAGGTTCGGCACCGCGTAGACGACCGCGAGGCTGGTTCCGGCCCCCGCGAGGAGCCCGAAGCCCTGCATCGCGAACACGGTCGCGACCAGACGGCCGCGGCTCTGAACGTTCGAGTACTCGCTCATGATCGTCGCGCTGAGCGGGTAGTCGCCACCGACCCCGACGCCGAGGAAGAACCGCCAAACGATCAGGACGGTGATCATCGAGAGGCCGCCGATCGGCACGCTGAGGGCGCTCCCGACGGCCGCGACCGACATCAGCGTGAGCGTGACGCCGTAGATCTTGCGACGACCGAGGCGGTCTCCGAGCCAGCCGAACAGGAGCTGGCCGACCGCCGCTCCCATGAGCGCGGTGGACGCGAGCAGGGCGAGCTCGGAGGTGCTCACCGCTCCGCCGGGGGAGAGTGCGATCAGGATCGGGATGACGAGCGAGATGACGAAGAGGTCGTAGGCGTCGGTGAAGAATCCCATCCCCGCGATGACGATCGTGCGGAAGTGGAACCGCTGGACCCGCGCCGTGTCGAGCGCGTTGAGGATCCGCCGCGTCTCGTTCGGTAGCCCCGGGCGATCCGGCCCGGGCGGAGCGCCGACGTCAGGCACGCTACCCCGGACCGTTCGGGGTATTTAGGCGGTGACGCCTCCGCGACCGGATTCCGAACGCCCCCACCGCCGGGGTCAGGAGGTCCGCACCCCCGCGATCCGGTCCAGGAGCTCGCCGAGTTCGGCGGCCGAGGGGACCCGAGGGTTGGCGAGGACGGCAGGGGATCGGAGCGCCTGCGTCACGACGGCCCCCCGAACGGTGGCCTCGCGGGGGAGGTCGGCCCCCGCGGCGGCCAGCGTCGTGGGGAACCGGAACGTCTCGCCCAAACGCGCGAGGCGCGTCGGAAGGGGGACCCGGGCGGCGTTCTCCCCGCGTACGACCGCCGTCGTCAGCGCTTCGACGCGATCTCGCGCGGACGGGCGGTCGAAGTCGAGGACGTGGGGCAAGGCGATCCCGAGGAGTCGGCCGTAGGAGAGGCCGGTCGGCCCGACCAGCGAGCGGGCGAGCGCGTGAGCGACCCCCCGCTGGGCGTTCGACGCCGCGAGTCCCGCGGCGGTCGCCGCGTAGTGAAGGGCGGACCTCGCGTCGGGGTCGTCGCTCCACCGCAGGGCGTGCGGCAGTCGTTCGAGCACGGTGGCGAGCGCGTCCACGGCGAGCGCATCGGAGAACGGGTTCGCCCAGGCAGAAAGGTACGCCTCGAGCGCCTGCGCGGCCGTCTCGAACGCACCGTCCAGGAGGATTTCGGGCGGGATCGAGCCCGCGAACGTCGGATCGACCAGCGCCCACTCGGGGGTCAGGGCCCGGTGAACCAGTTCGAGCGGTGCCCCGTCCGGAGCCGTGAGGTCGACCACGCCGGTCGCTTCCGCGCCGCTCCCGCTCGTGCTCGGCACTGCGACGAGCCGGAGCCGAGGGGGTCCCTCGAAGTCGAGCACCGGCGGAAACGCGAGGAGGTCGAGACCGGGTCGCTCGAACCGGAGGCGAGCGGCCTTGGCGGCGTCGATCGCACGCCCCCCGCCGACGACGACCAGCCAGTCTGGGCCGAACGACCGCAAGCGCTCGACGAGCTCGTCGATCCGGTCGACCCGGTCCGGCGCCTCGGGTAGCGCCACGACCTCGACCGTGGAGTCGGTCTTCGCGAGCTCCTCGGCCACGCGGCGCGCCCCTTCCCGTCGGAAGACGGTGGCCTCCACGGCCAAGAGGGCGCGGCGCGCCCCGAGCCCGCTCAGCTGTTCGATCGCTCCCGGACCCCATGCGATCCGGGGCGCGGTGAAGAATCCCGTCATCGAGGAAGGTCCGTGGGCGGGACCCGCGCTCCTACGCGGAGGGTCCTTCCCGGCAGCGCTGGCACGCTCCCGTGAGGGAGAAGGAGATCCCGTCCACCATCCACCCGGCCGGCCGCCGGGAGGCGAGCTCGGTCAGGAAGTGACGGTCGAGCTCCGTGAGCTCGATGCGCTGGATCCGCCCGCACGAGCGACAGACGATGTGGGCGTGCGGGTCTTCCCGGAGCTCGACCGGCGTCGTCGCGGTCGAAACGCCTCGGACCGCGGGGCGGGCCGGCGCATCTCGCGAGGGTCGCGCGACCGGACGCTTCCTCGCCCGTGCCACCCCAGCCCTCCGCCCCGCCGACCCCCTGTGCGTATTTAGGTCAACGGACGGAGGCGCGGGGAGGGCGGTCCCGTTACCGGGTCCGCCGGGGGCAGGCCCCCGGCCGGACCATGGTCCGGTCGCTCCGGACGACCGAGCCCGATCGGAAGTTCGGCTGGTACTCGGGCGGAGCGCGGTTCGAGCGGCCGCCCACGATCCCGCCCTCCGACGCTCCGCCCTTCGTCGCGTCTCCGCACGGGTACGGGCGAGCGTGGTGGCGGGGGTCGAGAACTCCCCGGGGCGGCCGGGAGTTTCCGACAGCGGCCGTCGGCCCAGATTGACGATGCCGGCGAGCGCAAGCACCCCTACTTGTAGGGGAGTTAGCGAGCCTGAAATACCGCGCGAGCATGGCTCCACCGTACCCGGGGGCACCGGGGAATCCACGCTCGTAGAAACTGCGGCCTCCACCCCTTCGGGGGCGAGCCGGGTCGATGAAGCGAGAACCGCCCGGCGCGGTGTAGCACCCAAGCCGGAGACGGGAACACCCAGGATGCGAAGAGCATCCGCAACCCCCCTCCCTTCGGGGAGGGGGGCACGACACCCTCTTGTAGGGTCGGCGGATGAAGAGGGTGCTACACCGCGCCGAGGAAGCCCCCGAACTTGTTCGGGGGAGGATGTCACGGGAGCCCCATGTACTCCCGTCTCCTGCACCGCAAGCCGTACGGACTGCGGACGGAGCTGCGACATGCCGAATTGGTGGAATCGGGTCCTCGGGACGGCCCCCGGGTCGCCCCTCGTGGAGGCTCCCCCGCCGCCCGTCGAGCCGGCGCGGAGGCCAAAGACGCCCCCCGAGCGACTCACGACGATCAACCTTGAGCGGTACCTGAAGGGGCACCCTCGGGCGGTGGTCGACGTCTGGGCTCCCTGGTGCGGTCCGTGCCGTGCGTTCGCCCCCGTCTTTGCCGAGGCGGCGCAGGAATGGGGAGAGACGATCGGGTTCGGCAAGGTGCACGCCGACCACGAGCCGACGCTCGTAGCACGGTTCGGGGTCCGGTCGATCCCTTCGCTGCTGTTCTTCCGGGACGGCGCCCTCGTTCGGACGGAAGTGGGGGTCATCCCGGCGGACCGACTCTCGAAACTGCTCCACAAGGTCTTCCGGGACCTCCCGTAGTCCGTCGCGAAGCTCGGGGTCGTCGGGCCGAGGCTTTCGTTTCGTGTCGGTCCACGAGAGCCTAGCGCGGCCCGAGAGCGGTCGTCCGTGCCGGTAAGCACTTTCGAGAAGTAGGTGGGGACCGCCTCGCGGTCGCGTGCGCTCCCGGCCGCGGGAGGTCCCCGCCTCTCGGGAAGGGCTTTCGGGAGGCCGGCCCTCCGCGAGCCCGGAGGTACGCCGACGCCGCACGGTCGACTGCCGCACCCCCCATGCTGATCCCGCTCGCGGAGGCGGAGCGACGGATCGACCGGGCCCGCTTCCGCCGCCTGCGGGTCCTCTCGCTTCCGCCGACGCGATCCCTCGGACGGCGCGCCGGGGCCCTGCTCCGCGCTCCGGCGTCCCTTCCGCGGGTGGCGCTCTCGGCAATGGACGGCTACGCGGTGCGGGTAGTCGGCCGGGGATCCGAGGGGCCCTACCGGATCCGGGGTGCCTCGTTTCCCTCGGAGCTCCGTCCGCGGCGGACGCTCGGGTCCGGAGAAGCGATGTACGTGACCACCGGGGCGCCGCTCCCGCCGGGCGCGAACGCCGTGGTCCGAACGGAGGCCACCCGGCACTCCGCCGACCGCTTGGTCACCGCCCACGTGCCCGCACCGGGAGAGGACATACTCGCCCCCGGCGAATCGATCCGACGGGGGGACGTGGTCCTCGAGCCGGGGCAGTTGATCCGCCCCGTGGACCTCGGGATCCTCCTCGCTCTCGGTGTCCGTACGGTGCCGGTCCTTCGGCTGCGGGCCACGGTCCTGCCGGTCGGCGACGAGCTCGTGCCGCCCGGTCCGCCCGCGGCGCGGGGAACGCCGGAGTATCTCGGGCCGCTGGTCGCCGGTCTCCTCCCCGGTTGCGCGACCGAGCTCCTCCCCCCGCTCCCGGACGATCCGATCCGGGTGGCACGGGCCCTCGGTAGAGCCCAACGGAGCGCCGACCTCCTCGTGACGATCGGAGGCTCGTCGGTCGGGAGAAAGGACGTGACGAAGGCCGCGCTCGCGGCCCGGGGCCGGTTGCTGTTCGAGGGAGTGACCGTGAACGTCCTGAAGCGGGGGGCCGTCGGGATCCTCTCGGAGACCCCGGTACTCGTCCTCCCGGGTCAGCTCGTCTCGGCGGTCACGGTGTTCCACCAGCACGGGCTCCACCTGCTCTCCCGCCTGGTCGGCCGGGATCTCCGCCAGCGCGAGGAGGTCGTTCTCCGCGAGGACGTGGCGGTCGACCATCGGATGGACTCGGTCTACCTCTTCCGGCGCTCGGACGGAGGAGCGGCCCCGCTTCCCTGGGGGGTCGCGCGCATGACGGGGCTCCTTCGGGCCGAAAGCTTCGGGGTGCTCGCGCACGGCCGCCGGTACCGTGCGGGGGAGCGGCTTCGGGTCCAGCGACTGTGGAGCTCCCGCTGAACCGGACCTCCGGCCGGCCGTCGTGAGCGCCCCTCAGGCCGGCCGCAGCCGCCCGGCGTCCGGTCGACCTCCGTTCCGCAGCTCTACGAGAAGCTCCTGGAGCACGGCGGCGTTCGAGTGTTCGGCGTCCTTCGCGGCGAACACGAGGGTCACGGTCTCCCGCTCGGTCCCCGCAGCGAGGTCCGCAAGGGCGTCCCGGTGGGCGCGGAGCTCTCGGCGATAGCGCTCCCGGAACTCGAGGAACCTCGCGGGGTCGTGGGAGAACCACTTCCGTAGCTCGTGGCTCGGCGCGAGGTCACGTTCCCAACGGTCCACCCGAGCTTCGAGCTTCGTGAGCCCCCGAGGCCAGAGTCGGTCGATCAGGACTCGCTTCCCGTCGGTCGGGGACGGTGGCTCGTACACTCGCTTTACGCGAATCATCGGCGCCAAGGGTGGCCTCGGCCCGGGCCGGGCCCGTTCTCTCCCCCCCACGCCCCTTCGACTTATGTGCATCGCTGACGGGCGGAGTTCCCGTTCGCTCGAGTCGAACCGTTCGCTGGACCGGGCGGTGCCGACACCCGCGCGTGGATCGCCCTCCCTCTTCGGTCCGCTCCGGCCGTCTCGTCCGCGCCCCGCCCCCGTTCCTTTCCTTGCGGCGCTCCGTGCGGCCCGACGAGGGCGGTCCGGGAGGTCCGCGGGGGTAAGGATTCTTCTCGCCGCGGGCGGATGGAGTACCGGTGAGATGGTGGCTCACCACCCTTTCGCGCCCCGTGTCGAGCCCTTTCCGGGCTTCGATGGCCCGGCCCCTCCGGGGGTGGAGATGGAGGCGGGGGGCCGAAATCGAAGGCCCCACGACCGACCCGTCGTTCGGCGGGGTGGGGACGGCCCACGCTTGAGGCAGCCTCGACGCGAGGTGGATCCACGACTCTCGGTCGCCGTGGTTACCGACCGACCCGCCGCTCCCGCTCCCCCTGCACGATGACGCGACGTTCGTTCTCCGAGAGATTCGGGCCCCTCCCGGAGGCTGTATGCGCTGGTCGTGGCCCACGGGCCGGGCATGCCCACCCGGGCTGCCCACCTC
>VFSW01003181.1_pt1 | contig 24601 bp, 20 predicted proteins | sample 5358111 | NCBI WGS metagenome assembly VFSW01 (sample SAMN11554181, study PRJNA540505) | mine drainage metagenome | isolation source: sediment from site ElyBrook_90M | place: USA: Ely Copper Mine, Vershire, VT | collected 2017
ATTAGAACCGGCACTCATGCCGATTTGTTCGAGTAAGGCGTGGCGGAAAGTCCCGGAACCATCTTTCAAAAAACGTCCGTTTTATGGACAGACCTAGGGCTCGAACAGTAGATTGAGATCGCAAGAATGATGTTGTCATGGCTCGGAAATAGGTGTATGCACTATGTACAGCAGAGAGGCGGTCAGAGTGTTCCTATGGCATTGTGTGGTGCAGGTTTTGCAATTACTAACTCCGCTAAAGGTAGTAGAGCTTTATTGATCAAATAAAGCTTTGCCAATGGAGGGCATATGAAAACATTTAGTGTCTTCTCTTTTGTACTTTTATTCCTTTTGTCTGGAATGGACTCTCTTTCTCTTGCTGGAATGAAAGAAGGTGAACCATACACAGCGCAAACCCTCGATTGCAGTCAATTAAAATCTGACTACGATATTACTGAAGATGGCAAAACAATAAAGTTATCTGCTGTTTTTGATTGGAGCATGAAAAGCGAAAATGTTCCTGTTACAGTTTATCTAATAGACGAAAATAATAATTGTCGGGTAGTCTTAAATAGTTGGGGGAGCGATATAGATTTTGATAAAAACAATAAATCAATTTATCCTGACATTAAAGTGTTGTGGCATATGGGTTATGAAGATAATCCAGCCACTTTCTATACATGGAATGGCCATGACTACGAATCACCTGAGATGGCAAAATCAAAAAAGCTTAACAATCAAGGCCTTAAATTATTTAACAAAGGAAAAATTCGGGAAGCTATCACTGTCTGGAAGCAGGCCGAAAATTTAGCAATTGTACCGGGGCTCGGATATACAGCGAATGCAGAAGTACTTAATAATATAGGATTCGCTTATTACAAGCTGGGAGAAAAATATTATTCTGAAGCAGAAGATTATTTAACCAACGCTTTACAAGTTGATCCACAGAGATGGAGCATTTATTTGAATCTTGGTGATTTATATTCAAACTGGGGGAATAATAAGATGGCAGTATATAACTATAAGCAGTTACTGAAAATGAAGCCGGATTACAAGTACGCTAATGAAATAAAAGATAAAATTAAATTATTAAAAGCAAAACGTAACGGCAGTAGCGGCAAGAACAGTAATGATTCTCCACATCCGGCAGGGGCCGCATGGCCGGAATTCCACCAAAACAATTCAAGGACCGGACTCAGTCCTTATAACACAAGCTCTGATACGGGAAAGCTCAAATGGAGCTATTCAATGAGAAACTTGGTATTTTCCTCGCCTGCGATAGGAATGGATGGCACGATCTATATTGGGTCTAATGATCATAACCTCTATGCAATAAACCCGAATGGCGCACTGAAATGGTCATATACAACCGGTGACATTATAGTGTCGTCACCTGCGATCGGAGCCGATGGAACTATCTATGTGGGATCTGGTGATGGTAATCTATATGCACTTACACCCTCGGGGACGGTAAAATGGAAATATACAACTGGAAGCAGTGTGGGGTCATCACCGGCAATTGGAGCTGACGGCACGATCTATGTAGGATCTAGCGGTAAGGTTTTTTCATTCATGCCAACGGGCGCGATGAAATGGTCTTATACACCAGGTAACTGGGTGAATTCATCTCCGGCAATTGGTGACGATGGGACGATCTATATTGGAACTAGTGATGTAGTATCTATTGCTAGTGGAGAGCATTCTTCTGGTAAGGTTTATGCACTCACACCAGCAGGCGCATTGAAATGGTCATACACAACAGGTGACTGGGTGGAGGCATCTCCGGCAGTCGGGGCTGACGGCACGATCTATGTGGGGTCTTTGGATGGTAAGCTCTATGCAATCAACCCGAATGGCAAGCTCAAATGGAGCTTTACAACGTGGCCCATAGCATCCTCGCCAGCAATAGGAGCAGACGGCACGATCTATTTTGGTGCGGACAATGGTAAAGTTTATGCACTCACACCCAAGGGGACGGTGAAATGGTCATACACAACCGGTAGCTATGTGAAATCATCACCAGCGATCAGCGCAGACGGCACGGTCTATGTAGGTTCTGAAAACGGCAAACTTTACGCAATAAACCCGAATGTAAGAAAAGGGGTCAGCCCTTGACATAGGACAAATGACATAGTAAAGTGCTTCATCAATAAACCAAGAAAGGTGGAGACAAGGATATGGCGAGACCACTGAGAATAAAGTATGAAGGAGCTCTTTACCATGTAACCGCAAGGGGTAATGAGCGTAAGAAAATATATTTCTCCGAAACAGATTACAATAAGTTCTTAGAATATACAGCAGAGGCAGAAAAGAAATACGGAATACTCCTTCACTGTTATGCCCTGATGCCGAACCACTATCATCTTCTCATAGAGACACCCGGAACGAACATAAGCCAGGCAATGCACTACATAAACGGGTCATATACAACGTATATAAATATCAAGAATAAAAGAAGCGGTCACTTGTTTCAGGGCAGATATAAAGCCATTGTTGTAGACAAAGACAGCTATCTGCTGGAATTAAGCAGGTACATACACCTCAATCCGGTAAGGGCGGGCATGGTAAAGATGCCGCAGGATTATCCCTACAGCAGTTACAGAGCATATACTTTAGGGAGAGAAGACAAAATAATCACCAAAGATTTTATACTGAGCATGCTTGCAAAAGGGAAACGAGAAGCAGCAGACAGATACAGGGTATTTGTAGAAAATGGGATAGGAGAAGAACTCAAGAACCCCCTTGATGATGTTTACGGCGGGATCATCCTTGGAAGGGAGCGTTTTATAAAGGATACCCTGAGCCGCATAAGTGAAGCATTCAATAACAGAGAGGAGATTTCATATAGCAGGCGGTTAAAAGCGGAATATGAGTCTGAAGAGATATTTGAGATTATAGAGAAGCATTTCAAGCTAACCAGGGATGCGATAACAGAAAGAAGGTTACGGGATAGCGGCAAGACAGCTATCTACCTTATGAAGAAATATACTTGTATGACGAACAGAGAAATCGGGCAGCTCTTTAGAGGACACAGCTATTCGGCCATAGCGAAAATTAACAAAAGGTTTGAAGAAAGATTGAGCAGTGATAAAAAGCTGAAGAGGATGATTGCCAATATAGAAAAGGAAATGTCCAATGTCAAGGGCTGACCCCTAATCCAGGAAAGGGAGGTACTGTTATGAGATTTGTTTATGTTGCGTTAATGATAGCGATTCTGGGCGGTGCGGTGTATCTGCTTTACAGGTCCATCTGGAAGCACAGGGGGCAGTGCCCGGATTGCACTGAAACTCACAAGATTAAGAAAAAAATATGGAAAGATGATGGGAAGGAAGGGTAGGATAATGGAATTAAAACCCCATAGAAAAGCGATTTTGTTGTCCTATTTCACGCTAGGATATAATATTCTGGAAGGAATTGCATCAATTTTTGCAGGATCGTCAACCGGCAGCATAGCACTTGTTGGATTTGGTCTTGACAGTTTTATTGAATCATTTTCTGGTGGAGTAATGATCTGGAGATTCAGGAAACATGGAAAATTGTCGGAGATTGAGGAAGAAAAAATAGAAAGGAAAGCGGCAAAGCTGGTTGCTTATACATTCTTTGTGCTCGGGGCTTACGTTTTATACGAGTCAGTCAGGAAACTATGGCTTCATGAAGCCGTGAATACCAGTCTTTTGGGCATAATCATAGCCATAATTTCACTGATGGTAATGCCGGTTTTATTTTATCTTAAATACAAAACAGGAAAATCAATAAACAGTATAGGGTTAATGGCTGATTCCAAGCAAACACTTGCCTGCATGTTTATGTCCGCGGCTCTGTTGATTGGATTGGGATTGAATTATCTGTATGGATTCTGGCGAGCAGATCCCATAGCCGGGTTAATCATAGCTATCTTTCTTCTGAGAGAGGGTTACGATACTCTAAAAGAAGAAAAATTGTGTGATTGTTAATCCTAAGCCATCTTACCCTCTTGACCATTTAAGAGAGGAATAAGAAGGAAATAAGGCGTCAAATCTTTGCAGGCTGATCCCTATCCTTTCGCAATGTGCAGAGCCTGTGATGTCATAAACCATATTATTAAATTGACTTATGCATGATGTTGTATAAAATGTGAGACGGAGAGGTACCGAAGTGGTCATAACGGGCCCGCCTCGAAAGCGGGTATCCTGGGCAACCGGGAACGTGGGTTCGAATCCCACCCTCTCCGTTTTTTATGACAGGATTCGAACGCCGCTGAACGCCGACCAAAGGGAAGGAAAAGCCGGCTCGCCGGGACGGCGACAGTGAAGCGGCAGGACCCGAAGACGAGGAGTGAGGTTGCAGAACGAGGAGTCTGAGGGCGAATCCCACCCTCTCCGTTTTTCTCGACAAGGATAATCTTTTTCCTGGCTGATTTGCTTTAAAGGGGTGCCCCCTATTCTTTCTTGTTTCCCGCGTTCACGGTGTACAGATATACCATGCTGTTTGAGCGGCGAAGGATACGACCTCTACCCTGGGGAACAGTGCCTTCATTTCGTCCTCGGCATTGTTTATAAAATAAAAATAATTGCCGCCCTCTGCCCATTCCACAATATCGGAGAGCAATTTTCTTCTTTTATTAAAGTCGTGGATGATCACCTGCTTTTTGGCCAGCCTGCCTGCTTCTGTCAGGAACGCCCGTCTTGATTCCTTTGTAAGCCCGTGTGCAACATAGGATGCTATCACGAGGTCGAAATATTTGTCTTTATACGGCAGGCCTTCCAGCGCATCGGCAACCGCAAAATCGATGTTGTTTGCCTTGTTGTGTCTTTTTGCCATCTCTATCATTTTTTTTGATGCATCTACTGCTGTGACCTTATAGCCCATATCAGACAAACAAAAGGCGAGCGCGCCTGTTCCGCAGCCTATATCAAGTACCCGCGATCCCGTAGGTACCAGGATATGCTCTCTTGCCCTTCCCAGAATCGTTTTGAAGGCCTTTACCTGATAATGAAAGAAAAGGCTGTAAACAGGCGCAATCGTATCAAAGATGCCCTTACCTTGGTGATTGATTTTGTCCATTTATACGTTCATCTGATCTGGCCCCTGATCTCGCCGTTCGGATACTTTATTGTGTGTACATTCACGTAGGCGTCTCCGGATTTTATTTCGTCGATCAAAGCACTGACCGGTTTCCCTTCAAGCGGACCGATGAGGTCTTTTTCCGTTATTTTCCCTTTTGCGAGTATGCCGCTGAACCTGCCGGCCTTCTCTTTCGGTGCCATACCTGTTTCCGGGTAGAGCCATACAACCGGTGGACCGTTCTTATCTATAGTGGCCAGGTGTATATGCGCCATGGTCACGCCGTTAATGTCCCGCACCCTCAGCTTGTAAAAAAGCTCCTTGCCGTCCTTGCTGAGACTGAATATCGCAATGCCTGTTGCCCTTGTTTTGATCTTTTCCGGTACCTGGGCCTTGCCTGAAAGGTGTGCTGTGAACCTTGACGACCTTGCGCTCGCCGTTCCGGTAACAGCAAATGCAGCAGCCATGAGTATCATGAGCGATAGTGTTACTTTACCTGTTCTGTACTTCATAACCGTACCTCCTTGCATATAAGTATGCCTGCAAACACCATAAATCCGTGTGTCCGGTCAGAGGCAAACAGTATACACGGTTGTTTCAGCATATATTGTACATCAGAAACTGCATTATCAACACCCGGATCCACCGGATCCAGGCAGCAGGGTTACAGCCAGTACCGTATCAGGTGGAATATGCTCTCAAGGAGCTTTTCCAGAAACGGACGGTTCTTCCACTCATTCAAATCCAGCTCTTTACAGTTCTTTATGTCCGCATCAATGAAGGCTTTCATCTCTTCGCTGAAATGCGTGTTCATAACAGCGACGTTTACCTCGAGGTTGTGCAGAAGGCTTATCCTGTCTATGTTAAAGGAGCCTACGGTACTCCAGATGTTATCGATAACTGCGGCCTTCGCATGCAGGACCGTGCCCTGCCAGAGGAATATCCGTGCTCCCCATTTTAAAAACCTATGGTATAGTTTTCTGCTTGCATAGTGTACTGCCGTGATGTCCGATTTTGCGGGAAGGATTAAAGAAACCGCCACACCCCGTTTCAATGCATTCTTCAAAACCCTCTGGATGCCCCTGTCCGGTATAAAATAAGCGTTTTCTATGTATATATAGTTTCTTGAGTTTTTTGTTGCATTTATGTAATCCCGCCGTATGACCCATTTGTCCTTCATTTCCTTACTTCCGAGGATCTTCAAGGCCACGTCGCCCTGTGGCCCTATCTTCGGGAAAAAACTGCTTGTATCTATCGGTTCTCCGCCTTTGCTGGACCACGTAGAAAGAAAAAGTTTTTGCAGTTCCTTTACCGCCGGTCCTTCTATGAGTATTTCAATATCGTGCCAGTTCTTACCATTCCCGTTCGAACCCGTATATTCGTCCGTTAGATTGATACCTCCGATAAAACCTATTCTGCCGTCGACGATCATTATCTTCCTGTGGTCCCTGTGAAACCAGCCCCAATGCTTTGTTATAAACGGCGCGTAAGGGTTAAACTCCAGCAGCTTTACCCGGTTTTCTCTTAAATAATCAAAAAAGCCGTCACCCGTTTCAAGGGATCCTATTGCATCGTAGATCATGTTGACGGCACAGCCCTGCATGGCTTTTTCTGCAAGACGCCGTGCAAATTCCCATCCTGTGTTGTCACTGGCTATATTGTAAATTTCAAGATTGATTGTTTCCCGTGCATTTTCTATAGATTCAAACATTGCAGGGAATGCAGTGGTGCCGTCTTTAAAAAATCGGGTACTGTTGTTCGGAACGGCTTTCTCAAGAAATGTGTTTATCCACCGTTCCCGTCTTTTCAATGGGTCATGTCCCTGTACAGGAGTATAAGCTCCTTCATCTGCAACCCCGTTGGACAATGAACAAGACAGGTGTCGCACTCTGCACAGGCTTTGAGCAATTTGTCGGAATAAAACAGTTCAGGCAATAATCTTGAATAGCTGACATAGAGGTATACCGGCGGGACCTCGTGCTGTATTCCCTTGCATTCGGCTATGCAGATCCCGCAATCTATGCACCACGACAGCGATGGATAGGAGGCCCTTGTTTCCGTGCTGACGGGTGCAAGCCCCTTGTACTGGTTCACGAACAGATTGTAGCCGTTATACCCGGTGAGCCAGTGCAAAGGCTTCTTGAGGACGTGTACCATCAATCTGTATGCGAGGTTTAGTAATGCAAGAATATCTTTTTTACCCATACATTATCCTGCCGAGAATATACCGGCCTTTGCCCCTGTTATCATGGCAGTGCCCATGCCTGTTTTGTCGTATATATAGTTATACCCGGACAACACGGCACCCGCTGCATAAAGGTTTTTATAGACAACCCTGTTGTCCGCATCCACGGGCCTCAAGGTGTTATCCGTCTTTACCCCCATTGAAAAAAGTATCTGCTCATCAAAAGGATCATCGGTAAGATAGTTCAGGGGAAATGAGTCTTTTATCGGGTGTGCGCCTATAAAAACGGGCAGTCCGAATACAGCCTCCTTCCATGTCTTATTGCTGACAATGCCGCTGCTGATAAACTTGCCTGTTGCGAGCACAAAACTGTTTGCAGAGAGAGACAACGTCTGTCCGTTCTTTTGTGTTACCTTGATTGCTTTAACCGTATCTTGAGCATCCTGGGTGCTGACTGCCCCGTCAATGATTGTAACTCCATGCCGTGCAAGCAGTTTATCAAGTGTGTACTGCAGTCTTAACCCTGGCGCGGATGAAGGAGGCGATAAAAACTCCGAGACCCTGTCTCCAAAATAATCCGCGAACATCTTTGAAACCTCACGGTGTTTTGAAATACCCATGATTGGCGGCAGAAAAGCATGCTCGAATTCCCGGGCATCCAATGTCTGTTTTATGACGGAGAATACCTTCTTTGCAAGCTCATCGTTATCCATCATGCCGGCGAGCGATATAAAATCATGCTCATTACACTTTATGCCGTGTGCATGCAGTGCAACGTTCGTGTAGCCGATATTCTTGAATGATGCAAACCCGTACTTGGTAAGGATGCTGGACAAGAATTCCGCGCGGGTCTTGTTGTGGATGGCTGTTTTTTCAAAACCTATAAACAGTACGCTCCTGCCCATCAACCGTGCCAGGTTGCCGGTTGCCATGGACGACTGGCAGAACGAAGTGACCTTGAACGTGCCGTGCTGATTCGGTATAATCATGTTGTTTTCCCACGAGCCTTCATACCGCAGGCCCATGCTTTTGAGTTCATCGAACAGCTGGTCGCCTATGGTTTTAACCATGCGGGTAAATTCGTTAAAGCGGTCGCCGGTAAACGCCATCGATAGTATTGAGTACGGGTGGTACTGCTCGTTTTCGAGTACATTGCCGATGGCCTCTGTTACATTTACAAAACCCTTGAACGGCCTGCCCCGTTTACCGTTTCTGCTTGCAATATCAAATGCGCCCGAGGACAGTGCAGTGGCTCCATATCCCTTTCTGACAACAGCGACCTTCTTTGTTTTTGCCGCGTTGATGGCGGCAAGTGTTCCTGCAATCCCGCTCCCGATGACGATTATATCATAATCCATAGTTCACTTCTCAATAATAACATTAAAGCTGTCCGACAGTATATGGGTCGCCAGGTTAAGCTCTTCTTCCGCAAGCTGTTTGTCCAGAAGTATGGGGGCATTGCCTTTCCAGCGTTCCTTTATAAAACCCTCTATCAAACCTTTTATTCTATCCGCATCGAGCCCGAGTTCCTCACCGAGGATATACGCCGCACGCACCGTGCATCTCCTGCCCTGGCATGAGCCCGTGCCGAGCCTTGTCCTTCGTCTGAGATCCGGAAGGGTCTTTGCCCATTCGTTCCGTATGGCGTACCTGATCTCCGCCTCTATGACGGGTTCGCACTCGCATACGATATTGCCGTTGGACGGTTCTTCTTCCGTCAGCTTCAAAATCTCCTCTGTTTTGGAGCCATGCCGGTACGCTATCCTTGAGACAACATAAGGATCAAGACCGTACTGCTGCGCTAGTTTTCGTACATCCGGGATAAAATGACCCCCGGGTAACGACTCGGTGTGTGTTTTACAGGTGTTTTTACAACCGAGTTTTTTGCATATAACATCCGCTGCTTCTTCCGACATGAGCCGGTAGCTCGCAAGTTTGCCTCCGGCTATCGTCAGGAAACCCTTTATGCCGTCCTCTGCTTCATGGTCGACTATCCTGTGTTCCCGGTACAGAGCATCCTCATTCTTTCCCCATGCGTACAATGTGGGCCGTATTCCTATCATCACCCGCATGATCCTGTATTCCCTTATGCGGGGGAAATAATGTTCCGCTGCCTGAAGCAGGTACTCGATCTCATCATGGGTTGCCCAGAGGTTGTTGAGATCACCGAAATAATCATCGTCTGTTGTTCCAATGATAAACGTGTTGTCATGCGGCATCATAAACACCTGTCGGCCGTCTATTGCTTTTATCACAATGCCTATGTTTGCGGCACGCCTGTCCAGGATAAGGTGGATACCTTTGCCGGGCCGTATCTTTACGGTCGTCCCTGCAAGACCTGCAACGCCGGGTAGCCATGGCCCCGCGGCGTTCATAACGAGTCTTGCATGGATGTCCCTTGTTTCCCCCGAGAAGGTGTCCTTGACCTTTACGCCCCCGACCACATTACCGTCTATCAGGAGCTGCTTTACCTCGGTATGGTTGTGAATCTCTGCTCCGTGTTCGGCCGCTGACAGGGCATTTTCAGCGCACAGCCTGAAGGTATCGATACCGTACTCGTCGAATGAAATGGCACCGATAGCGTCATCGGTGATGCCCGGTTCAAGCGCCTTGAGTTCTTCCCTTGTAAGTTTTGTATGCGGCTTGCTGTTTTTCAGGGGAGCAAATTTATCATAAGCCTCAAAAAAGGTCTCAAGCAGCTCGATATAAACCTTTGGCATAAAGTCCTGTTTGAGGACCGGTGTTACAAACGGTATCCTGAACAACAGGTGGGGTGCAATCTTCTGAATATATCCGGAATCCAGACTCGAAAGATGTGTCGTATGTACGTCATTCAGGAGATATCGTGCTCCGCCGTGGATCATACCGGTACATGCACCGGTTGCACCCGAGGAAAGGTCGTTCTTTTCGAAAAGGGCAACCGTTAAGCCCCGCATGGCACAATCCCTTGCTATGCCGGTTCCGTTTATGCCTCCCCCTATGACAGCAACGTCATAGATGGTATTGTTTGTGGTACTGGGCACGGATTATTTTTCTCCGCCGGTCAGGTTTTGTATGCTGAGTTTCGATGCTACCTTTGCCGCTATGTTCCGGAATTCTTTTGCTGATTGAGAAGACGGGTCAGCCGCCACAATGGGCTTGCCGGTATCGCCGCCCTCTCTGACGCGCGGCTCAAGAGGAATCCTGCCGATAAAATCAATGCCAAGCCTTTTTGCAGTATCCTCTACCCCGCCGGTCCCGAATATGTTCGTCTGTTTGCCGCAGTGCGGGCATATAAAATAGCTCATGTTTTCCACCATACCGAGGATCGGCACCTCTACTTTTAAAAACATGTTCAGCGCTTTTGTGGCGTCAAGGAGGGACACATCCTGCGGTGTCGAAACAATAACGGCTCCGCTTATCGGTGCTTTCTGAACAAGGGTCAACTGGATGTCGCCGGTTCCGGGCGGCAGATCGACGATCATATAGTCGATCTCGCCCCATTTCATCTGGGTCAGAAATTGTTCAATCATCTGGCTTATCAGCGGTCCCCTCCAGATCACAGGGGTGTCATCGGGCAGGATCAGGCCGATCGAAATTGCCTTTAACCCGTAAGCCTCTACCGGTGCAAGTTCTTCTTTTTCTGCGATGGCACGTTTTTGTTCATTTGTTATGCCGAGCAGAAGGGGAATATCAGGTCCATAGATGTCTGCATCGATAAGGCCGACCTTTGCCCCTGTCTGGGCCAAAGCGACCGCAAGGTTAACACTGACCGTTGATTTGCCGACGCCGCCTTTTCCGCTTCCCACTGCTATGATGTTCTTAATGCCTTCGATTGGCACCGGCTTCTTGGGTCCCGAGGATTTTGACTTTGGAACAGCAGAATCCTGTTTTATATCGACGGATTTTACCCAGCTTAGGGATTCAACCGCCTTCCTCACCGATTCATTGAGGCTGCCCGCAAGCGGACATGCAGGCGTGGTCAGAACAAATCTAAAACTTACCTTACCGCCGTCTATTTTTAAGTCCTGTATCATACCGAGACTTACGACATCTCTTTTGAGTTCAGGATCCTCTACCGTGCTGAGTGCGTTGAGCACCTGCCGTTCGAGTTCGATTTCCGACACTTTCGTTCTCCTTTCTAATCTTCCCGTGCAAGGATCTTTGGTATTTTCAGGATCATATTGGGTTTGATAAGCCTACCCCGTAACCTGTTATTGTACTTTATCCTTGAGATTGTAACATCGAATTTCTGGGCTATATCCCATAAGGTATCCCCCTGTTTTACCCTGTAGTAAATATACCTGGATCCGGATCGGGGAGCTGTATACGACGTATTGATTGTCCGCATTCTTTTGGCGTAGGCAATTGCCTCTTTATGCGCATACGGGCTTACCGGTATGATAATGTCATGCCCGGGCCTCAATGCCTTTACGTTTCCTATATGATTCATAACCCTTAACTCGTGGAGCGGTATGCCGTATGCCCTTGCAATCATATACAGTGTATCGCCGTTCCTTATAACATACCTCTTATAACTGAAGAGTTCCTTCCGCGGCATCTTTTCAAGCCCTGCCAGAAAAAGCTCTTTTGTGCCTGCGGGGATGTTCAAGGTGTATGACGGGACCGGAGGGGTTGCCCATCTCAGGAGTTCCGGGTTGATCTTTTTTATTGTATCGTAGTCTGTATCCGCCAGTCGTGCAGCGACATGGAGATCGATCTGGTGATCCAGTACTACCTTGTCATCTTCAAGCGGTTTGCCGTAGGTCAGGTCTTTGAATCCGTACTCAGCAGGATCCTTCGCTATCATTGCTGCTGCTATGAGTTTCGGAACATAGTCCCTTGTTTCTTTTTTCAGGTACCGGTGATCTGCAAGGTTCCAGAAATTATCGGTATTTTGTCTTCGCATCGCCCTCATTATTTTAAGAGGGCCCGCGTTATAAGCCGCTTCTGCAAGATACCATGAACCAAAGGTATCATAGAGGTTCTTTAGGTACCGTGCGGCAGCGAGTGTCGATTTTTCCGGATTTCTCCGTTCATCCACCCACCAGTTTACCTTTAGATGATACAGCCGTGCCGTGCCTCTCATGAACTGCCACGGCCCGCATGCACTGCTCCTTGATATCGCGTGGGTATTAAAACCGCTTTCGATAAGGGCCATGTACACGAGGTCCTCCGGCAACCCGTTCTCCCGCAGGATCTTTTTCATCTGGGGAATATATTGCTCGGATCGCTCAAGCCATTTTGCAAAGATATCATGCTGTGTATCCGAAAAATAGTTTATGAAATATTGAACCTTCTCGTTCATGACCATGGGGATGTCCGTGTCTGTTGTTATTTTTTCCAGATTTTCCGGGGCAGTGCTTTGGGCGAGCACATCCGATATGTCCTGGTCCGCGGTTGTTGTTACCGATGAACCGGCAGTAACAGAGGTACCCGTGAGCGGTGCACACTGCGTACCTGCAGGCGCAGATGCGGTTGTTTGTCCTGTTATGGCCAATCCGGTCCGGTCGTTTACAGCACTGTTTGAAGTTGCGCATCCCTGAATCAAGATACCCAGCAGTAGAATCGAAGCCACATAGTATATTTTTCTCATAGTTTGAATGTATAATAACAACGAGTTCTCTGTCAAGGCAAGTATGCATTACGATGTCCCGGTATTCTTGAAATTCTGTGTCCGATTATCTATTATAATAGTATGACAAACGAAGAATTATCGAAAATCTTTAACAACATAGCGGACATCCTTGAATTAAAAAATGACAACCCGTTCAGGATACGTGCATACCGGAAGGCAGCACAGGTCATGGAAGACCTTACCGAGGACGCGGCAGGGCTCATCGGTACCGGCAGGCTCAAAGAACTGTCGGGTATCGGCAAGGACCTTTCTGCAAAAATAGAAGAATATGTTCAAACAGGCAAGATAGGGGATTTTGAGGAGCTTAAAAAAGAATTTCCGCAGGGGGTTCTCGATATACTTTATATCCCCGGGGTCGGTCCAAAAACGGCAAAGCTTTTGTACGACACCTACGGCATCGATTCTATCGAAAAGCTTGAGGTCTATGCAGGCTCGGGTAAATTGCAGGGTATAAAGGGTATAAAAGATAAAACGATCGCAAATATCCTGAAAGGGATTGCACTGAAAAAGAGCATCCAGGGCAGGTTTCCCCTGGGTACAGCCCTCCCGATCGGTGAAATGATCGTACATGAGTTGAGCGGGGTCAAGGGCGTCAGCAACATAGAGCTTGCGGGGAGCATCCGGCGCAGAAAGGAAACAGTGGGTGATATAGATATACTTGTTACCTCGGATGAGCCGGAGATTTTGATGAATACGTTCGTGCAATTGAAAGAAATCGAGAGGGTACTCTCCCACGGCCCGACCCGGTCGTCGGCAGTCCTGAAAAACACGCACCTCCAGGTCGATGTTCGTGTCGTGGAGGACGACAGCTTCGGGGCAGCGCTTGCCTATTTTACCGGATCGAAGGCCCACAATATAAAGCTGAGGGAGATAGCCGTGAAAAAGGGCTGCAAGCTGAACGAGTACGGTGTGTTTGACTTGAAAAACGACAGGAAGATTGCCGGTGCCACGGAACGGGATGTTTACGAAGCACTCGGCCTACAACCGGTACCCCCGGAGATCAGGGAAGATCTGGGCGAGATCGAACTTGCGCTCGGACACCGCCTGCCGGAATTGATAGAACAGGAAGACATACGGGGTGACGTCCACATGCATACGGTCTACAGCGACGGAGACAGCACGGTGGAACAGATGGCAGCACATGCAAAGTCGCTCGGCTACGAATACATAGCCATAACGGATCATTCGCAGTCCCTGAATATTGCACGGGGTCTTGATCCCCGGAGGCTGGAGTCCCAGATAAATGAGATAGACGCATTCAACGAGACCGCAGCCGGCATAAAGGTGCTGAAGGGTATGGAGGTCGACATACTCGGAGACGGGACCCTTGACATGGACGGCAGCCTGCTTGATAAACTGGATATCGTTATCGGCTCCGTACATTCGGGTTTTAAACAGTCCCGTGAGCAGATAACCGGGCGCATCATAAAGGCAATGGCTACGGGCCTTGTGGATGTTATCGGTCATCCGTCCGGCAGGCTCATCGGTGAAAGGGATGCCTATGAAGCGGACTGGGACGCTGTTTTTTCTGCGGCAGGCACCTATCATGTAGCAATGGAGATAAATTCATACCCCCTGCGGCTGGACCTCACCGATACCATGATAAAGAAGGCGCATTCAAAAGGTTTGAAGTTTATGATTACAACTGATAGCCATGATCCGAAGCAGATGAGGTACATGAGCTACGGTGTGTCCGTCGCAAGACGGGGCTGGCTCGAAAAGCGTGATGTCGTTAATACAAAAAACTATAAAGGATTTATGAAATGGCTGAAAGGAGACAGATGAAACAGGATAGGATTGTTCGTTTCGGGGATTTTGTTTTTAAACACAGGGATACATTGCCGGTACCGTTTATCATGGTGACCGTACTTCTGCTTGTCTTCACAAAGCCCACGCTGACTGAAGGACATGCACTGCTGCTGCTGTTCATCATCGGAACCGCGGTAATACTGGGAGGTGAGGCCATAAGGATCTGGGCCGTGGGCTATTCCGGGGGTACAACGCGATCCAAAAAGCTCATAGCAGACCGGCTTGTCATGGAGGGTCCTTATTCTATCATCCGGAACCCGCTTTACGCGGGCAATTTCCTGATTGCGTTCGGATTTTCCCTGCTGGCAAACGCCGCAGTCCTCGTACCGCTCGTGGTCCTCTATTTTGTTATCGAATATTATCCCATCGTCAGGCGGGAAGAGTATTTCCTGCTCGAAAAATTCGGCGACGGCTACGGACGGTATCTTGCAGACGTACCGCGTTTCTTCCCCAAAAGTTTTAAGACAAAAAAAGCCGTGTACGATCCATCGGCCCTGAAGGGCGAACGGTGGACAATGCTCGGCATTGTCCTGATGTTTGTCTGCATGATCGGTATCGATATCCTGCGGATCAAATTCCTGTAATTTATAAGGGGGTATTCGAATACCTTTTCAGGTTAACCCATGCAGAATATGCTGTTTGTGTTTCATGGATGTAAACTGCAAACCCCTATAAGAAGCTAACCTACTGGTAATTATGGGTTTTTAGGAACCGTATCGTGACTGGAGCAGTTTAACAGGAATTTACCTGCAGTTAATACATCCGTTACATTTCCGGAATACCTTAGTGGCAGAAGAAAAAATAAAAACAAAACACTAAGGAGGAAAAATGGTAAAAAAATTAAAACGTACAATGATAATGGCTGGACTGGGAGTGATGATGCTCAGCACAGGGGCCTATGCATATCAGATCAATGATAACCTGAACATAGGCGTAAAAGCCTACTTGAATGCAATGGAGGCCTCGGGGGACCACTTTAATTCATCGACTGTCGGCCAGACACAGGCAAACGAAAACTCTTCAAATGTAAACGGCTTCAGACTATCAAGGGCATATCTGATCGCCATTGGTAAGATAAACGAGTACTTCTCGGGCAAGCTTACACTCGATGAGGCATACTCGGACCCGACAGCGTCAAACGGAAGGGGAGATGTGTTTGTTAAATATTTGTATGGTATCTTTACCCCGGCAAAAGACATAGCGATCAGGTTCGGACTTACCGAAACACCGTGGATACCCTACGAAGAAGGGCTGTGGAACTACAGGTTTGTTTCCGAAACAGCACCGGACTACGAGGGGTTTGCGCCATCCAGTGACTTGGGTGTAGCTATTGTAGGGAGTCTTTTCAACAAACTTATCGATTATCACATCATGGGATCAAACGGAGAAGGGTACCAGGCCCCGCAAAACGGCAGGGGCTATGCAGCAGCAGCGAGGATAGCTTTCAACGTAAAACCTTTCATCTTCAACATATTCGGCATGGACGAGAGTATGCACAACGGTATTCCCGATTATAATCCGAAACGCGCCATAGCGATGCTGGTGTATACCAACAAGCTGCTCAGGGTCGCAGGCGACTGGATGTGGGCTGACGACCACATTACACCCGCGGATCAGGGCAAGGCAAAATTCAACCACGGCTACGGGTATGAGTTCTGGGGCTTCCTGCGAATTCCGGGCGAGGAGAAATTGAGGGTATTCGCACGCTACCTCGATATGAAACCGAATGGGAATGATTCCTATACACCGGTAAGCGGGAAGGTAGCGCCGACGGTAAGCATCAACAGTTACAATATATATTCGACGGAGCTTTTAAAGTTTATAAACACATCGGAAAACACCTGGGCACTTGCCGGTATAAGCTATGATATTACAAAAGATACGATCCTCGCACTCGATTACAACATTTATACCCTGGACGGCTACAATCTATCCAGCAAGAAAACGACATTCAATGACCAGGCAGTCGCATTAAACCTCAGATTTGCATTTTGAGGCATATCCAAAATTAAACGCAATAAGGAGAAATAAAAAATGAATAAAATGAAAAAATTAGAAGTAAAGATTAAAAGCAGCCTCTTGCTGCTGAGCACAACCGCAAAGATAGAACTGCTGAAGATGAAGCACATCTGGGCAAAGGTTTTACTTGCAGCAGGGCTTGCGCTTATTTCCGGTACGGCATTTGCAAGCATGCCGTTGAGCGGGGCCGGTTCAACGTTTGCTTATCCCTTTTATACAAAATGGTTTTACGAATATGAAAAAATAACAGGCGTTAAAATAAATTACCAGGCAATAGGCAGTGGAGGGGGTATCCAGCAGCTGCTTGCAAGGGTTGTTGATTTCGGGGCAAGCGATAAACCGCTTGACGAAAAAACGCTCAAAGAGCACGGTCTTATCCAGATGCCCGATGCAGCGGGCGGTATTGCCATGGCTTATAATATACCAGGTGTCGGTAAAGGACTAAAATTTACCCCTGAGCTTATAGCAGATATCTATCTCGGCAAGATTACAAACTGGAGCGACCCAAGAATAAAGGCTGTAAACCCCGGCATTACATTACCGTCATTACCCATCATTGTCGTTCACAGGTCAGACGGAAGCGGTACGACATACATTTTTACCCACTATCTGTCCAAGATAAGCAAGGAATGGGCTGGGAAAGTCGGTGCCGACCTGTCGGTTAATTGGCCTGCGGGTATAGGCGGTAAGGGTAACCCCGGTGTAGCTGGATTTGTTATGAAGACAAGGGGCAGTATAGGTTATGTTGAACTTGCTTATGTCCTGCAAAACAGTATGACCTATGGACCTGTTGAAAACAAGTCCGGTGTTTTTGTTTGGCCGAGCATTGAGTCGGCAAGGGCAGCTGCGGCGACCGTAAAACACATCCCGTCTGATTTCAACGTGCTGTTTGTGGACCAGCCCGGGAAGGATGTTTATCCGATTGCAGGATTCACCTATATCATTATTTACAAAAAGCAGGTTGATCTCGTTAAAGGGAAAGAACTTCTGGATTTCCTGAAATGGGCTTATTCAAAGGGCCAACCTATGTTAAACAGCCTTGATTATGTTTCTATCCCGGAAAATCTTCTCAAGAGAATAGACCAACAGTTAAAAACAGTGGAAATCAAGCCGTAAGCATACTTGTTTCTATAGCATAATGCAGGGCATCCCGCCTCCGGCGGGATGTCCTGTTCCTTTGTTCCCTATACCCATCCGGTACATACTTGTTGACTCCCTCTCCATCAATCCTGTAAAATTTTGCACAAGGAGGATGTATGAAACCCAATCGTTATTTTTTATACTCAATGGCAATTGCGCTGACACTCTCTGCAATTGCCGGATGCGGCAGTACAAAAAGCAGCAATGCCGTCGGTCACCTTCCGGGACCGCAGTTCACGCTCTCGGCTTCCAAAACGACGCTTGTTCAAACGCTTGTCCCCGTAGAACCGGCGGTAAATCCTGTTGACCCGAACAATATACCGCAGGCCATACTGCAAAATTTCGGTACGTTTACGACCGGTACGGGCGAGGATTTTACCTTCAGGAACGACCTGAACATAGCAGGTGCAGTCCCTACGCTCTCTGCAAACGCACGCTCGGTTGTTTATTTCCCCGTCATAACGGACATCCACATTATGGATACAAAGTCGCCGCTCAGGTTCTTTTATACCTACGATGATAATGGAAAAGTAAAATCAGCCCTTCCGCAGGCCCAATACTCTCCACAGGTGCTGGATGCCATGATACGGACACTCGATGATTTCAGCAAAACACGTCACTACGACCTGCTTATAGATACCGGCGATACAGTCAACGATACAGCATTAAACGAAACCCGCTGGTTTATAGATGTGTTTGATGGGAATGTTGTCATGCCCGACAGCGGCAAACACATCGACGTTGTTCCGGGCCCTCTCAACGATGCCCATGATCCTTTTCTTGCATGGGGACTCGACAGGAAGGTACCATGGTACACGACCATGGGTAACCATGATGCGCTTATTGCCGGGCATTTTGCCGTTACCCCGGTCTATAACGCCATTGCAACGGGTGATGCGGTATACATAAGTTCTGAAGATGATTACGGGAATGTCCTGTCTGCAGGCACCAAGGTTACGCCGGATATAAAGAGGACGCTTCTCGGCCCTGTCGGATACATGCAGGAATTCTTTACAACGACCACCCTGCCCGTAGGGCACGGTTTTACAGCGGCCAATCTCAGCAGCGGTTACGGTGATTATGCCTTTGATGTTTCCGGATCCATACCAATGAGGTTTATTGTCCTGGACTGGCAATGCAGGGCGGGTCAGACCGACGGGTGTATACGGCAAGACGAATTTGATAACTTCCTCGTGCCTGAATTAAACGAGGCTGCCCGGGAACATAAGCTTGTTATCGTCGCAACCCACCAGTCTCCCGATTCTCTCGATGCAAGTACTCAAATTACCGGCACGGCATTCGTCGATCTCCTGATAAGCTATCCGAACGTGATTCTGCACCTCGTGGGGCACGGGCATTACAACAGCATCATGCCGCGTGCAGGCGCATCTGCGACACAGCCCGGGTACTGGCAGGTTGAGACTTCGAGCCTTATCAATTATCCGGAGCAATCGAGGATTATAGAGGTAGTCGATAACGGCAATGGTACGGGTGCTATCTTCACGACGATGGTTGATCACAATTCACCCGATGGCTCAATGTCTGCACTATCAAGGTCGCTCTCATTAGATATGGTGCAGACCGATAACGATTCAGCGGGTAAAGAGGGGAGTCTCTCTGACCGCAATACAGAGCTTGCAATACATATACCCGACGATGTCGAAGCTGCACTGCAATCCGCTTCTCTGCCGTCAAAGGTAGAGTCTCTTACGACCTTAAAAGGGAAATAATTAGCCCCGTTTAGCAAAAGAGCTATTGTTTCACGAATGGAGGAGAAAACTCTTCCTTATTGCATTTTTTGGGGGTTATATTGCCTTGCCGGGGTTCATGATGTTGTTGGGATCGATAAGGTGCTTGATCCCCTTCATGAGCCCGTGTGCTGCGGGTGAAAGCTCTTTTGTAATGTAATTGAGTTTTGTAATGCCAATCCCGTGTTCGCCTGATATGGTACCGCGGAGTTTTATAACAAGATCAAATACCCGGTCGACCGCTGTCAGTGCCCTCTTGTACTCGTCATCGTCGCGCGCATCGTAGAGTATGTTGACATGGATATTGCCGTCCCCTGCGTGCCCGAAGTTTGCGTAGTTAAGATTCAAGGGAACGGCGATCTGCTCGACCCCCAAAACGAGATCCGGCAGTTTGGACAACGGCACGACAACATCTTCATTTAGTTTGAACGGCTTGATCTTTGTCAGTGCAGGGGATATCGCCCTTCGTGCTGTCCAGAGTTTTTCTGCATCGGGGCCGTGGGCGGTTTCCATGGACACGGCCCTGCCTTTACAAACGGCTGCTATCCTTTCGATGGCCCTCCTGGTTTCCTCCTGTTCCCCGTCAACCTCGATGAGCAGGGCTGAGCCGGCTTTCGTATCAAAAACATCTGCTCCAAGGTATGAAGAAACGGCATTCATGGACGCATGGTCCATAAACTCCATGGCCGAAGGAAGTATCCCCGTATCGAGTATATCTGTTACTATGGATGCGGATGCGTAAACATCCCTGTAGGTAGCAAAGAGCGTGGATCTTGTCTGAGGCTTTGGAATAAGTTTCAGTACGGCCCTGGTTATTATACCAAGGGTGCCTTCCGAGCCTATAAAAAGGTCCTTCAGGTTATAGCCGACAACGCCTTTGTGGGTGTATCTGCCGAGCCACAGCACCTCGCCTGTCGGCAGCACGACCTCCAAGCCAAGCACATAGTTCGATGTAGATCCGTACTTTACAGCCTTGAGTCCTCCGGAGTTTTCCGAGATATTGCCGCCGATGCTTGAAAATTCACTGCTTGCAGGATCCGGCGGATAAAAAAGTCCCTGCGCTTCCAGCATTTGTTTTAACGTGCCGGTAACAACGCCCGGCTCCACCTCTGCAGTGAGGTCCGGCTTACTTATGGAGAGTATCCGGTTCATTTTTTCCGTGGACAGGACTATTCCGCCTTTTATGGGTACTGCCCCGCCGGTCAGCCCGGTGCCTGCCCCCCTCGGCACGACAGGTATACCGTGCAGGTTTGCGAGCTTGAGTATATCGGCGATCTCCCCGGCAGATACCGGGAACAGGACAGCGTCAGGCTGATGGCTTATCCTTGTTGCATCGTACCCGTAGAGGAGCAGAGATTCCTGGTCCGTAAAACATCTGTCCTTACAGATCTTTTTTAAAGCAGCTACTATTTCTTTACTGAGGGGCATATTAAACCGCTGTATAGTAGAGCAAGCCGTCCTTTTCAAATGATTGTATCATGTCATGCTGTTCGAGCAGATCGAGGTGGCCTATAACTTCCGAGGCGGCCAGAAAAACATCCATTTGCTGAAGTTTTTTGAAAAGATTTCCGGTAATCTCATACGGTGTCATGGGTTTTTGCTTTATGATGTTATGGATGCGCATCATGCGTTTATAGTGGAATGTCAGCAGATTTTTAATCAGCGCCTTGTGGTCGTGGATTATCTCATAGTGCCCCGGGTATACGGTTTTAAAATCCATGTTGTAAAGGACGTCTATTGAAGAAATATACTCGACGAGGCTCTTCCGCCTGCCTCCGTCTATATTGAGGTCAAGAAGGGGGTTCGGAGAAAGCCGTGAAAGCAGGGTGTCCCCGGACAGCATAAAACCCTTTTCCCTGTCATATAAACAAACAGACCCGCTGGTGTGCCCCGGGGTCCGGATGACCTCGAACGTGCCTCCATCATAGTCTATTTTCATATTGTGGCTGAGAAAGGATGCATGATCGAGATCAAGTCTGTCTGCCATCATGTCGAAAAATGCTGATGTGTACCGCATCATTTCGAGGATCTCGGCAGGTATACCGTATCGTTTGAGGTAGTTTCCGTATAATGCTTCATCATACTCATTGTTGATATTGCTCTTTTCGTTCTCATGGATGAAGACCCTGTTGTCCGCAATCCCATCTTTTATCAGCTTTTGCGCTGCGCCGAAATGATCCACGTGGCCGTGTGTAATGTAGATGCCATCGAGATGCCTGATGTTTTTTTTCGTAAGATAAGCGAGCAGTATATTGTACGATTCATCCGTCCGGATACCGGTATCTACCAGGATGAAGTTCTTCCTTCCGACGATGTACGTGTTTATCTGCTGTACCTGGGGAAACGGAAGGGGGAGTATAATCCTGTGGATAAGTCCGTTTTCCAGCACCTTATCATTTTGAACTTCGTTCTGATAGGTCTTATGTTCATGCTTTTGCGATTTAGTGTCCGTCATATAAGTAAAAGTTAATCATTGTTCTTTGTTTTTATAGAAACAATCCACGATAAAAAAACAAAAGAAGGGCGAAACGATACGTCCGCCCTTCTTTCAAAATACCGGAATACAAACCTACTGCGCGTAGAGCTCCTCTATGATATCCTTGTACTTCTCCATGATCACCCTTCTTTTTACTTTAAGCGTAGGGGTGAGCTCTCCGGTTTCCTGGGTAAATTCGTTCGGAAGTATCTTTATCTTTTTAATGGTCTCGTACTTGGCAAGTGTTGCATTTATGCTGTCAATGGCATTCTGGATGAGTTCTACAATCCTGGGGTGGTTAACAAGCTCCTTCCTGCTCTTGTAGGATATATTGTTCTGCTTTGCATACGATTCAATGGCTTCGAACTTGGGCACGACAAGCGCAACGCAATAAGGCTTTTTGTCACCGATCATCGCAACCTGCTCGACATACCTGTTCATTTTTAAAGAATTTTCTATGGGTTGGGGTGCGATGTTTTTACCGCCTGCTGTAACGATGAGATCTTTCTTTCGATCCGTTATGTGGAGATAACCCTCGTTATCCAAAAACCCTATGTCTCCGGTATGGAAATATCCGTCCTTCTCTATGGCCTCTGCGGTTGCTTCGGGCTTTTTGAAGTAGCCCTTCATGATCATGGGTCCCCGTGCAAGGATCTCTCCGTCGGGTGCGATCTTTATTTCACAGTTTGGTATGGGTTTGCCCGCTGTTCCGAATTTCATCTTGCCGTAAGGGTTGACGGTAAGTATAGGAGATGTCTCTGTCAAACCATAGCCCTCGATAATAGCAACATCCGCTGCGAAGAAAAATTCGCCGAGATCTTTCGCAAGCGGTGCGCCGCCTGATACAAAGAATAAAAGTCTTCCGCCCAGAATGGCCTTTATTTTGCTGAATACGAGCTTTTTGGCAAGTGCATATTTGATACTCAGCCCGATAGGCAATGCTTTGCCCGCGAGCCTGTAGGGTATTGTCTGCTTGCCCGTGGCAACAGCCCAGTAGAAGATCTTCTTTTTTGACGGTGAACCGCTTTCAACACCTTCTATAATCCTTGTATACATCTTTTCGTAAACCCTTGGAACGGAAACCATGATCAGCGGTCTTACCTCTGCCATGTTGTCCACTATCTTATCGATGCTTTCCGCATAAGCTATGGTCGCACCGTAGAACATCATCCCATAATAACCTGCTGTCCGTTCGAAAACATGGCTCAGGGGCAAGAACGATAGCGCTACGAATGTATCATTCAGAGGTACATACGTTTCGATATCTTCACAGTTCGAAAGTATGTTTTTGTGTGTCAGCATAGCACCCTTGGGATCCCCTGTTGTGCCGGAGGTATAGATGATGGTAATAATATCGTCCGGCTGGACTGCCTGATACCTGCTGTCAAGGACCTTTTTGTCTTTTTCAGGCTTCCCCATTTTTTTTAATTCATCAAGCGTTATGATAAAGTCCGGTGCCGGGTTAGCATCCAGGGCATCAAGTATGATGACCTTTTTTAAATTCGGCACGTTTGGCCGTATCTTCATTACCTTATCAAGCTGGAGTTTATTGGATACGAAAAGAAACTTAGCTTGTGCATCATTGATTATATACTCTACCTGCTGGGGTGTATTCGTTGCATAGATAGGTACGTTGACGCCGCCAGCACTGATAATACCGAGGTCCGCATGCGCCCATTCTGGCCTGTTTTCCGATAGCAGGCAGACATTATCTTTTTGCTGCAGACCGAGCTCAACGAGTCCGAGCCCGACTTGTTCAACAATAGCCTTTACCTGGTTCCATGATATATTAAGCCATTTTCCGTCTTTTTTATATTGCTGTACTGCCTTATCTCCATACTTTTGAGCCTGAGTAAAAAACATTTCCGGAATATTTTTATATTTCATGGCATACCTCCTGTCATATTTGCTTAACTATAAAACAAAACGAAGTCAATATCTATAGTTGTACGGAGAGACGCAGGTTTTAAAAAAATTCGCTTGACAAAATAACCGTATCACCGTAAACAATAATCACTTTTTAGTGTCAGGGAATCCGGTGAAATGCCGGAGCGGCCCCGCCACTGTAAGGGCGAGCAGCTCATACAAGTCACTTTCCCGCAAAATGCGGGATGGGAAGACATGAGCAGGCAATGACCCCGAGCCAGGAAACCTGCTAAAAAGAATTTTTTAGACCTCTCTTCGTGGGAGAGACGAGGCAAACGTGAAAAGATATTTTTACAGGCCCGTCCTTAAGAGAGGAGGGCTATTTTTATGCGCCTTTCTTTTTGTAGGACCAACATACGCATCAGGATCAACAGTAAACCGCACTGCTGCACTTTGTAGTATATCAAAAATTTTCTCTGCATTGACCATACTGTCCGACAACTCCTTTTTCTCTCCCTCCCTTGACGGGAGGGATAAAAGGGAGGGTGAAAGCAAAAACACCCCCTCACCCTGTCCCTCTCCCGCAAGGGGAGAGGGAACGGAATGTGACCATACAGCAGGTTATAAGGAAGCCTCAAATATAAAGATGCAGGAGGTTGTTGTTACCGGTGAAAGGGTGCCGTCTCAATACGATCTTACGCCGTCATCCGTTTCTGTTA
>VFSW01003182.1_pt1 | contig 24600 bp, 24 predicted proteins | sample 5358111 | NCBI WGS metagenome assembly VFSW01 (sample SAMN11554181, study PRJNA540505) | mine drainage metagenome | isolation source: sediment from site ElyBrook_90M | place: USA: Ely Copper Mine, Vershire, VT | collected 2017
GTCGGCCTCGATGAGACCTTCGCCCACGTCGGGTAGGAGAAATACTTGCTGGCCCGGTGCGGCGGTGGAAACCGCAGCGGGGGCCGGAGCCGAATTCGTCGTGCTCGTTGGAGCGGAGGTCGACCGAGTCGAGGCTACGGGTGCGGGCGCCGGATCTCCGGCGCCTTCGACCTCAAAAGTGACGAGCGGGGTGTGCACCTCGACGGTGTCACCCACGTTGGCGTGCAACTGGGTCACGCGTCCGGCAAACGGACTCGGGAGTTCCACGGTGGCCTTGGCCGTCTCGACGTCACAGAGAGGCTGGTTCAACTGGACAATGTCGCCCACCTGAACCTTCCAGCTCACGATGTCGGCCTCGATGAGACCTTCGCCCACGTCGGGTAGGAGAAATACTTGCTGGCCCACTAGTCGAACTCCATCACTCGGTCCACTGCATCAAGGATTCGGTCAACCGTCGGGCGGTAGTCCTCCTCGATTCGTGTCGGGGGGTAGGGGATGTGGTAGCCGCCCACCACTAGACCGGGAGCCCTCATCGAGTAGAAGCAGCGGTGAGTCACGTCGGCGACGATGCTCGCGCCAATCGACGCGTGTACCGGAGCCTCTTGGACCACGACGAGGCGTCCCGTCTTCGAGACGGACTCCACCAACGTCGCAGTGTCTACGGGGGAAAGCCCCCGCAGGTCGAGAACCTCCAGCGAGACTCCTTCAGCCGCTGCCGTATCAGCCGCGCGCAGAATCGTCTTCATCGTCGAACCGTAACCCGCCACCGTGACGTCTGTACCGGGGCGGCGAACGACGGCGTCGTAGAGTCCGGCGGGCGGATTCTCAAAATCGACCTCGCCCTTCTCCCAGTAGCGACTCTTGGGCTCACAGAAAATCACCGGATCATCGGATTCGATGGCCTGCTGGATCATCCAGTAAGCGTCATTGGGCGTCGAGCACGCCATGACCCTCAGTCCTCCGGTGTGGGCGAAGAGAGCCTCAGGGCTCTCGGAGTGGTGTTCAATCGCCCCAATTCCCCCTTGGAAGGGGAGCCGAATGACCAGGCCCATGGTGTACGCACCGTCAGAACGCTTCCGCAACTTCGCCACTTGCGAGACAATTTGGTCGAACGCCGGAAAGACGAAACCGTCGAACTGCATCTCGCACACGGTGCGATACCCGCGAATCGCTAACCCCACCGCGGTGCCCACAATCGCTGACTCAGCGAGGGGGGTGTCGACCACACGATCCGGCCCGAAGTCCTTCTGCAATCCGTCAGTGATACGAAAGACACCGCCCAACTTACCGACGTCCTCACCCATGATGAGAACTTTGGCGTTCTTCTCCATGGCGCGTCGAAGTCCCTCGTTGAGGGCCTTCGCCATAGTCATCGTTGTCGTGGCCATCAGTGGCTACCTCCCGAGATACCCAGTTCCACCATCTCGCGGCGACCTTCGTCAATGAGAGGGTGTGCTTCGGCGTACACGTTGTCGAACATGGTGATCGGGTCCGGTCGACCCATCGCTAGGACGTCTACGCGCAATTGAAGAGCCAACTCTTCGGCTTCGGCGTCGACGGCCTCAAACTCGGCTTGCGTCGTGTGAGCTTCGTGCACGAGCAGGGCCTTCACTCGTTCGATCGGATCGCGGTGCTTCCAGACCTCGACTTCAGCTTCAACCCGGTACCGGGTCGGGTCGTCCGACGTGGTGTGAGCACCCATGCGATAGGTGTACGCCTCGATAAGCGTCGGTCCACCACCCGCTCGGGCGTTCTCGAGGGCCGTACGGGCTACCTCGTACACCGCCAACAGGTCGTTGCCATCCACGCGTATACCGGGGAAGCCGAAGCCTCGCGCACGGCGGTAGAGGGGCACCTTGGACTGAGTGGACATAGGTGTTGAAATACCCCACTGGTTGTTCTGACAGAAGAACACCACGGGAGCATTAAACGACGCGGCCCAGACAAAGCCTTCGAGTACGTCGCCCTGGGAGGACGCCCCGTCACCGAAGAAGGTCATCACGGCCTCTTCGGCACCGTCACGCTGAATACCCATTGCGTAGCCCACGGCGTTCAACACCTGGTTACCGAGCACGATGGTCGGAACGGAGTGACGATAGGTGTAGGGGTCCCATCCTCCATTCGAGACCGCTCGAAAGAGACGGAGCATGTTGGCTGGCGGAACTCCACGCGACCACGCGATGCCGTGTTCGCGGTACGTGGGAAAGGTAAAGTCCATCGGATTAAGGGCGCGCCCCGCACCGATCTGGGCGGCTTCTTGCCCCTGGATGGGAGCCCAGAGCGCTAACTGGCCCTGTCGCTGGAGCGACGTGGACTCATTACACAGTCGTCGAATGATGACCATGTCACGGTACATCGAAAAAATCTTCTCGTTCGACAACGAAGAGGTGTAATCGGGGTGTTCCACCCGCTGACCCTCCGGCGTCAACAACTGGACGAGTTCCTCGTCACCCATCGACTCTCCTTTGACTACCCCCGCGGGAAAACACTAGTCCTCTAACATCAAGGGGTGGCTCGAGTGTGGGTGGACTGGGGGCCAGTACGCTCAAATCGTAGTTTTCGCCTACTCATTGGTGGGCAGTTTGCCTCCCTCATTGGGTCCAATATCACCATGGTGGCCATTCCCTACCAGGTCTACCTCGCCACCCACGCCAGTTGGTGGGTCGGGGTGGCCAGCATCGTCCAATTGCCGGCCCTTATCGCGGGATCACTGATGGGAGGTGCCCTCGGCGACCGCTTCGACAAGCGACCGCTCCTGGTCGCGGCCTCTGCCCTCTCAGCGCTTACCAGTACCTTTCTCGCCCTCGGAGCAATCCGCCACGGGGCACTCGGATGGCTGCTTCTGCTCGCCGCCGGCTCGGCCTTCAGCGGCGGATTGGGGGGGCCGATTCGCACGGCGGCAATACCCCAAATGCTCTCGTCCGACGACCTCGTCCCGGCCTACTCGCTGAACCAAATCGTGGTGAACCTAGCCGCCATTCTCGGGCCCTCCCTCGCTGGAGTGGTTCTCGCGGCGTGGGGACTCGACTGGTGCTACGGCCTCGATGCACTGAGCTTCGTCATCATCATGGGTGCCGGCGGACTGATGGGCCCGCTTCCCCCCACCCGACCGGAGGTCCCCCTGGGGCTGTTTCGCGCTATTGGTGAGGGACTGGTCTACGTTCGACACCATCGAGTCGCCCAGTTCGTCTACCTCGCGGACCTCAACGCCATGGTCTTTGGATCACCTCGAGGGCTGTTTCCCGCCGTCGCCCTCAGCGTGTACCACGGAGGACCACGACTGCTCGGACTCCTCTACGCCGCCCCCTCGGTGGGAGCGGTCGTCCTCGCGTTCACGTCGGGGTGGGTCACCCACATTCGCCGCCGAGGACGCGCCGTAGCGGTGGCGGTGGGTGTGTGGGGGCTGTCGGTCAGTGCCTTCGGGCTTGTCCACGTGGTGTGGGTGGCCCTCGTCTGTCTCGCCCTCGCCGGAGCCATGGACGTGATTTCGACCGTTCTACGCAATACGATTCTGCAACTCGCCATCACAGATGACGTGCGTAGTCGGGTCTCGTCCATCCAACTCGCCGTCGTGACCGGAGGACCCCGTGTCGGAGACCTCGAGTCCGGGGTGGTGGCTTCAGCCGTTTCTACCGAGTTCTCGATTGTCTGGGGCGGTCTGGCTTGCCTCGCCGGTATTGCCCTGCTCGCTCGTCGTCGGCGAGATTTCTGGACGTCGCGGGATCTCTAGTCGGAGTCAGGCGTACGCCGCGCCCCGAGCGTGACCGGTCGTCGTCGACCCTCGGTCACGTACGCCAACTGCCCGCAGGCCGCGGCGATTGAGCGACCTCGGGTGTCGCGAACCGAGACCGCCACTCCCCGGTCTCGGAGTTCGTCTCGAAACTCTCGTACCCGCTCCCGGGTCGAACCCCGAACGAGGAACCCCGGAGTGGGATTGAGGGGAATCAGATTCACGTGCGCTCGAAGAGGTCGGGCGAGCGCGGCGAGCTCATCAGCGGAACGATCCGTATCATTGACGCCATCGATAAGGGCCCACTCGAAGCTCACTCGACGTCCCGTGACATCGATCCATGTTTCGCACGCTTCGCGCAACCGGGCGATGGGATACCGTCGATTCAGGGGAACCAACTCGCTACGAGTCTCATCGTTAGCCGCGTGCAAGCTCACCGCCAGGGTGACGGGCAGACCCTCTCGAGCGAGTCGCTCGATTGCCGGAGCGACGCCGACGGTCGACACGGTGAGGTGACGAGCCGACATTCCCCGATCGTGGTGAAGTCGCCGTAACACCTCGGACGTGACCGCGTAGTTAGCCAGAGGCTCGCCCATTCCCATGAAGACGACGTTGCTCACTCGCCGGGGTGCGGCCGCCCGAACCGCAAACATCACCTGCTCTAAAACCTCACCTGCGGTGAGGTGTCGAGTGAATCCGGCCTGACCCGTCGCGCAGAAAGTGCACCCCATAGCGCACCCGGCCTGCGAAGAGACACACACCGTCACGCGGTCGGCGTAGACCATCAGTACCGTTTCGACCGTCGCACCATCGGGCAAGCGAAACGCCCATTTCACGGTGGAGCCTCGGTCCGATTCCACAGACGAGAGAACGGTGAGCGACGGCGGGAACGAGTGCGTCAGTTCGTCGCGCAGACTTCGGGGAACGCTCGTGAGCTCACTCAGGTCGCGCCCCTCCTCCCACAAACCCCGCCACACCTGGTCCGCGCGAAAGCGAGGGAGATTGGCGAGATGGGACGTCCACTCCTCGCGGGTCAGATCATAAGGTGAGGGCACCCACCCACGCTAACGGGCGCTCGGGCGCTCGGTCTGCTTGACTCAAAGAGACGAAGGAGGAGACATGGAGTTAGTTCGAACGTCAGCCCTAGTAACGGGCGGGGCCTCGGGTCTCGGTGAAGCGACCGCTCGCGCGCTGGCGGATCGGGGGGTACACGTAGTCGTGATGGATCTCAACGACGAGCGTGGTCGACGAGTAGCCGACGATATTGGGGGTTCTTTCACCCACTGTGACGTGACCTCTCCCGCCGACGTCGAGGGGGCAATCGCGCTCGCCCAAGATCACGCCCCGCTCTGGAGTGTGGTCAACTGCGCCGGGATTGTGTGGGCCCAGCGCACTCTCGGTCGAGACGGGGAGTACTCCTCGGCTCACGATCTCGATACGTTTCGTCGAATTGTCGAGGTCAATCTCGTTGGCACGTTTAACGTGGGTCGGCTCGCGGCAACCGCAATGTCTCACAACGACCCTGACCCTGATGGTGGCCGGGGCGCCATCGTAATGACTGCGTCCGTCGCGGCACAAGACGGACAAATCGGACAGGTCGCCTACGCCTCATCGAAGGGTGCGATTTTGGGTCTGACGCTGCCGTTGGCCCGTGACCTCGCCGTGGTCGGAGTCCGCGTGAACACAATTCTTCCCGGACTCATTGATACCCCCATCTACGACTTCGCTCCCGACCCGGTGGCCTTCAAGGCCCAACTAGCGTCCAACGTGCTCTTTCCCCGACGCCTCGGCATGAGTACTGAATTCGCGCACCTCGCCGTCGAACTCCTCACCAACTCCTATCTGAATGCGGAGTACGTACGACTTGACGGCGGAGCACGCCTACCCCCGAAGTAACTCGGAGATGCACCCGCTTTCGCATTTCAAAAGCCTTCACCCGGCTCTCGTCTTCATTGATGGAGACTGGAGTCACGCCACCATTCCTCGTCTGGCGACCAGCAAGCCGTTCCAACATCTCTCAGTCTGAATCTCGTGGCCGAAAGCAATCGCGCGCAAAATTAATGGCCCGGGCCATCTCGGTGCCGAGTCCATCTCTCGCATGACGTCGCTGCTCGAGTCCCGACTACCGCCGAGGTGAGGTCAAGAGCAGTAGTGTTACGACCTCGCTAAAAATCTCGGGTATCGGCGACGTTGTCGAATCGCGCGAACTCTCCGCGCCACGTGAGGTGAGCGGTACGAGTCGGACCATTGCGGTTCTTGCCCACAATGACTTCGGCGTCAGATTTCTTGTCGTTGGAAACCTCGCCGTACTGCTCGGCGCGAAAGAGGAAGAGCACCACGTCGGCGTCCTGCTCGAGGGAACCCGATTCGCGTAGGTCACTCATCATCGGTCGCTTGTCGGCTCGCTCCTCTAGCTTTCTCGACAACTGGGACAGGGCAATCACCGGGCACGCCAATTCACGTGCCAAAATCTTGAGGGAGCGACTCATTTCGGCGACCTCAACTTGGCGATTCTCCGCTCTCGAACGAGAACTCATGAGTTGCAGGTAGTCGATGACGATGACCCCGAGGTCTCCCTGCTGCTGCTTTATTCGACGGGCCCGGCTACGGATATCCATCACCGTAAGTGACGGATTGTCGTCGATGAAGATCTTCGCGCTCTGCAAGTAGCCAAAGGCGTCTTGGGCGCGCCGCCAGTCCGCGTCAGACAGGTCACCGGTACGTAACCGGGACGAATCAATGCGCGCGGTAGACGCCAGGATGCGCTCGGCCAACTCCTGGCGACTCATCTCCAGTGAGAAAAACAGGGCGGGTCGCTGGACCACTGAGCCCACGTGAGTCAAAATACCGAGGGCGAACGCCGTCTTACCCATGGCCGGGCGGGCTCCCACAATGGTGAGCGAGTGGGGCTGCAGCCCTTGTAATACCTGATCCAAAGATCGATATCCCGTCTCGAGGCCGTTAATTTGACCCCGAGTCTCACCGCGCTCTTCTAGGATGTCCGCTTCCTTGACGAGGAGGGCCTGCAGGCTCGACACCGAGTCGACCTTGTTCTCGTCACCAATCTGGTTAATACGCCGCTCCGCGTCGTCAATTAACGCGCCCACGTCGTCAGTCGGTTGGTAGGCCTCGTCAACGATAGAAGAGGCCGCCGCGATCAACCGGCGTTGTTGCGCTTTCTCACGAACCACTTCGGCGTAGTGTCGGGCGTTCGCTGCCGAGGGGGTGTTCATCTGAAGTGACGACAGCAGTGAGACTTCCACCGCGGCGGCTCCCTGCTCTTGCAGCTTCGACTGAACCGTCACGTAGTCCACCGGTTCGCCGGCGTTGGCCAGGGCAATGATGGCCGCAAAAATTTGACCGTGGAGGGGACGATAAAAGTCAGCCACCTCCACCGTCTCGTAGGCGACCGACACCGCCTCGGAGCTCAGCAACATGGCTCCCAGAAGGGACTCCTCCATCTCCATTGCGTGCGGCGGCACTCGCCCCGGGCTCGAAGTAGTAGGTCGGTCGAAATCAGTCTGGCTCATCTGAACTCCACGCTGTCAGGGATCGACTGTTCTAAACAAGCGGTCGATGTTGGGGAAATCACGACCGCGACCTGGGGATTGCCTGTGACTAACGACACTTACCACTGTGCCCCGGGGTTGTGACATGGCAACGCCGGGGCGATAGCGCCCCGGCGTGTCACTGCACTACAGAGGGATTACTTGGCCACAATCTCCAGGGAGACCCGAGCCACCACTCCTTCAAAGAGCTGAGCGTCGACCGAGGCCTTACCCACATCTTTCAGGTGTTCTTCCATGTGAATCTGGTGACGAGCCAGCGAGATGCCCGTCGCCGTGCGCAAAGCGTTCACGACATCGGCCTCAGTGACAGAACCAAAGAGTCGGCCGTTGGTTCCCGCTCGCGCCGCCACGACCACCGTGGCGGCCTCGATGACGCTGCGCTGAGCTTCGGCAGCCTTACGGTCCTGAGCCTCGCGCAAATCGCGGGCTCGGCGCATCGCCGTCGCTTGTGTTTCGGTCGCGGTCGTCGCTACGAGTCCCGCTCCGGTCGGCAAAAGGAAGTTACGAGCGAACCCGGCCTTCACCTCAACGATGTCTCCCCGGCGTCCGAGGCCCTTTACGTCACTACGCAGTAGTACCTTCATCACTCACCCGCCTCGTCGTTGTCGACTTGCTCAAACGTCTGGTCCGACACGGCCGTGTCGTCCATGGTGACCTCAGAATTTTCAACTTCGGCGTCCGGACGCTCGGCGCGCGGACCACGACGATCGTCTCGACGTCCACCTCGACGCTCCGTCACCGTGCGCTGGGTGTAAGGCAACAGCGCGAGTTCGCGCGCGGTCTTAATAGAGTCCGTCACGTCGCGCTGGTGCTGCTGGCAGTTGCCCGAAACCTTGCGGCCGCGGATCTTGCCTCGGTCGGAGATGTACTTGCGCAGTTGGGCCAGGTCCTTGTAGTCGACCGACGCCACTCCGGCCTGACAGAAAGCACACGGCTTCTTCTTGACGTTGCGACGGTTGTCAATCTTTGGTGCCCGCTTGGGCAGGGTGGGCATATTCTTACGGGGCATTAGAAGGGCTCCTCATCAAAGGGGTACGTAGGGGTCTCGGAGCGCGGTGCCGGCCGGTATCCACCGTCGGAGCCACCCTCTCGAGGGGTGCGGGTCACGGTCGCAGTCGCCCACCGCAAGGAGGGCGCCACGTCGTCGGCGACAATTTCGAAGGCACTGCGCTTGTCGCCCGACTCGGTCTCCCAGGAGCGTTGCTCCATTCGACCAGTGACGACAACGCGGACTCCCTTCGTCACGGACGCGGCAACATTCTCCGCCAACGGTCCGTAAGCCTGGACGTCGAAGAAGGAGGTTTTCTCCTCCCACTCCTGGCTCTGGCGATTCTGCCAGCGGCGAGAAACCGCCACCGCGATTCGCACAGCCGCTTGGCCGCTGTTCAGAAACTTCAGTTCGGGGTCGCGGGTCACGTTACCCACGACGGTGATGGTGTTATCGGCCACGGTGGCTCTCCTCTACTCGGATGCGCCGTTAGGCCTTCGCCGCCACTCGCCCGGCGGGCGCGTGGCGACGCAGAATCTTGAAGCGCAACACCTCGTCGGACAGCGTCAGAATTCGATCTAACTCGTCCACGGTCACCGACTCCCCGGTGAACTCCACCAGGACGTAGTAACCCTCTTTGCGCTTCTTGATTTCGTACGCCAGCGGTCGCTTACCCCAACGGTCGATGGAGCCGACGACTCCGCCGTGGCTACGTATGGTTTCCAACGCTCGATCCAGTGCCACCTGAATGGACTGGGCGTCGACTGTGGTGTCAAACACCACCATGGTCTCGTACGGCCGATGGGCCATAAGGGGTCCTCTCTCCCTCCGGACTGGCTACGCCAGGCCCCGCGGACAACGGGGCAGGGGGACTTCTCTTGTTTCCGCACGGTGCGGGGCCACGAGTCTACCCTGTTCGCCCGGAGGAGGTCGCCGACGGCTCATCGGGGTCGATCTCGTAGCTTTCGGCCAGAGTGGGAAAACTACCGGAACGCACGTCGTCTGCGTACCGGGCGAGAGCCTCGGTCATCGCCTCACCAAGTTCGGCGTAGCGCCGGACAAACTTCGCGGTCGGTCCGAGAGAAAGACCGAGAATATCGTGGAAAACCAGGACTTGGCCGTCGGTGTCGGGTCCGGCCCCAATGCCAATGGTCGGAATGTCGAGTGTCGCCGTCACCAGCGTTCCGACGGACGCCGGCACACCCTCTAAAACGAGGGAGTACACCCCGAGCGACTCCAAATGCCGGGCGTCTTCCACGAGTAACCGCGCGGCCTCTTCAGACTTAGCCTGAACTCGATAACCCCCCATCGTGAGAACGCTCTGGGGGGTGAGTCCCAAGTGGCCCATCACCGGAATCTCGGCGTCGAGGAGGGCCCGCACCACGTCGGTTCGCTTAGCTCCCCCCTCTAGTTTCACCGACTGGGCACCCGCTCTTACTAGGGCGGCACCGGCGCGAACCGCTTCGTTTCGACCTTCGTGATACGTCGGCCACGGTAGATCCGCGACGACGTGGCCACGTGGCGAGACCGAGGCCACCGCCTCGACATGGCGGACCATGTCCCCGATCGTGAGATGAAGAGTGTCCCGATGGCCCAACATCACATTGGCTAACGAATCTCCGACCAGGAGGATGTCCACGCCGGCCCGATCAGCAAAATACGCCCCCGCCACGTCGTACGCGGTCACCATGACCAGGGGCACTCCTCCCGTCGAGCGCTTACGCGAGCGGATGGCCTGGGTATTCACGAGTTGACCTGTCCGGCGCGCCGAGACGACCGGCCCCCCGCACTCCAACGGCGAGCTAAGTGGTGAAAGTGACACCCGGTACAGACCTCGACGGCGTAACACTGAACGGGTTCGGCGCGTCGTTCGAGACGGGCCAACTCGGCACGGGTCAACGGACACGTCCCCCCCGCCGGAAGCCGGGCCCCAAAGACGTAGGTCACTTCGACCAAATCTTTCTCGTCGCACACGGGGCATCGTTCGCCGGCGGGCCGACCGAGGTTTCGCGCCGCCCGCAGTAGTTCGGGGTGGGCGTCGCAAATCTCGTCCCGACCAACGGTTCCCGCGGCGAGTCGTGACACCAGGGTGTGGCGGACCAACCCGTACTCCACCACGGCGCTACCCGCTGACTTGTGAGACGAGGTCCGGCCCATGTCGGCTGACATTACCGCTTACGTGACCCATACCCCGCACCACGACCATTTGTGCATCATCGATATATCGAACTGATATGATTGTTCGCGTGTTGGACCTCGCCATTCTCGGACTCCTGATGGAGCGTGAGCATCATGGTTACGAGATCCGCACTGAAGTCCGGGAACGTTTGACCTTCGGGGCACCCTTGTCCTTCGGATCGATCTACCCCGCTCTAGCCCGTCTTGAGCGTGCCGGCCTCGTCGAGGTGGCCGACACCACGAGCGGGTTCGCGAGTCGCCTCTCCACGGGCTCGCTCTCCGGCGAACGCGCCAGTTTGCGAACTCTGCGCGCCGGCGCAGCACTCGGGCGAAGGGGGCGAAAGGTCTACCGAATTACCGCCCAGGGACGTCTCAGTTTCAACGAACTGTTGGCCGACCCCTCCGCCGGTGACGACTCGAGAGACTTTTCCCTTCGAATCGCTCTCGCGAAATACCTCACTCCGGCACTACGCATCAATTTGCTCGAACGTCGCCGGGGTGAACTTGTGCAACGTCTTGGCGAGTTGCGTTCAACGAGCCAGCGTGACCATCTCGACGACTACGCGAGGAGCGTGGTCACCCACGCGTCTCGAGGAATTGAGCTCGACTTGGAGTGGATTGACTCACTCCTGCGTGCCGAACAACACGACCATCACTTCGCCGATCCGGCGAAGTCCTAAGAAAGGAGAGCCATGAGCAAGATCCGCGTGGCCATCGCTGGCGTAGGAAACTGCGCCTCTTCCCTCGTTCAGGGTGTGACCTACTACAAGGACGCACAACCTGGCACGACCGTTCCCGGGCTCATGCACGTCACTCTGGGTGACTACCACGTCGCCGATCTCGAGTTCGTCGCCGCCTTTGACGTCGACGCCACCAAAGTGGGCCAGAATCTGGCTAAAGCCATCGAAGGTGGTCAGAACAACACGGTGAAGTTCGCCGATGTCCCAGAACTCGGCTGCACCGTGCAGCGTGGCCCGACCCTCGACGGATTGAACAAGTACTACCGAAGCGTCATCGAGGAGTCTCCCGCCGAGCCCGTCGACGTGGCCCAAGCTCTGCGCGATGCCCAAGTCGACGTCCTCGTCTCGTATCTGCCGGTTGGTTCCGAAGATGCCCAGCGCTTCTACGCCCAGGCCGCCCTCGACGCGAAGGTGGCCTTCGTCAACGCGATTCCGGTCTTCATCGCCTCGGATCCGGAGTGGGCCGCGAAGTTCAGCGCCGCGGGCGTTCCGATTATCGGTGACGACATCAAGAGTCAGGTCGGAGCGACGATTGTGCACCGCATCCTCACTCGACTCTTCGAGGACCGTGGACTCGCCCTCGACCGGACTTACCAGTTGAACGTCGGTGGCAACATGGACTTTAAGAACATGTTGGACCGTGAGCGCCTGGAGTCGAAGAAGGTCTCGAAGACCCAGGCCGTGACTTCTCAGGTGGAGAACTACACCCTGGCCGCCGACGACGTCCACATCGGCCCCAGCGACCACATTCCGTGGTTGAAGGACCGCAAATGGGCCTACATCCGCCTCGAGGGCCGAAACTTCGGTGACGTCCCGCTCAACATAGAGTTGAAGTTAGAAGTGTGGGACTCGCCCAATTCAGCGGGAGTCATTATCGACGCCGTGCGCTGCGCCAAAATTGCCCTCGACCGTGGGATCGGTGGTCCGATTCTCGGGCCCTCCGCCTACTTCATGAAGTCGCCTCCGGTGCAGTTCCACGACGACGTCGCCCACCAGATGGTGGAGGCCTTCGCCGAAGGCGCCGACAACCCCGTCTGGCCCTAATCGAACCTCACGACCCCCCCGCGCTTCACGGCGTGGGGGGGTCGTTGTCGTTCCACCACTCGAGGAGACGATGAGTCGCCTCAGCCCTCGAGATCTCGCCCTCTTCACGACGGATCTCCATCAGAAAATCGAGGGCCCGTTTCACGTTGCGACTCGGCGGAATGTGGAGAATGGCCATGACCTCGTCTCCGTTGAGAGCGGGGCGCATATTGTCGAGGTCCTCACGGCGACGCAGTTCAATAATCCGTTCCTCGAGGTGATCCATGCGCCCCGCCAGTTCCGTGGCCTTACGTTGATTACGAGTCGTACTGTCGCAGCGTGTGAGTTCGTTCAGACGCTCGAGGAGTGGGCCGGCGTCGTGGACGTAGCGGCGAACCGCGGAATCCGACCAACCCAGTTTGTAGGTGTGAAAGCGCAAGTGGAGTTCCACCAATCGACATACGTCTTCGATTACGTGCGTCGGGTACTTAAGCGCCGTCATCCGCTTACGAGTGATTTTCGCCCCGACCACCTCGTGAAACCGGAACGTGACGCCCGCCGGAGTGAATTGGCGCGTCGCCGGTTTGCCCACGTCGTGAAAGAGGGCGGCGAGACGCAAGACGAGATCGACGGATGTCTTATCGACCACGGCCCACGTGTGGGCCAGCACATCCTTGTGGCGATGGATGGGATCTTGTTCTAACCGCAACGCCGGCAACTCCGGGAGGAAGTAATCGGCCAACCCCGTCCGTACGATGAAGTCCAAACCCAGCGAAGGTTGGGCCGTCACCATGAGGAGATCAATCTCGCCCCGAATGCGTTCGGCCGACACAATGGTGATCTTGTCGGCGACTTCACGAGCCGCGACCTCAATCGCCGGATCAATCTGGAGACCAAAGCGCGACGCGAAACGAGCCGCGCGCAGCATCCGCAAGGGGTCATCTCGAAAGAGCACGACGGGATCAATGGGGGTCACCAGACGTTGCTCCACCAGGTCCTGGTAGCCACCGAAGAAGTCGAAGAGGGTCTGAACACCCTCTCGACCTTCGTGAAGGGCCACGACGTCGAGCGCCATGGCGTTGAGCGTGAAGTCCCGACGGCTGAGATCGGCTCGCAGGGAGTCGCCCCACTCCACGGCGGGCTTACGCGAGTGATCCACGTAACTCTCCGAACGAAAAGTAGTCACTTCGGCCTTGATACCGTTCGCGCGCAGGACGCCCCCGATAGTGCCGAACTCGCGGCCCTGTTCCCACAGCGAGCCACACACGCGCGACATCAGACGCGCAATATCGTCGGGACGGGCATCGGTGGTGAAGTCGATTTCGTCTAGTTCAATGATTCCGAGTAGGGCGTCACGGACCGACCCCCCGACGGCGTACAGCTGGAAGCCCGCGGCGGCGAACTCGGAGGCGAGCGGTGCGGCCAACGTGGCGATTCTCGATAGTTGCTGGAGGGGATTGACGTTCACGGCTCTTCGAGGCTAGTCGCGGGTTCACGGGGGAATCGAAGGGTAGCCTGGGAGCGTATGCGCCAGCGGATACCGACCTGGTGGCGGGTGCTCGGCGTCGTCTTTCTCGCCCTCGTCGCCTGGCCCGGACCCCTCGCTTCGGCCGCCTCGCCGGTGGCCCTGGCCGTCGTGCACCAGGACGAAAACCTCAGCTTCACTCACCATGGTGTGGGGACCTTCCGCTTGGTTATCTCCCACCCCGGTCCCACCACGGTCACCGTCAGTCTCTACTCCCCCCTGGTGTACCGCAGTCAAATTGACTCACTACTAACCACACAGCCCGCCGTAGGCTCTCCCACCACCACGACCGGACCGGTCAACTTAACCTGCACTCCCGGACTACAAACCACCGTCACGGTGAGCGTCTTTTCTCTCGGATCTCACGGCACTCCCGCTCACTGCGGAGTTCAGTCCGTAGCACTCCACCTGGCATGCATTGAGACCCAGTGCGCGGGGGTCTACCCCCTCCAGTTACGACTCAGTGACGCCGGGGGCACCACCACGGTCTGGTCCCTTCTCACTCTCACCAACGGCACCATCGTCCAACCCCTGAGGGCCGACCTCGTCGGCATCGTGAATCCGAGTTCTTGGACGACCCCCGCTCTCGCCGTGGCGGACTTCTCTTCTTTTGCGGCTCACCCCTCATCTCCACTCACTCTCGCTCTTGACTATCGGGCTCTCGCGGCGGCGGTCTCGGTGCCCCGAGGTTCCGGGTGGCGCAGTGCACTCTCCGCTGTCTTTCAAAGTCCACTCCATCGGGCAATCGCCGCACCCCCACCGAATATCGATTACGCGGGACTGTCGCGCAATGGATTTAGCGGCCAGGTCAGCCAGCAAATCAACTTGGCTGGCCAACTCCTCCAGGATCTTGCGGGGCGTTCCACTGACTCTCCCGTTTTTCTCCAGGGGGGGGTGAGTCCAGAAGCCGTCGCGGCAGTAGCGGCGAGCGGGTCTCACGACGTCGTTCTCGACGACGCCGCACTGTCGCCCGCTCCCTCCACCACCCTCACGTGGGGTTCACCCTTCGAGGTCTCGGGGGCTCCGGCCGCAACCGCCCTGGCCACGGATGGCGGCGTCGCACACCTCATTACCGACGCCTCACTACAGGCCGGTCAGCGGGCCGCCCTCGTCGCAGGAACCCTCAACTTCCTCCACTTCGAAGCCCCCAACGACCCCGCGGTGCGTACAGTCGTCATACCCTTCGTCATGGGTACTCTCAGCCCTGTCTTCGTCAACGAACTCATAACGGATCTCTCGAATGACCCGTACATCACTCTCTCGAGTCTCACCCCGTCCTTCTCATCCTCACTCGTAGGTTCCAACGGGGCACCGGCCCAGCGCACGCTCACGACGCCAGTTCTCAAAGACTGGAGCAACCACAACGTGGCCACCTTGTCCACGCTCCTTCAACACTCCCAGTCCTTCATCGGCGCAGTAAACATCCCTAGTCGAGCGGGAGCTCTCGCCGCATCAGTAGAGAGTTCTGAGATTCTTGGTGGCCCCGATATTCGTCAGGCCGCGATGGCGAATGCACTCGCCGCCTTGAACGGTCAGCTCCTCGGAGTGCGCGTGGACAACTCCACGGTGACGTTGGCCGGATCAGGAACATCTCTACCCATCACCATCTTTTCTTCACTCCACTACCCGATCACCGTGATTGCCCATCTCATCACGGACCGCCTGAGTTTTCCCGACGGATCACAGATTCCCATCACGCTCAGTCGGCCCACCACGGCCGTCCGGATTGCGGTATCTCGAGCGGCCGGTTCCAGCCTCATCTTGCGAGTGGTGCTCACCACTCCAGACAACCGACTCGAACTCACGCGAACCGCCCTCGCCGTTCACGTCTCGGGGATTTCTTGGGTCGGCTACGCCCTCTCATTCCTCTCTCTGGCCGTCCTCGTGTGGTGGTGGATTCGCACGCACCGACGCCGTAGCGAGGGTCGACACCTTCGATGACTCAGACCCATGGTCGAAGCATTCTGTCCGTCGCGGGTGGAACCATGGTCTCGCGCCTCACGGGCCTCATACGGGTTCTCGTTCTGGCGTGGGTACTCGGATTCACCCCCCTCGCCGATTCGTTCAACCTCGCGAACACCATTCCCAACATGCTCTTCGACCTCGTGGCGGGCGGAATCCTCAGTGCCACCTTCATTCCGGTCGCGATTGAGCGTCTCGCCCTCGACGGTGAACGCCGTGCCTGGAAGTCAATCTCCACCATCATGAGTGCGGCCCTCATAGTCCTCGCGTTGGCGAGTGTTGTTGCGTGGCTCGCCTCCCCCGAGATCATCCGAGGCTTCACCTTTCTTCAACGACCGGGAACGGCGGCGGCTCGACTCGCCCTGAACCACCAAGAGGACATTGCTGTTCGTCTCCTTCGTTGGTTTATTCCCCAAATTTTCTTTTACGGGGTCATCGGACTGGCTGGTGCTCTCCTCAACGTTCGCCAACGCTTCGCGTCACCCGCGTGGTCACCCGTGGCGAACAACGTGGTCGCCGTGGCGGTGCTGGTCTGGTTTCACCTCGTCGACCCGAACCCGACTGTCGCTTCCGTCACGTCCGGCTCGGAGTTGACGTGGTTGGGTATCGGGACGACGGCGGGTGTCGTCGTCCAGTTTCTCGTTATGCTTCCGTCTCTCGCACGAGCCTCTCTCTCTCGGCTTCGTCTCCACCTCGACATCCACGACCCGGCCCTCCGGGCTGTTGGGCGCCTCGGGGGATGGACTTTCCTGGTCGTACTCACCAATCAAGCGTCCCTCTACGTCGTCCTCGCCCTCGCGTTCGCGACCGGGGGTAATGGACCGGTAAGCGCCTACACCTACGGCTGGTCCTTTATGCAGATGCCGTTCGCGGTGGTGGTGGTGTCCGTCATGTCGGTCATTACCCCCCGTCTCGCCGAGCACGCCGCCCTCGACGACGACATCTCCTTCACGCGACAGCTGGCCACGGGACTTCGTCAGTCACTGGTCATCATTCTCCCGGCCGCCGTTGGTCTCATCGTCCTGGCCCAACCGCTAGTCGCTGTTCTCCTCCACCACCTCGACGCCTCCACCGTCCTCCCGGCCGGCAGCGTCTTGGCGATTTTGGCGGCCGGACTACCGGGTTTCACCGTCTTCCAACTGTGCGTTCGAGGGCTTCAGTCTCTCCAACGAGCTCGGGATGTCTTCGGGCTCTACGTGGTAGAAAACGCGGCCAACATCCTTCTCGCACTGTGGTGGGGTCACCATTCGCTGTCGGGACTCACTGCGTCCGTCTCGGTCGCCTACTCCTTCGCCGCAGTCCTCTCTCTAGGGGTTCTGTGGTGGAGAGGTGTCCGGGTGGGGTCCGCTGTATGGAGTTCTCACGTGCGGCGTTCCTTCGCCGCCACTCTCTTGATGGGGGTCGTGGCGGCGGCGGTCTACGCCACGCCGTCGTGGACTCACGGCGTCCTCTTGGTATTTCGCCTAAGCGCCGCGGCCGGAGCCGGAGCCGTCACCTACGTCCTAGCCGTCGAAGTGGGGCGTCGACGAGCGCGGAGTCCTCGATCCGTGGCAGATTAGAACGACACTAAGGAGAGTCGTGGGACGGGTAGGGGTCATCGTCGACAGTGGTGCGGACCTCCCCGACGATCTCGCCCACGATGCCGCCATTGCCGTTGTTCCCCTCAGTATTCGCTTCGGGGAAGACGAGTTTCTCGACCGCGTGACCTTGAGTCTCGAGGACTTCTGGCGTCGTGCCAGTATCTCCCCCCAACCACCCCAGACCGCCGCCCCGTCTCCCGGTGCTTTCCAGGAAGCAATTAGCACCCAGCGTGACGGCGGTGCGGAGTCCGTCGTCATCGTGACCCTCTCGCGTCTACTCTCCGCGAGTTTCCAATCCGCGACGGTAGCGGCCGAAGATTTCCGAGGAAAACTCGACGTTCGAGTGCTCGACTCCGAAACGGCAACCATGGGCCAGGGGCTGATCGCTTTATCCATGGCCCGAGCCGCCCGCGAAGGCGCAGACATCGCTACCGTTCTCGAGGTCGGTCAATCGGCTCTGCGTCGGGCGGGGGTCATTGGAATGCTCGACTCCCTCGATCAGTTGGTCAAAGGGGGTCGCATTGGAGGGGCGCGGGCCCTCGTCGGCAACATCCTCTCGATTAAGCCTCTGTTGAGCGTGCGCGGCGGGGTTGTGTGCGAAGCCGGTCGTCAGCGAACCCCCGCACGGGCTCTCACGGCCATCGTCGACGAAGTCTGCCGTCACCAGCCCCTAGAGTCCTTGTGCGTCGTCCATACGAAGTCGAACCTTCGAGATCGCTTGAGCGCCCTACTCCTCGCGCGCGGAATTGAGATTCCCATCCTCCACGCCGCCGTGGGGCCCACTATCGGAGCCCACTCCGGACCGGGCCTCATCGGAGTCGCCTGGCTGGGTTCTACACCCTCCTAGGGGCACTACATTCGTAGGTGTGGAAGATGAACTCCCCGAACACGACGTCGTGGACTCGCTATTTGAGGCCCTCGATCGCGGCCTTGACACCGTGTACGACAAGGTCGTTCGGCCCCTTCTCCTCGTGGGACGATTTATTGCCGTCGCATTTGTCCTAGCGCTCGTCGCCATCGTGGTGCTCGTCGCGCTGGTTGACCTTTTCGTTCGATTCTCTACCGTGTACTTCTTCGCCGGCCACGTCTGGATTGCCGACACCGTGGTCGGGGCCCTCTCACTCACCCTCGGGCTCGTGATATGGCGTCGTCGTCGGCCCGTTGACACTAGGAAGCAATGACTCACACTCGCGTACTCATCATCGGATCGGGACCGGCCGGGTTGACCGCCGCCATCTACTCGGCTCGCGCCCAGCTCTCGCCCATCGTGATCGAGGGTGAGCCATCTTCCACGAGCGATCAGCCCGGTGGTCAATTGATGTTGACCACCGATATTGAGAACTTTCCCGGATTCCCGGAAGCGATCTCGGGACCGGAGCTCATGACTCGTATGCGCGCCCAGGCGGAGCGTTTCGGCGCCGATCTGAGGGTCTCGAAAGTCCAGCGCCTCGACGCGAGTTCTCGACCATTCCGCGCCTGGCTCAGTGGCGACGACGAACCATCCATCACTGCCGATACGGTGATTCTGGCGACCGGCGCTCGATCCCTCATGTTGAACGTTCCTGGTGAAGACCGTCTTTTAAGTCACGGACTATCGACGTGCGCGACCTGCGACGGCTTCTTCTTTCGGGGCCACGACATTGCCGTCGTCGGCGGTGGGGACTCCGCAATGGAAGAAGCACTCTTCCTCACCCGCTTTGCGACTTCGGTCACGATTATCCATCGACGCGACTCTCTCCGAGCGTCGCGAATTATGCAGGATCGGGCCCTTAACCACGAAAAAATCAAGTTTGCGTGGAACTCTCAGGTCACCGAAGTGCTCGGTGACTCGTCAGTGAGTGGTTTGCGCCTGCGCGACACCGTGACCGGCGAGGACCGAGTATTGGACGTCACCGGAGTTTTCGTCGCAATCGGGCACGTACCCAACACCTCTATCGTGGACGGAACCGGGGTCGAGATGGACCCCAACGGTTACGTCATCTCGGGACCGGGCTCGCACACCGCCATTGACGGAATTTTCGCTGCTGGTGACGTTCAAGATCACGAATATCGCCAAGCCATTACTTCCGCAGGTTCGGGCTGCATGGCAGCCATGGACGCCGAACGGTGGCTGGAGTCACGGGAGTTCTAAGTCCTCGCTACAGTATTCTTCGCGGAATCTCTCACCGGGATTCAGGGAAGGACACCATGGCGACCATTACAACACTGACGGACGCAACTTTCGAAGAAACGGTCGGTAGTTCCTCAAAGCCGGTACTAGTGGACTTTTGGGCTGAATGGTGTGGCCCGTGCAAGATGATTGCTCCCATTCTCGAAGAGATCGCGGTAGAGCATGAGGACAAGATTTCCATCGCCAAGCTCGACGTGGACGTCAATGTCGCCACCGCCACCAAGTTCTCGGTGATGAGCATCCCAACCCTCCTGCTCTTTAAGGATGGTCAAGTCGTTGCTCGTCTCGTAGGAGCGAAGCCTAAGGGCGCGCTCCTCCAAGAGATCATTTCACACCTCTAAACAGGACACATCCTGGACTACGTTCCTATTTCCCTTGGCTCGAGTGGACCTCGCGTGGTCGAAATCCACGAGCGCCTGAGTGCCCTGGACCCCGTGCTCGGAGGAGTTCGGGGTGACATATTCACCGAGGAGACGGCCAGCGCTGTCGAAGCGTTCCAACGTTCCCGGGGACTCCCCATCACTGGAGTTGTCGACGAGGATACGTGGACTCGACTTGACGAAGCCCGATGGCGCTTGGGTGATCGTCTTTTATACCTGACCAAAGATTATTTACGTGGTGACGACGTCGCAGATCTGCAGTATCGGCTCTCGCGTCTCGGCTTCGACCCAGGTCGTATCGACGGAGTTTTTGGACCGTTGCTCGATACCGCTCTTCGTGAGTTTCAGGACAACTGCGGACGACTCAAGACTGGTGTGATGGACCGTTCTACGTGGATCGAGCTCCTGAGAGTGACCCCCACCACGCCGTCTACGACGCTCGTCAGTGACGTCCGCGACGCCAATCAGTGGCGCACCGCACGCGGACCACTCATCGTCTGGGGGCACGGATGCCTCGCTGACGCCCTCCCCCGAACCGTCACGAGACACGTTGTTGTGGCTCCTTGGTCCTGGAGTGCCAGCGAACTCGCGTCCGACGCCAACTCCCGTGACGCACTCGTCGTCATCGCTACCAATGAGGTGTACGACCTCTCCGTCCTTCGACTCCATTACTGGGCGGGGTACCGCACGCACTCGCGCTCGGGCGAACGCCTAGCCAGCACAGTGATGATGAACTTGGCCGCCAGCAACGTTGACCTCCGAGTCGAAATTCACGGAATGGCTCTACCCGTCATGCGAGAAACCCGAATGACGACAATCCACATCGAACACGGCCCCCTCGAACCCCGAGTGTGTGAAACGGTGGCGACTCATATTCACCACTCCATCGAGAGCCTTTTCCACACTGTTCATTAGGGTGTTTTTTCATAAGTCCTGATCAAATGGGAACATACGTACGCCGAATGGTGAACATTAGGTGAAACACACAGGTTCATCCACAACTTGGGGATAACTTCAACTAGAGACTCAACTTTAAACTTGAGGGTTATCTCCGCTGAGTGATCACCAGATAGAGGCGTTCCAGGTCATCGAGGTCGGCAAAATCAACAATGATGCGACCATTTCGACCCTTTAGATCGACGTGGACCCTGGTGTCGAGATAGTCCTCTAGGAGGTGTTCGAGTTCCGCAACACTGGCGTCCGGAACCGGTCGCAGTCGTGGCTTACCCGCCTCTACCGGAATCTCTTCTTCGGTGACGACTGGAACTTCGAGGCTCTGTTTGACGGCCTCCTCGGTAGCCCGAACTGACATCTCCCCTTTAACGACGCGAGCCACCATGGCTGCTTGAGCTTCGGGTTTTCCTAAGGCCAGGAGGGAACGGGCGTGACCAGCACTGATTTGTCCGTTCACGAGGGCCGACTGGGCAACTTCACCAAGTTGTAAGAGGCGCAGGGTATTCGTGATATTGGCTCTGCTCTTTCCCACTCGTTGCGCTACCTGTTCGTGAGTCAGATCAAACTCGTCGATAAGTTGTTGATAAGCGGCGGCCTCTTCGAGAGGATGAAGATCAACCCGATGAAGGTTCTCCACAACGGCCTGCTCTAACGACAGTCGGTCGTTCACCGAATCCTGAACGAGGACCGGGACTGTCTCCAGACCCGCCATCCCCGCGGCGCGCCACCGACGCTCCCCGGCAATAAGTTCATACCGCCCGGGTTCACCCTCCAGCGGGCGAACAATAATCGGTTGGAGAACACCTAGTTCTCGGACTGAAGAAGCGAGTGACTTCAAACTCTCATCATTAAAGCTTTTTCGTGGTTGAAATTGATTAGGGGAGATTGAGGTGACCGCGATGTATCTAAGCGGTCCCGCCACCACTTCCTCGGCGACGACCACCTCCTCCGCTTTATCTGGCTCGGGAATAAGAGCCCCTAAGCCCTTGCCAAGACCCGGCTTTCTAACCATTCATTATCTCCTCGGCGAGAAGTCGATAGGCCCGAGCACCCTTCGACGTGGGATCAAATACGGTAATCGGCTGCCCAAACGACGGTGCTTCGGCTAAACGAACTGTGCGTGGAATTTTTGTATTGCAGAGTTCGTCGGGGAAGTGGCGGCGTACCTCGATGGCCACATCCTGGGCCAGCGTGTTCCGTGCGTCGTACATCGTCAAGACAACTTTGGTGATTCTCAACGTGGGGTTGAGGTTCTTTTGCACCAGGGTGATGATGTTTCGAAGCTGCGTTAATCCCTCGAGTGCGTAGAACTCCGTCTGAACGGGCACCATAATCTCGGTAGCCGCAGCAAAGGCGTTGATGGTAATAAGACCGAGTGAAGGGGGGCAGTCGATGAACACATAATCGAAATCACCATCCACACTCGCTAACGCCCTCTTCAGTCGAAGTTCACGAGATATGACCGCTGTTAGTTCTTGCTCGACCCCCGCAAGATCGAGAGTGGCCGGTGCAACAAAAAGGTTGTGGAATCCAGTGGGTTCAACGATGTCAACCATCGGAACATCGTTCAAAAGGACGTCGTAAACGGACTTTTCGAAGCGGCGCCCGTCAACCCCAAGACCGGTGGTCGCGTTACCTTGAGGATCCAAGTCAACAATGAGAACTCGTTTCCCAGCTTCAGCGAGGGCGGCGCCCAGAGATGTAGTAGTCGTGGTCTTACCCACCCCACCCTTCTGGTTCGCTATCGCGAAGATTCTCATTTCAGGGACGTCCGACATTTCCCACTTCCCACGATCACTCATCTCGAAACCACCACTGCACTACTCGGCCCACGAGTGAATAAATTCCGGTGTTTCACGTGAAACACCTCTAGTCAGAATAGCGAACCTAGCCGGGTACGTAAAGGCATACAAGGGATAACCGTGATACATAGGGGTATCTCAGTGTGACAATTCGATGTTTCACGTGAAACAACCCCACTAAGACCACGGTCTCCCCTCTTCTGGGCATGAAGCAAACCGGTCGGTCCAACCTCCGAATGTAGGCAGTTGGGGACAGAGACAACCATCAAAACCGTCTACACCACCCCCGGAGCGCTCCGAGATCACGAGCCCGAGGGTGAGTGAGAGGGCCCCGACCACGGTGTCGGCAATCCAGACGTGGCCGGCGAAGAAGTACACGGTAGAGAATCGAACGAAAAGGTCAACCAGCGCGACGAGCACCACGATGGCGACGAGCGCTAGGACAAATGCGACGGCAATAAATCGTCCCACGAGGAGAAGGGGCCGAACGACCTTGTCGTACACGGTGTCAAGGCCGCGATCGAGGGCCTCAAATAGCGAGTCCACGACGTCGTGTTCGGGGAGTTCATCTTCCACACCATTGTCAGATATAGCCTCACGTGACTCTCTCTGCGTCGTTAGAGCGGATGGTGGTGAACTCAGTCTGATTCAATGATGCCCCGTGACCCCCCTTTCGACCAGTCTTAGAGCGAACGGTTTGGTTTGCTGATCGTTTATCAACTGCCGTCACCCTCTCGGCGATGTCGTGAGTCACCGGATTTCCCCTAGTCGCCCCACGCGTAGGGAACAGGTGCATATCCCCAGTTGCAGAAGAGCCACCTGGATCTACATGATGATCTCAGGAGAGGGGTCAACTACTGCCGTCTGGACTTTCCATGTGACGAGCGCTTCTGGTTCACGATGTTTCACGTGAAACACCCGCTGACTTGGTTCTAAACAATGAGACAGGTGGAGTATCGGAGAATGGTGCTTAGAGGGTGCACCACGGCCGTAAGACCCGTAGCCGCAGTCCTCGCTACCGGGCTGAATGCATACCGGCCAGGTTAGACATTCCTTTGTTTCACGTGAAACACCCAGATCACCCCACAGTCAGTAAGTTCGTTACCCGATGAAGAGTGGAGGGATCCATCTCCGACGAACAGATCCATCATTTGGCCCATAGAGGGGGACAACCCCCCTGTTTCACGTGAAACAATCAGAGAGGACTTCCCCGGTCCCGGGACTAGTCAGCGAGGACTTTGAGGTAATTTCCGAACACCCAACACAACTCTCCGGTTTCCGTTGATTGAAAAACGTTGGAATTATGTTTCACGTGAAACCTAGAAGAGGGGCTGTTTCGCAGGTACTCCGACCTTACGGGGAAATTTCGCATCAATGGGGGAGAACTTGCGAAGTATTTGGAACGCTGAGCCGAAACGCACCCTTCCCAGATTCTCTAACGACAGCTGATTTAACTTCGTGGAGGACCAGCGCTCGTCATCTTGATCATCGGGAGGCTCTGATACCACTAGGTATCCTCCGACGGCGATGAAGGGTGCAGCGCACTCCGCTGTGACAGCCGGAGGGCCAAAGGATCGACTCACGACCAAGTCAAAACTCTCGCGGTACTCGAAAAGACGTCCCACATCCTCCGCTCGACCGTTAACGACTTCTAGGGTTGGAGGAGCACCCTCCCATCGACTGGACTCCTCTAGAAGGCTGGTTCTCCGTATCATCGAGTCAAGGAGAACGGCCCGACAACTCCACGTTGTCGCCAAGATGAATCCGGGCACGCCGCCCCCGCTTCCGAGATCCAAAAAACTTTGGGGATCATCATTACGGACCGAGTTCCAGCACTCCACGAATCCTTGCGCGTGCACAACGTGCCGTTCAATTGCACCGGGACCTAAAAAGCCCCGCGGCCCCGGGGGGACGGGCGGGGGGGGCCACGCCTTAGGTGGCGTCCGCGACAATTGACGGGGCAAGTCAAACGAATGGTTGTGGGGGGGTAGCCAGGGGG
>VFSW01003183.1_pt1 | contig 24600 bp, 27 predicted proteins | sample 5358111 | NCBI WGS metagenome assembly VFSW01 (sample SAMN11554181, study PRJNA540505) | mine drainage metagenome | isolation source: sediment from site ElyBrook_90M | place: USA: Ely Copper Mine, Vershire, VT | collected 2017
GCATGGTTCAAACACTGCCTCGAAGGTCTACAGCATTAGGGAAAACGCTCTAATCCTGATTATTATTTAATAGACCGTGACAAGAAGGTAGTTTACCGCAAGGAGCAATTCAGTAAAGGTGATGATCTTTTTGAAGAACTGTTGGTGCGAGATCGCAGGTACAAGCTTGATGAAATTATATTTATGTGCAAAGTCGCTAAATTAGAAGTGGTTTGGTCAAGATTCGTAAGGGCTGGTCATTGGGAAGAACCACTGGATAGTAAAAGTGATAAGGCAAAGGAAATCCTTATTATGTGCAGGAAGCCATTTGAAAAAGCCTTACAGCAGACGCTTTTCTAAAAACCGTGAGTGATTCCCCAGCTTCTCCGGTGGATGCTTACTGCCTCTACCGCCGCTCCTCCTCCAGCCTTTCCGCCAAAAAAACCTTGAGCAGCGACTGGTAGGGCACATCGCGTTTGTTGGCTAGAATCTTCAGGTCGTCGATCATGGCCACCGGCAGGCGCACGGAGATTGTCCTGAGCGTGGGCTTCAGGTTGGGCAGCCTGGTGCGTTTCGCATGCGACCAGTCCAAAAACTTTGCCGAGTCCGCTCCCGCGCCAGACGAGGACCAGAACTCGAACTCTTCGGCTTCGCTCTTGAACTCAGGAATCGCTTCTTTCATGGCCTGGCGCCTCTCTCCAGACAGGTCTTTCTCGTCCACGAGGTGCATATCACAAATATACTTTTGCGGAGCCCGGATCTTCCCGATTGCGCGGAAATTATAGTTTGACTTCGCAGTTTATATTAGCTAACATATATTAGCAGGTAAAGAAAATGTACAGCGCCACCATCTTCGAGGCCAAGACCAACCTCTCGGAACTGTTGCGTCGCGCGCAGCTTGGCGAAGAGGTGCAGATCACCTCGGGCCGGGCGCGCAAGCCGGTCGCCCGCCTGGTGGCCATCGATCCGGCCCCGGAGAGCCGCCGTGTCGGGTTCCTGAAGGGGCGCGGGAGCGTTGGGCCGGAGTTCTTCGATCCGCTGCCCGAGGACGAGTTGCGCCTGTGGAACGGCGAGGGCGAGTGAGAATTCTGCTCGATACGCACACGCTTTTGTGGGCGGCCTTCGACGAAGCCGTGCTCTCGCCGCACGCACGGCGGCTGATTCAATCCTCCGGCAACGAGATTCTGGTTTCGGCAGCTTCGGCGTGGGAGGTTGCCACCAAATATCGGCTGGACAAGCTCAATTTTGCGCAAGGCCTGGCGGAGAACTTTGTGGCGGAAGTGACCGCCGCCGGCTACCTGCTGCTGCCGATTTCAGCGGGGCACGCCGTGCGTGCCGGGCTCCTTCCCGGCAATCACAAAGACCCCTTCGACCGGATGCTGGCGGCGCAGGCCATTCACGAAGATATTCCCCTGCTCAGCAACGATCCGCAGCTCGACATTTTTGGCGTGCGGCGGGAGTGGTGATGCGCCCGGCAACTTGCACATCTGAGAGAAATCCCTAAAAAATCTCCGCCAGCCTGACGAAGGCGTCGATCTCGATCAACTGCCGGCCCTCGGGCGCGGGGTCGAGAGCGGCGTGTTCCAGCACCCATGTGTCTTTGTGGAGGACGAAGACGGCGTTGAGGCCGGCGGCCAGAGCCGGGTTGATGTCGCTTTTGGGGCTGTTGCCGATCATCCAACTGCGGCGTGGCTCAAGCTGATGGCGAGCGATGATTTTGCGGTAAGTTGCTGGGTCTTTTTCGGCGACGACTTCCACTGCGGAAAAATCAGGCGCCAGGCCGGAGCGCGCGAGCTTGTCGCTCTGCTCGGCGCGGTTGCCCTTGGTCATCAAAATGAGCCGATGGCGCGCGGCCAGCTCGGCCAGCGTGTCGGCCACGCCGGGCAGCAGCTCGATCTCCTGCGCGGCGATGGCGCCGGCAAAGCCCTCGATGCGCTCGCGCATTTGCTGCGTCATGGGCGCGGCACTGAGCCGCTCAAAGCAGGTGACGAGCGCGTGGGTAAAGCTGAGGAGACCGTAGCCGTGGGTGAGGATGGTCTCGTGCTCCACGGCGTTCAGCGTGTTGCGCACCTCGGCGGGCGAGTGTCTGCGGTGGTCGATGGTGCTGATGAAGGCGGCGATTGCGCGCTCGAAGTAGACGTTGTTCTCCCACAGCGTGTCGTCGGCGTCGATCAGCAGTGTCTGGCCCGGTGTAAATCGCGGCATGATTCATGGTAGCGAACCCAACCGCGCGCGCTTGTGGAATGCGTGAGCCAATGCACAGGTGTGCGATCTGGAGCACACATTCGTTTTTCGTCATTTGTTGCGTTGACAGCGATGGCAGCCGGCTGCTATCAAGGTGCCGAGCCGAACTCCAGCTCAAAATCAAACTCTGGAAAGGCAGGACAATCCCCCATGATGAAGCGTATTGGTTTGTTTCTCGGCACTGGTCTTATCCTTCTTGGCATTTGCGTCATTAGCGCCGCAAGCGCAACGGCGCAGAGCACCGCGAACTTTGCGGGCAATTTCCAGTTGCGCAGCAGCGCATTTTTCAATCAAGGCGACATTCCCCTTTCGGCGGTTCTCAACAACCAGGTGAATGGCCTGAACACCTGCTCGGCGAGCGGCGCGGCGGGCGGCGATACATCTCCGCAACTGAGCTGGACCGGCGCGCCGCGGGGCACACAGTCGTTTGTGGTGGTGCTCTACGATGTGACGGCGGGTTTTACGCATTGGGGGATGTATAACATCCGAGGCGATGCGATGGGACTGCCAGCCGGCGCCGGAGTGGCGGGAAGCGCATATGGGTCGCAGATCATGAACGATTTTTATCTGGGCTACGAATACGACGGCCCCTGCCCTCCGGCCAACGTGGCGCCCGACGCGCATCAGTACGTCTTCACCGTGTATGCGTTGAGCAACCGGCTGGACCTGCCAGGATCGGCGAATTTTCCCGCCAACTCCGAGATGCTGTTCAACGCGCTGATTGCTGATGGCGAAAAGGGGCAGATTCTGTCCATCGCCAGCCTCACCGGCTATTACTCGTCCACGCCCTCCAACTGAAGCTTCTGATTCTTTCTGGAAATCCTACAGAAAAGGCCGCCCCGCATAGATGGGGGCGGCCTTTCTCTGGCGGGCCCAGCATGGGCAGCACTCTTGCGGGTGCAAGTCCTGTCACAAGCTGGTCTCTCAGTGAGTGAAGAGAAGCGCGCCTGCAAGAGGGCGACCGATTGTGGGGAGCAAGCGTGGACACGCACATGCGAATGCAGGCATGGCATCGCTCAGGAAAGCCGGCGTCGGAAGAGCTGTCCGGCCACGATCATGCTGCTGATGCCAATAACCGCGAGCGGCCAATACTGCGGCCAGAAGAGGGAAGTTCCCGCGCCTTCGAGAAAGCTGCCGCGCAGAACGACCAGAAAATAGCGGAGTGGGTCAAGCAAGGTGATGTACTGCACTGCCCGTGGCATGTTGGCGATCGGCGTGGCAAAGCCGGAAAGAACAATGGCCGGCACCATGAAGAGAAACACGCCCAGCAGTCCCTGCTGCTGCGTCACGGCCAGGGAGGAAATCATCAACCCGATCCCAACCGTCGCGAGCAGGAAGCAGAATATGCCTAGATAGAGTCCCAGAACGCTGCCAGTAAAAGGAACATGGAACCAGAAGATGGAAACCAGAACAATGAACGTACCTTCTGCCATGCCGACAATGAAACCGGGCAAAGCTTTGCCAAGAAGAATTTCAGTTGGACGCAAGGGAGTTACGAGCAACTGGTCGAATGTTCCCATTTCACGCTCGCGCGCGACCGACAGTCCGGTTGTTAACATGCTCACCAGCAGCGTCAAGATGCCGCAGATACCAGGCACAATGAACCACCGGGAGTCGAGGTTGGGATTGAACCACGCGCGGTCCAGCAGTACGGTTGAGGGCGGTATTCCTCCATGCGCCGCGATCTGCGCGTTGTTGAAGGTGGTCACGATGGACTGCGCGTAGCCCATCGCCAGCAGAGCCGTGTTGGAGTCTCGCCCATCCAAAATGAGCTGGATGTGCGTCGTTCTACCGCGTTCCAGATCAGAGGTGAAATTCTGGCCGATGTCCATGGCCATCAGCGCGGACTTGTCGTCGATGGCCTGCCCCAGGTCGTTCTGATTATGGACGACGCGCAGCAGGCTGAAGCTGGGAGAGCCTTGGAAGCGGGCGATGAAGTCTCGCGATAGTCTTCCCTGGTCCTGGTTGTATACGACGAAAGGAACATGCTTCAGATCGAAGGTAGCGGCATAGCCAAAAACCAGGAGCTGGATGATCGGCGGACCAATCAGGACGGCACGGCTGGCGGCATCGCGCAACAGAGCCAGAAGTTCCTTGACTGTCAGCGCAAATACGCGTTGGAGGACTAGCAGCATCAGTCCAGCCTCTTGCGAAAACGCAGCAGCGCGATGCTGAGAAAGACCGCGCATAAGACGCCCATTCCAAATGCGCTGCGCAGCAAGACCCGCCACACATCGCCAGCCAGGAAGATACTTTGCAGCATCGTCACAAAGTAGCGGGCTGCGACAATGTGGGTGAGAAGTTGAATGATTCGAGGCATGGAGCGGATATCGAAAATGAAGCCGGAAAGTATAAATGCGGGCAGAAAAGTGGTGACAATGGCGATCATCGCGGCGACAAACTGACTGCGCGCCAGTACGGAAATCACCAGCCCCATGCCGAGGGCCGTGAGGAGAAAAAGCGCCGCCGCGCCAAAGAGTACAAGTAGAGATCCACGCAGCGGAACACCGAACAGGAAGACGGCCATGGCGGTGGACATCGCCATCCCGCCCATCCCCATGGCAAAGTAGGGGATGATCTTTCCCAGCAAGATTTCGGTTGTGGAGACTGGAGTCACCATGATTCCTTCCATGGTTCCGCGCTCCCACTCACGCGCCACAACCAGCGCGGTCAAGAGTGCTCCAATGAGCGTCATGATGATGGCGATCAGGCCGGGAATCAGATTGTCACGGCTGCGCAATGCGGGGGTGAACCAGATCCGCGCGTCCGCCGCCACGGGCGCCGCCAGATGTGCGCCATGCGAGGCCGCTTCCTGCCGCAACCAAAGCAGCCATGTACCATTCACATAATTTTCGATGATGCGTGCCTGATTGGCATCAACGCCGTTCACGGTGAGATGAATCGGCGCGCCGCCAGTGCCGTGGGAGAGGCGCGTAAAATCGCCGCGCAGCCAGAGGATGGCGTCGGCGCGGCCGTGCATCAGCGCCTGCTCTGCCGATGGTTGGTCGGGATAGATTTCCGGGCGAAACCACGGAGAGCGCTCTAGCTCCGCCAGGAAAGAGGCAGTGAGCCGCGTGGGATGATCGACAACTTCCGCCACCAGAATGCGGCGGGCATCCAGCGAGACGCCATAGCCGAAGATAAGCAGAAGTGCCAGCGGCAGCACAAAGGCGATGGCGATGCTGGAAGGATCGCGAACAATCTCATACACTTCTTTCCGCATCAGGCCGGCCATGCGCATGGTTTTCATGATGCTCTCCTGCTCGCCTGCTCATGTTCTTCAATCAGGGAGATGAAGGCATCCTCCATGCTTGGACTGGGCCGGTCTGCGCGATGGACCTTCTTCTTGATTTCCGAAGGCGTGCCTTGCGCGAGAATCTCCCCCAGAGACATCAGCACCAGGCGATCGCAGTATTCCGCCTCTTCCATGAAGTGCGTGCTTACAAGGCAGGTCGTTCCGCCTTCCGCCAGAGCATTCACCCGCGCCCAGAATTCTCGCCGCGCCAGAGGATCGACGCCGGAGGTTGGCTCGTCGAGAAAGAGAATGCTCGGTTCATGCATCAGCGCACAGGCCAAGGCGAGCCGCTGCTTATACCCCAGCGGCAATTCCCCCGCGTTCATCGCGGTGTAGTCCTTCAGTTCCAGTTCTTCCAGCGCCCAGGCCATCCGTTCCTTTCTGCGCCGATTTTGCAGTCCGTACGCGGCCGAAAAGAAAGACAGGTTCTGCTGCACACTCAACGCGCCATACAACGAAAACTTCTGCGCTACATAGCCGATGCGCGCACGGGCCTCGGCAGTCGCTGTGCGCAGATCGACGCCGGCGACACGCAGCGTTCCAGACGAGCATGGCAGCAGTCCGCAAAGCATGCGGAAGGTCGTCGATTTCCCGGCGCCATTAGCCCCCAGGAGCCCGAAAATCTCTCCTTTGCGCACGGAGAAGTTGACATTCTTTACCGCGGCGAAGGCGCCGAAATAGCGAAAGAGGTCCTTCACCACGACGACCGTCGAATGGTCGCCGGCTGTATCCCGCCGCGGCGGCAACGGGATGGGATGGCGAGCAGTGCGGTTGAACAGAAGGCTGACGAAGGCATCTTCCAGACGCGCTGGCACTGCCTTCGGAAGTCCATAGCCAGCCAACTTCTCCGGCAGTTTCGGCGCCTCGTCTCGTTGCATTACGATGCGCAGTCCATCGCCTTGAATAACAGTGTCGACCACGCCGGGCAGTTGGGCAATCTGCGCCTGCAGGCTGCGCGGCGCAGCGGGCACGTTTTCCAGAACGAAGGCATGGCCCTGGAACGGCGCGGCCAGTTGCGCCGGATTCCCCTGGGCAAGAATCTCCCCTGCGTGCAACAGAACGACATGATCGCAGCGCTCGGCCTCATCCATATAGGCGGTGCTGAGCAGGACGGTCACGTTCTGGCTGGCAGCCTGTCGTTGGATGATACCCCACAGTTCCCGCCGGGAAATAGGGTCGACGCCCACGCTCGCTTCATCCAATAGCAGCAGTTGGGGCGGATGGATCAATGTGCAGGCCAGTCCGAGCTTCTGCTTCATGCCTCCGGACAATTGTCCCGCCTGCCGTTTGCGAAATGGGCCGAGAGCCGTCATGGTCAGCAATTCCGCGAAGCGATCGTTTCGTGTTTCATGCGGAATGCCGTGCAGATCGGCAAACAGAGTGAGATTTTCTTCGACCGTCAAATCTTCATACAGGCCGAAACGCTGCGGCATATAGCCAATCTTGCTTTGCAACGCCAGAGCTTCCAGCGGCAAAGCATGACCGAGGACGCGAACCTCCTCGGCGACGGGCGTCAGTATGCCCGCCAGCAGACGAAGCAGCGTGGTTTTGCCGGCGCCGTCCGGGCCGATGAGAGCCGTCATGCTTCCTGCGGGGATTTGCAGCGAGACATTCTTGAGCGCATCTCTGCGGGCCGCTCGCTTGCCGAAAGACTTGCTCAGGTTTCTGACGACAACTGCATCCATGTCAATTCGCCTCGCATGGATGGGAATCGATTGCATGAGGAGGGTTGTTGTCGAGCGGAATGGCAATCGTCGCGGGCATTCCAAGGCGCAGACGATGGCCCGGGTTGCAGGCGAATACGCGCACGCGATAGACAAGCTGCGAGCGTAGTTGGGTAGTTTCCACGTTCTTCGGCGTAAATTCCGACACGGGGGAGATGAAGCCGATCCATCCCGGAATGCGTTGCCCCGGAAAGCTGTCTGACGCAATCCACGCGCGCATGCCAAGAGCGACCTTGCCCATCTCAGGCTCCGGCAGATAGGCACGGACCCACACCGGGTTGTCGAGCGCCAGCGTAAATACAGGCGTCTGCGGAGTGGCCATGTCGCCGGACTCCAGGATTCTGTCTTGAATAACGCCATCAGCGGGAGCGTAAAGCTGCGTGTCGAATAGTTCTTTTTGCGCCATAGCCAACGTCGCCGTGTCCGCCTGGAGTATGTCGCGAGCTGCGGCAATATCTTCCTTTCTCGGGCCAATGACGGCGAGCCGCAACGCTTGCTCTTTGGCAACCAGCGCCTGCTTCTTTGCGGCCAGATCGGACTGCCCGGCCAGATAGGAGCGTTCGGCATTGTCGCGAATCTGCAAGGATACATACTGTTGTTTTGCCAGGGCCTGCTGGCGGCGATAAAGCAACTCGGCATTCGTCACATCGGCTTGCGCGGCTGCCACGTCCGCTTGTGCTGCGGCAACATCCGCGCGCGCCTGAGCGATCTCCTCCGGACGGCTCCCGGCCAGGAGGCGCGCAACCGCCTGTTGCTGCGCGGCCATGGTAGCCTGGTCCCGCGCCACCGCATCCAGAAAGCGCTGCTGCACGAGTTGAGCGACAAGCTGGCCTGCATGGACCGCGCTGCCTTCATCCACCAGGAGCTTGTCAATGCGCTCGCTATCGTTGAAGGCAAGTTCCACCTGGCGGATGTCCACATTGCCATAGAGCGTGAGGATATTGCTGGGAGCATGTTTCCTCTGGAACCAGCGCCATCCAAAGAAACCCGCAACAACAAGAAGAACCAGAATTGCCGGAATAAAAACGCGCTTCATCACCGAAACCATGGATATTCTCCCAACGAAACAGCGATGCTGCCTACTTTGACGAGCTGCTATCGAGCAGGGTATTGATGGCCTCAATATCAGCCGGGGTCAATACTCCCGCTGCTGCCTTCAGTTGTGTCCGAGCGACCAGTTGTGTGTATAGCGCAAGATAGTAGTTGCGCCGCGCCGCGGCATAGTTCGTCGTTGCCGTCAGCAGGTCGATGATGGAGCGGCTGCCAATCTCATACCCCTTCCGCGTGCCGTCCATCGATACCTTCGCGGAAACGACAGATTGTTGCGCGGCCTGGAACTGGGCGACGCTGTCCTCCAGATTGTGAAATGCAGTTTGCGTCTCCAGCTTGATCTGATCCTGGATGTTGGCAAGGCTTTCGCGGCTGGCCTCAGAAAGCGCTTTGGCCTGACGGATTTCCGCGCGTGTGCTTCCACCTTCATAAATTGGAATGGATAGGTTCAGCGAGCCGCCAATCTGGTCGATCGACAGCGGCGGAATGAGCGTACCCGCAGAGTGCTGACCGACTCCGCTCAGCGTCAACGTGGGCCAACGCGCCCGCTCGGCATACTGAACTTGTTGCTCAGACACTCTCAATATGGCTTGCGCCTGCTGGAGGAGCGGCTGGTTCTTGAGCGCGGCCGCAAGCCACGGCTCTATCGTGTCCGGCAGTGGACCAGTTGGCTGCAACATGGTGATGTCCTCTAATGTTTCTACGGGCCGATGTGTCAGACGCCCCAACTGGTTCTTCGCCACCGTGACCGCATTGTTTGCCGTTACCAGGTCGGCCTTTGCCGCATCCGACTGCGCCTGCACTTCCTGCACGGTGATTATGTCTCCGGCGCCGGCCTGCAGGCTTTTTCTGGCCTGCTTGTCGATACTTTCCAGCAGGTCCATCTGCTGCTGCGCCACGCGCTGATTGGCTTGCGCCCGCAAGACGCCGAAGTACGCCTGTGTGACTTCCAGCGCGACCACCTGCTGCGCATACGCCAGGACTGCTTCGCTGGCGCGAATGCGGCTGTCGGACTGCTTGATCGCCATAAACGCCTGGCCGTTGAAGATGGACTCAGTCAAGCTGGCGCTGAAAACGTCGGAATGATATCCCGTGGAAATCGTTTGAGCGCCAAAACCTGTTACACGGGCTGTGTATATGCCGCCACTGGCGCCAGCATTGATGTGTGGAAGCAGCGCCGCGCGCGCCAGCGGTCTGCCGGCCAGGTCCGCATCCAATTGCGCGCGCGCCTGGGCAATCATCGGAGATGTGGATGCCGCCTGCTGATAGGCTGCCTGCAGATCTTCCGCCATTGACGGAGCCGCAACGAGAGTCGCGCCCCAAACAATCACAACCAGAGTCATGGAGACCGCCATGGATCGACGGTTCAACGCTTCTGCTTGCTCGGTCATCTCGTTCTCTCCTTCAGAACCTGGGTTGCGCAAGTGAAGAAGTTGCAGACACAAGGCGTCAGCAGCCGGTAATACACGGTGGTTCCCTCGCGCCTGTCCTCAACGATGCCATGAGCGCGCAGCAATGCCAGGTGTTTTGAAACGGTCGACAGATCGCTGCCCACAATGTCCCTCAGTGCTCCAACCGAGCACTCCCCGCGGCTCAGACGATCCACAATCATCAGGCGGGATTCATGGGCAAGAGCCTTGAGCATCTTTGCCTGTTTCACGAACGTGTTGCGATTTCCCATGAGTTGACATTATGTCCTTATTGGCCAAGTTGCCATATATAGACAGGAAACAATGTGATCGCCGTCACGGGAGTTATAAAGAATACCTGGATACTGGACTGTCCTTTGGAGGCGTTCTCAGTTCTTGAAAATCTTCTCGACTGTTTTTCGCTCCCTCGGGGTTCCGAGCGAGCGAACGACCGGCTATTGATGGAAATGCTTGTATGCGAGGGGCAAATGGCAGGCCATTGACTCCAGTTTGGGCCTGGCCTTTACCTTCGCCCGCTCCTGCCTGACGCGTCGGCGCCCATCGAACGCTAACCTGCGTATGTCGTATTCAGGCTCAATCGCCTGTGCCGCCTGATGGCGTGCTCTTGCATCGCCGGATGCGCGGCCACTGCCGGGTGGTTTCGTCACTCCAGCCGAGCAGTTCTTCGAGCGTCAGTGCAGGTGTGTTCATGGTTTCTTCTGCAACGCGCGGTGGCCGATGTCGCGACGGTAGTACATTCCATCAAAATGAATCAACGCCATGGCCTGGTAGGCGCGGGCCAGCGCCTCCTCCAGCGAGGGTGCGCTGGCGGTCACGCCCAGAACGCGGCCGCCGCCGGTCAGCACCTGGCCGTCCTCTACAGATGATCCTGAATGGAAGACTTCCACCCCCGGGATTCGCGCCGCGTCGTCGAGCCCGCTGATGGGCAGGCCGGTTTTGTAACTGCCGGGATAGCCGGCCGAGCTGGCCACCACGCAGGCCGAGGCTCCGGGGCTCCAGCGCAGTTCGGTTTCCGCCAGTGTTCCATCGATGCAAGCTTCCAGAGCTTCCACCAGATCGCTTTCCAGACGCAGCAGAATGGCCTGCGTCTCCGGATCGCCGAAGCGGGTGTTGAACTCCAGCACCTGGGGACCGCGCGGGGTCATCATCAGCCCGCAGTAGAGCACGCCGCTGAAGGGCGTATCCTCGTCGGCCATGCCGCGCACGGTGGGCTGCGCAATGTGGTGCAGAATCCACTCGGTCATGCCTGCGTCCAGCATGGCATCGGTGGAGTAGACGCCCATGCCTCCAGTATTGGGGCCGGTGTCGCCTTCGCCGATGCGCTTGTGGTCCTGCGCCGGAACCAGCGGGAGCACGTGCCGGCCGTCGGCCAGGCAGAGAAAGCTGATCTCGTCGCCCACCAGAAATTCTTCCAGAATGACCTGCTGCTCGGTCTCGCCCAGCAGCGCGCCGGTGAACAGCCCCTGCGCGGCTTCGACGGACGTGGCGCGCGACTCGCAGATCAGGACGCCCTTGCCGGCGTGCAGCCCGTCGGCCTTCACCACGATAGGCGGATGAAAGAATTCGATGGCCTTGTGAGCCTCGGCGGCGTTGGAGCAGATGGCGTAGTTGGCCGTAGGAATGTTGTGGCGCTGCAAAAAGCGCTTGGCAAAGCCCTTGCTGGTTTCCAGCATGGCCGCGGCCCGGGTGGGCCCGAAGACGCGAAAGCCGCGCTCCTGTAGCGCGTCGACGATGCCCAGCGACAAGGGCAGTTCCGGCCCGACGATGGTCAGCCCCGGCTGCTCCTGCTCGGCGAGCGCAACCATCGCGGCTACGTCCTTCAGGTCAACCTGCACACAGCGCGCAATCCGCGCCATGCCGCCGTTGCCCGGCGCGCAGACCACTTCCGTCACCCGGCTGCTGCGCTTCACTGCCCAGGCCAGCGCGTGCTCCCGGCCTCCCGAACCCAAAATCAACACTTTCATGGCTGCGTCCTGTTCTTCCTGTCTGCCAACTTCTCTACCTGAAAGGTTATCTGAGCAAACCGGGAGTGGGAAGTCAAACCGGCGCGTCACGCGTTGATCGCCATTCCCTCGACAGCTCCATACGCGTCCAGCAAAGACTCGGCCAGCGTGGGATGCGCGTGGATGGTGAACATCAGCTCCTCGACGGTGCCTTCCAACTCCAGCACGGCGACGGCTTCGGCGATCAGTTCGGTCGCCTGCGGTCCAAGAATGTGGACGCCCAGAATCTCGCCGTACTTGGCGTCGGAGACGATCTTCACAAAGCCGTCGTGATTGCCCACAATGGTGGCCTTGGAGTTGCCCGCGAAAGGGAATTTTCCCACCTTGACGGTGTAGCCCTGTTGCTTGGCCTGCGTCTCGGTCAGGCCCACTGACCCGATCTGCGGCTCGGTGTAGGTGCAGCCGGGGATGCGGTCGCGGCGGATGGGCCGGAAGGCGCGCCCGGCGATCTTGGCCGCGGCCACCATGCCGGCCATCGCGCCCACATGCGCCAGTTGCGGCAGCCCGGCCACGATGTCGCCGATGGCAAAGACGCCAGGCTCTGCCGTCTCCTGCGCCGCATCCACCTTCACCAGCCCGCGCTCCAGCTCGATCCGCGTCGTCTCCATGCCGATGCCGCCGGTCCGTCCGGCGCGGCCCACGGCCACCAGGACCTTTTCGGCTTCCTTGGTTTGGGTTTTTCCGTTGCCATCGGTGAACGTCACCTTCACCCCGGTTTCGGTCCTCTCGACCTGTTCCACTTTCGCGCCGGTATTCACGTCGATGCCGCGCTTCTTGAACAGGCGCGTAATCTCCTTGGAGATTTCTTCGTCCTCGACCGGAACCACGCGGGGCAGAAACTCGACGATGGTGACCTCGCTGCCGAAGGTGCGGAAGAGCGAGCCGAACTCCATGCCCACCGCACCCGCGCCAATGACGATGAGCGATTTGGGGACCTCGTTGATGGCCAGGATTTCAATGTTGGTAAGAATCCGGTCGCCAGCTTCCAGACCGGGCAGCATCCGGGCTTCCGAGCCGGTGGCCAGAATCACGTTCTTGGCCTGCACCAGGCTGACGGCATCGCCGCTGGTGACTTCAACCGTATGAATTCCGTCCTGAGCCGAACCGTTATTCGTGCCCGGAGACGGTGCGAGCGATGAGCTAGCGTCTGCCCCATCGCAGGTGGCTAGCCGGCCAAAGCCCTCCAACCGCGCGATCTTGTGCTTCTTCATCAGGAAGTCCAGGCCCTTGGCGTGCTTGGCGATGATCGCGTCCTTGCGTTTGAGCACGGCAGCCCAGTTGAGCGTGGGCGCGCCCGCGACTTCAATGCCGAAATCTGCGGCGAGCTGCAGGTGGTCCCAGATTTCGGCGTTGAACAAGAGCGCCTTGGTCGGAATGCAGCCGACGTGCAGGCAGGTGCCGCCCAGCTTGTCGGTCGTCTCGATCAGCGCCACCTTCAGCCCATACTCCGCCGCGCGAATCGCCGCCGTGTAGCCGGCCGGCCCGCCTCCAATGATCGCCACGTCGTAAATTGTCTCTGCCGTTGTTTCCGCCGCCGTCTTTTCCGCCAAGAGGAACTCCATTCCGACGCTGCTCAGGTGCCGCAAGCGCCACACCGCACTCTTCAGTTTAATGCACCTGCGGTGCGGCCACCGGCTCGCTGTTCGCTCGCAGAAGGTTCTTGCTTTTCCAGGCCTCCTAAGCAACTTCTAGTCAGTTGTTTGGAATCTCCACCGGCCAATACCGGTTTAATGCTCAAAATCGAGATCTGGGGCACCCATGGTAGCAGATGCATTGCGCACGCAACACTGTAGTTCGAGATCAGTGGCGTATTCTAGGCGAACGGTCGATCACAGACAGGTGTACCATATATTGCATGGCAACCTATCGCGTCGTTCTCCGCAAATCCGAAGAGGGCTACAGCGTATCGTGTCCCGGCTTACCCGGCTGCTGGTCGCAGGGAACCACCGAAGTGGAAGCCCTGGCCAACATCCAGGCCGCCATCCGCGAGTATGTTGAGGCAGCCGAGGAACTGGCGCGGGATGATGAGAGCCGTATTGTTGAAGTCGCTGTTGCATAATCCAGATCATTGTTCGAGAGAAAGGATGGTTATCCCGGTCCCTGTATGGACAGGGGAGTTCAATAACTAGCATCAAATCCGAGTGATAAGACTTGGCGAAGACGGTTAGACGAAAATACACCTGAGAATAATCCACGGAAAAGAATTTTCCGCAGTATTTAGATTCCAGAGGGTAATCATGACTAAACTACCTGGGGTTAATCATCTGAGGGCTGTTGCCGCTTTGGAAAAGGCCGGCTTCCGCGTTCTTCGTCAAGGCGCGCATATCGTCTTGACCGATGGGACACGTATCTTGACGATCCCACGGCACAATCCGGTGAATTCTTTCACAATGGGCGGCATTGTTCGCGATGCAGGGTTGAGTTTGGAAGAGTTCCGAAAATTCCTATAGCTATTCCTTCTACCTGACCGGCTTGTCCCAGGTTTCCAGTACGCGCTTGAACTCACTGATGAATTTGCCGGAGTCGGCGCCGGTCAAGGAACTGGCCTTTCTGCGATCGCGCAGGCGATGGATGCGGAAGCCCTCTATCCTGCGTTGGGGTGAAGATGTGAAAGGTGAGCCGGTCGGCTGGGATCATCCGGCCGATTCTATCCCGATCGAGCATTCGACCAGCTCGACAGCCGTGCGCAGCGTCTCCGGCGCATCGCCGAAGTTTTCGATCCAATGCACCTCCGGCTCGCGGCGAAACCAGGTCAACTGGCGCTTGGCGTAGTTTCGGTGGCCCTGCTGCGCGGCTTCTATCGCGGCCTCGACACTCAAAGTCTCCGCCTGGACGGCAAGCGCCTGGCGGTAACCGAGTGAGTCGAGCGCCTTCACCGGTCCGTAGCGCGCAAGCAACTCGCGGGTCTCTTCGACCAGCCCGGCGGCGAACATCTCCGCGCAGCGCTGGTTGAGCCGGGCATAAAGCGCCTGCCGGGGCGGGTTGAGGCCGATGCGCAGGAGGCGAAAGCCGGTCAGCGGGTCGCGCGCCTTTTCGCGATCTGCGAGCAACGCCGAGAGCGGCTGCCTCTCCGCCAGGCAAATTTCAATGGCGCGCATCAGCTTGGGAGCGTCGTTTGAGTGAATGCGTGCCGACGAGGCCGCATCGAGCCGCTGGAGCAGCCGGTGCAGCCACAGGCTCCCGTGCCTGTTTTGACTGCGTTGCAGCCGCTCGCGCAAACCCTGGTGGCGCGCGGGTCCGGCAAAAAGCCCCTCGGTGAGCGCGCGCAGGTAGAGGCCGGTTCCGCCGGTGACGATGGGCAGGCGCTTGCGCGCCGCAATTTCCTGAAGGATCTTGCGGGCAAGCCTGCTGTACTCGCCGGCGGTGAAGGGCTGGTCCGGGGGGTTCACGTCGATCAGGTGATGCGGCAGCCGCGCACGTTCCTCGATTGTTGGCTTGGCCGTGCCCAGCTCCATGCCGCGATAGACGGCCACCGAGTCGCAACTGAGGATCTCACCGTTGAAGCGCAGGGCCAATTGCAGAGAGAGCGCCGTCTTGCCGCTGCCGGTGGGGCCGAGGAGCAGAACGGCCAGCGGAACAATCTCCGGCTTCGCCGCTACGCCGATTGGCGAGCCGGCCGGCCCTGCGGCGAAGCCGCCGCCCGCCGTCCGCGCAGGACTCATGGACGCCACCAGCCGGGCGGGAAGATCCATTTCGGATTGGTCCGGAGCAGCCAGACCAGCAGAATTGCCGCCGCCACCAGCACCAGCCCGAATATCTGGTTGCGCCGGTAAATCCGAGACTGCCTGGCCCGGCCCTGCTTCTCGGCTGCTTCCTGCAAGTATGGTTTAATGCGGGTCTGGACCATGGCGCGTCACCCCTCCGCCGGAAAGGGACAGAGCGGCTCCGGCCAGCCGTCGAACTCCCCGAAAGGACAGAATCTGTTGAGGAAAACACGTTGCAGCATGGCCGGATTATACGTCCAATGCCCGCCGCCGGCCCGCGCCGGTTGACCCCGGCCCGCAAAGCCGGTACACTACACTAGTTTGGCGATTCCTGCCTGAGGCCGTCGAGTCTGGCGTTCGCCCGCGCACTTCAGGAACATGCGGGCTTGAGCGTACACTTGCGGCGCGGAAGTATTTGCCCGAGCTATTTTAGGATTGCCTGAGAGGTTCTTGGGCGCGCACCGGTCAAGCCGGATTTGCGCTGGAGGGTTTATGTACGCGGTTATTCGCACCGGTGGCAAGCAGTATCGCGTCGCACCAGGCGACGTGTTGAAGATCGAGAGCGTGGTTGCAGACGACCAGGAAGCCCAGACCATTGAATTCAGCGATGTTCTGGCTGTTTCAGGCGAGCCGGGAACCGTGGCCAAGCCGGCCGCTGCCAAGGTGACCGCCGAAGTGCTGGGCGATGGCCGGGGCGCAAAGATCCTCGTCTTCCACCTGAAGCGCAAGAAGCAGTACAAGAAGCTGCAGGGCCATCGGCAGAACTTTACCGAGGTGCGCATCCAGGCCATCGAGGCCGACGGCGTCATCTACACCGCCGCGAGCTAAGCAAGCTCTTAGCCTCTGGCTTTTAGCTCTTGCTTCAGCAAGGCAGAGGTTGCGGATTCGCCAGGGAAACGGCTAAGGCTGGAAGCTGAGTTTTTTCAGAAGGAGATTGGGCAATGGCACATAAGAAGGGTGGAGGCAGCTCCACAAACGGACGGGATTCCAATGCACAGCGGCTGGGCGTGAAGTCTTTTGCCGGCGAGCTGATTACCGGCGGCACGATCATCATGCGCCAGCGCGGCACACGCATCAAGCCGGGCGTCAACGTGGGCATCGGCTCCGACGACACGCTCTTCGCCAAGGTCACCGGCCGGGTGAAGTTCACCGACCACGGCAACCGCGGTCGTTTTGCCTCGGTGGAACCGGTGGCGGCCGAGTAGCATCACTCCAGACTGAATTCAACGAAGAGGCCGCGGCAATGTCGCGGCCTCTTTCTGCGTTCCCCGTTTGGGAGGAGTGGCTTTCTCTGGGCGAAATGGAAAGTTGCCCTGCTTTCTGCGCGCATTGTTTCCCCTATTTTCGTTCCAACTCCTATACTAAGTGTGCGCCCAAAACTACGATCCGGGCGCGGCCGGTCCGCACTTTGCGGCACAGGGAAGAATTTGATACGCTCAGGCATTCTTCGCACTGAGCAAAAGGAGAGTCATTATCATGTCAGAGGAAAGCAAGATCAGCGGTTTGGGTTGGTTTGTGGCAGGGTTGGGCGTCGGAGCGTTGGTGGGGATTCTTTACGCTCCCAAGGCCGGGCGCGAGACTCGCGAAGACCTGATCACCGGCGCCAAAGAGGGAACTGAGTACCTGCGCAACCGCACCCGGCAAGCCGCCGAGCAGGTGAGCACCCTGGTGGACAAGAGCAAGGAGCAAGTCGGCGAATATGTTGATCGCGGACGCGCGCAATGGGAAGAGTTCGTGGAGCGCGGCAAGAACCTGGTGACCGAGCAGACCACCCGGGTGAGCGCGGCCGTGGATGCCGGCCGTCAGGCCTATCAAGCGCCTCCCGTCCCCGGAGAGCCCACGGAGGTTTAAGCCGCTGGCCAACCCGGAATCCTGCGGGATTTCGGGTTGGCCGGAAAGCTTTCTACCCTTCTTCCGGGGCCACGCACGCGCAGGCGGTTGCCGCTGGCAGCACGGGCGCTGGATGTCGCGCTCCGGCCTGGGTCGGGGAGCATCTCCGGGCACAGAACCCTATAATTGACTGCTTGAGGTGCTATCGATGCCAAAACTGGATAATCAAACCGTTCTGCTCGCTGTTGTTGCCGTGACCGCGCTGGCCATGTTGCTGCAGACGCTTTTCCTTCTGGCAATCTTCCTCACTGTACGCAAGGCGTCCATCTCCATCCGGAGCGAGATCGAGAAACTGCGCTCCGCGCTCATGCCGGTCATCTTCGACACCCGGGATATCCTGTCCAGCACCCGTGAAACGCAGGCCAGCATGCAGGAGTTTCTGACCGCCACGCAGGGGTTCTTTGTCCGCGTGATGCCCAAGATCGAGTCCGCCGCCGGCGAACTCGCGGAGATTGCCCACGGACTGCGTGTGCAAGGCGCGCAGTTACAAGCCTCAGCCCAGGAGCTTGCGGAAAAGGTGCGGAAGCAGGGCGACCGGCTGGATGGGATGGTCACTAACGTCCTGGATTCGGTGGATCGCGCCGGGGGCTTTGTGGCCGATGCGGTCGGCAAGCCGGTGCGCCAGGTCTCCGGAATCCTGCGCTCCGCCAAGGCGATCATCGAGTCGCTGCGCGGGCACAGGGCAGCGCAACCCTAGACGGGGACGAGTCGCACAAGCCATTGCGAGCGAATAGCGAGCTACTGGCACCGCCGCGGGTGGTGACGCCACAGCAGGTGGCAGGCGCCTAGACGATCCAGCCCCCGCCCACCACTTCGTCTCCGTCATAAAACACAGCCGACTGGCCGGGAGTGACGGCGCGTTGCGGCTCGTCGAAGGTGGCTGTCACCTGGCCTCCATCAAAGGGTTCCAGCGTACCCCAGGCCGGTTCATGCCGGTGGCGAATCTTGATCCGCACGCGCTTCGGCCCAGTCAGATCAGGGATGGAAATCCAGTTCAGGCGGTTGGCTCTCAGGCTGCGGGTGGCCAGTTCACCGTCCGCGCCCACGGTTACGCGATGCGAGGCCGGATCGATCTGCAGCACGTAAAGCGGCGAGGGCGAGCTGACGCCCAGCCCCTTGCGCTGGCCCACGGTGAAGTTGGAGATGCCCTCGTGCCGGCCCAGCGGCCTGCCGTCGGAAGCCACCAGCTCGCCGGCTGTCTCCGGCGGCAATTGCCCCTGCTCTTCGATATACGCCGTCAAAAACTGCTTGTAATCGCCGCCGGGGATGAAGCAGATCTCCTGCGAGTCGGGCTTTTCAGCCAGCGCCAGGCCGTGCTGGCGGGCCACTTCGCGCACCTCCGGCTTGGTCAGATGCCCCAGCGGAAACAGCGTGTGGGCCAACTGCTCCTGGGTCAGGCCGAAGAGGAAGTAGGTCTGATCCTTGGCCAGGTCGGCGGGGCGCTTGAGAATCCAGCGCCCGCGCCGCTCGTCGAACTCGTTCACCGCATAATGTCCAGTCGCGATGCGGCTGGCGCCGATGGACTGCGCGGTCTTCAGTAGCTGGTCGAACTTGAGGTGGTTGTTACACAGCGAGCAGGGGATGGGCGTGCGCCCGGCCAGGTACTCGCTGACAAACGGGCGCACCACGTCGGCCTCAAAGCGCTCCTGCTGGTTGACGACGTAATAGGGAATGCCCAGTTGCTCGGCCACGCGGCGGGCGTCGTAGACGTCATCCAGGGAGCAGCAGCGGCCGGCCTTCGGCGCATCGGGAATGCCGTGCTTGCCGGCCAGGCGGGTCTGGTCCCAGAGCTGGAGGGTCAGGCCGACGACGGAGTTTTGCGCATCGGCGCCGCCTTGGTGGGCGAGCATCGCCGCTACCGTCGAGGAGTCAACCCCTCCGGACATGGCTACGGCAATTGTTTTGTCTTCGGTCATGGGGAAGTTTTCCTGTTCCTCAAAAAATCGATCTGGTTTTACCCCGCCGTTCCGGCCTCGACCGGCGAGATGGCGCGCAGGTGCTCGACGGCTGCGGGGACGACTTTCAGCACATACTCCACATCGGCTTCGGTCGCGGTCTTGAGCAGGCTGAAGCGGAGGCTGGAGCGGGCGCGGGTCTTGTCCAGTCCCATGGCCAGCAGCACGTGGCTGGGTTCGGTTGCGCCGGAGTGGCAGGCCGAGCCGCCGCTGACGGCCACGCCCTTCAGGTCCAACGCGATGACCAGCGCCTCGCCTTCCAGATGGTCGAACCAGATGTTGGTGGTGTTGGCCACGCGGGGGATTTTTTCCCTGCCCTCCGCACCTCCGTTCACGCCGACGCCGGGAAGCGCCAGCAGCCCCGCCTCGAGGCGGTCGCGCAGAGCCGCAAGGCGCGGAATTGGCTCATCTTCGAGCGAGCGCATGGCCAGCTCGGCGGCCTTGGCAAAGCCCACGATGCCAGGCACATTTTCGGTTCCGGCGCGGCGGCGGCGCTCGTGGCTACCGCCCACCATGAGCGATTCAAGCGGCGTTCCGCGGCGGACAAAGAGCGCGCCGACGCCCTTGGGGCCGTGCATCTTGTGGGCGCTGATGGAGAGCAGATGGCAGCCGAAGCGGCGGACATCGAGCGGAACCTTGCCCGCGCCCTGCACCGCGTCAATGTGAAAGAAAGCGCCTCCGGTGCGGGCGATCTTCCCTATTTCCTCTACCGGTTGAAGAACGCCGGTCTCGTTGTTGGCCAGCATCACGCTGATGAGCCGGGTCTCCGGGCGCAGGGCGCGTTCGATTGCCCCCGGATCGATCAGACCGTTCGGCTGGGGAGGAATAAATGTGATCGCGACGCCGCGGTCGTCCAGCCGGCGCGCGGCGGCCAGAACCGCGGAGTGCTCGATGGAAGTAGTGATGAAGTGATCGCCGCGCCGCAGCAGCCCGAGAATAGCGGTGTTGTCGCCCTCTGTCCCGCCGGAGTTGAAGACCACCTCGGCGTCGTGGCAGTTGAGGAACTCGGCCACGGCGGCGCGGGCGCGGTCTACGGCGGCGTGCGCGTGCTGCCCGTCCAGGTGAATCGAGCTGGCGTTGCCGAAGTGCTCCATCCAGTAGGGGCGCATGGCCTCCATCACCTCCGGCAGCAGGGGGGTGGTGGCATTGGCGTCCATATAGACTCGCATCACGAATCCGGCTCCTGTTTGGATTGTACGGAAACTTGGGTGCGCGCGCGCCGGTTGGCGTTCAATGAGCGGGAGGTGGGCTTCGGTTGGAGAGAATCTTGACCCTCCAGCGGCCCGCGCTCGGCCTGCAATTCTCTTTGCAAGATGTTGAATCAAGATAGCCTACAGATATTCTCACCCACCGCGGCACATAGCCGGGAATTTTCTGTTCCAGGACGGCTGAAATTCTGTCATACTTGACTGTGCCCACCTGGTACGTCCATTCAAATCATCCATCCAAGAGGTTGCACCCATGTCGGCAAAGTATGTCTTTGTGACGGGCGGAGTTGTGTCCAGTTTAGGGAAGGGCCTGGCGGCGGCCTCCATCGGCTGCCTGCTGGAGAGCCGCGGCCTGCGCGTGAACATGATGAAGTTCGACCCCTACTTGAACGTCGATCCAGGCACCATGTCGCCCTTCCAGCACGGCGAGGTCTTTGTGACCGATGACGGCGCCGAGACCGACCTGGACCTGGGGCACTACGAGCGCTTTACCCATGCGCCGCTCTCGCGCGACAACAACCTGACCACCGGCCGCATCTACGAGCAGATCATTCTGAAAGAACGGCGCGGCGACTACCTGGGCAAGACGGTGCAGGTGATTCCGCACGTCACCAATGAGATCAAGAACGCCATGCGCAAGGTCAGCTCCAACGGCGCCGACGTGACGATTGTGGAAATCGGCGGCACGGTGGGCGACATCGAGTCGCTGCCTTTTCTGGAGGCCATCCGCCAGATGCGCCAGGAGCTGGGCCGGGAGAATACGGTTTTTGTTCACCTGACCCTGGTGCCGTGGATTGCCGCCGCGCAGGAGCTGAAGACCAAGCCCACACAGCATTCCGTCAAGGAGCTGCTCTCCATCGGCATTCAGGCCGATGTGCTGCTGTGCCGCTCGGAGCGCCCGCTGGGCCGGGAGATGAAGCAGAAGATCGCCGCCTTCTGCAATGTGGAAGAGCGCGCCGTGATCGGAGCCACCGACGTGCGCTCCATCTACGAAGTTCCGCTGGGATTTGCCCAGGAGGGGGTGGACGCGCTGATCCTGAAATACCTGCACAAGGACGCGCCGGAGGCCAACCTGACCGACTGGAAAGCCCTGGTTGAACGCTGCTACAACCCCCGCGGCGAAGTCTCCATCGCCATTGTGGGCAAGTACGTGGAGTACGAGGACAGCTACAAGTCGCTGAAGGAAGCGCTGACCCACGGCGCGGTTTCGCAGAACCTCAAGCTGAACGTCACCTGGATCGAAGCCGAGGGGCTGGAATCGAAGACGCCCGAGGATCGCGGCTATGAGCCACAACTGGAGGGCTTCGACGGCATTCTGGTTCCCGGCGGCTTCGGCAAGCGGGGCATCGAGGGCATGCTGAACGCCATCCGCTACGCGCGCGAAAAGCAGGTGCCGTATTTCGGCATTTGCCTGGGTATGCAGACCGCCTGCATCGAATTTGCCCGCAATGTCTGCGGATTGAAGGACGCCAACTCCAGCGAATTTGATCCCTCCAGCCCGCACCGCATCATCTACAAGCTGCGTGAACTGCTGGGCGTGGAAGAGATGGGCGGAACCATGCGGCTGGGCGCGTGGGCTTGCGTGCTGCAAGAGGATTCACTGGCCGCCAAGGCCTACGGCGGGGCCATCGAGATCAGTGAGCGGCATCGCCACCGCTACGAGTTCAACCGCGAGTACGAGGCTCTTTTGACCGGAGGCGGCCTGCGCCTGAGCGGCACCACGCCCGATGCGACCTACGTGGAGATTGTCGAGCTGCCCGGCCATCCGTATTTCCTCGGCTGCCAGTTCCACCCCGAGTTCAAGTCCAAGCCGCTGGAGCCGCATCCGCTCTTCCGCGAGTTTGTGATTGCCAGCTACAAAAACCGGCAGGTGCGGCTGGCTTCTGAAACCGGAGATCTGTCTGCGTTCAAGGACGTTGTGACCTCCTGCTGAGCGCAGCGGAGTCAAAACGCCTGAATTTCGGGACTCGGAATCTTCGGAAAGACGTCAATGAGATGCGTTTGGGGGGTGAGCGCTCATCCCAGCAGCACTGCCCCGCCCGCCTTCCCCGCCAGCGCCCGGTCGAAAGTGACCAGCGTGAGTTCGGCGGCGTCGGCAAAGGCGGCCAGGTAAGCGTCGGCCCACTCCTTGGGCGAGGCTTGCACGGCGCCGGAGCGGGAGCGGAAGCCGGCTTCCAGAGCGGTGGGTTCTTCCGCGAAGGTCGCTCCGGCAGCCTTTATCCACCTATCGTAGGCCGTCCATGCCTGGGCCTGCGTCAGGGCGCCCTGGCCCATCACGCTGCGCGTGGTCAGCAGCCGCAAAAATCCCAGTTGCGTAAGCCGGCAGAAGACCAGCACGGTTTGGTCCGGCAACGCCGCGTACCAGCTCCAGGCCGGGCCGAAATGCTGGTGGTCCGGCGAACTGAGCGCCAGCCAGACATTCACATCAAGGAAAGCCGATGAGGTCATAGATTTGCTCATTGTCGATGCGAATGGAGCCGGGCGCGTACGACTTCAGGATGGGCTCTGTCAGCCGCGGAACTCGCTGCGCCACCGGCTCGTCGATCTCGCGCAAGATGGCCCGCAGCACAATCCGGCGGATGGTTTGACCCTCCTCCGCAGCCTTGACTCTCAGTCGGCGATAGATTTCGTCGGGAATGTCAACGGTGGTGCGCATGAGGACAATATAGCATATTTATGTTTTTATGGCGCATACTTATGGATTTGAATCGTTTTACATGATGAAATATGCAAGCGCGCCTCGCAAGCCACTCGAAAGGTTCTAAAGGACCCCGTGAGCGCAGCGCAGAGCCGCGCCGAAGAGCCTCTGTTTCCCCTCGCGCTCTACAATAAGCCAGTATGCCCACCGCCGTCCGTTCGCACTCGAAGATCAACCTTGGCCTGTATATCGGCGCGCCGCGTTCTGACGGCTTTCACGCGCTGACCACCGTCTACCAGACGCTGGAATTGCACGACGTGGTCACGGTGGCGGCGCGTCCTGCCTCTGCCACCTCCATTCGCCTGACCTCGACGGACCGCCGCGTCCCCACCGACGCCCGCAACACGGCCTGGAAAATGACTGCCCTGGCGCTCGAATCGCTGGGCATTGCGGCCGAAGTGGAGATCCACATTGAGAAGCGGCTGCCGGTGCAGGGCGGGCTGGGCGCAGGCTCGGCCAATGCCGTGGCGGCGCTGGTGGGGCTGGAAGTGGAGTTGGGAATTGGGAATGAGGTTCGTGGTATCCCACCCTTTGAGCAAAATGCGCTCGAAGGATGGGACACCCAGCTAGATTCATTCGACAAACAGCGCGCCGGGGGCCCCGGTTTGAGAAAAGGGTGGGAAGCCACTCGGCTGGAGATTGCCGCTCAGGTCGGATCCGACGTGCCGCTGTTTCTGATCGGCGGCGCAGTTCTGGGCCTGGATCATGGGCAGAAGGTCTCTCCCCTGCCGGACTTCGAGCCTGTCTGGTGCGTGGTGGCCACGCCGGAGGTGGGCGTCTCCACGCCGCAGGCCTTTCGCGACTGGGACGCGCTCTGCCAGGCCGAGGGTTTGACCGCGGAGGCCAGTCAAGATAAACTGAATGAGTTGAGCCGCGCCTATGCCAGCGCCTTTGCGGAAGCGAACCCGGAAGCGATTCCGGCAGAGTTTCCAGAAGGACGGCCAGGAGCAGGCTCCTCCGGTGTTCTTGCCATCCATATCTCTGGCGAGAACCTGGCCGGACCGCTGGAGTCCGCGCTTGTCCGCACCGGGATTACGAGCTGGCTAAGGAACGCACCCGCCAACGACTTTGAGCGCGTCGTCTTCACTCAGCATCCTTCCCTTGCAGAAATCAAGCGCATTCTTGCGGCTTCGGACACACCGGAGGCTGCTTGCCTGGCCTCGTTGTCCGGGTCCGGTTCAGCGCTCTTCGGGTTGTACCTGACCCAGGGAGCCGCGGAAGCGGCGCAGGAACGTCTGCGCGCGGCCAGTGTTCGGAGTCAGTTGACCCGCACCCTGCCGCGCACGGAATACTGGCGTCAAATGCTTCAGCAAAAACGAGATTGACAGACAGCCGTTTTGCCGGAGAGACTGGCTCCGGCTGTCACGTTGGGCGATCGTCTAATGGTAGGACAGTGCCCTTTGGAGGCACTTGTCTAGGT
>VFSW01003184.1_pt1 | contig 24596 bp, 20 predicted proteins | sample 5358111 | NCBI WGS metagenome assembly VFSW01 (sample SAMN11554181, study PRJNA540505) | mine drainage metagenome | isolation source: sediment from site ElyBrook_90M | place: USA: Ely Copper Mine, Vershire, VT | collected 2017
TTTCCCCGGCCCCCCCCCGCTGTTGTTGGGGGGTGGGCGCCCGCCCCCCCCCCCCCCAACACAAACAAACCCCGGGGACCTACCCCGCTAAATCCCAGAGAGCCTAAAACCGTAGGTTTTTTGTGTATAAAAAAGTGGTTTCCTTTTAAAAGCGGGACGGCCCGCACGTGAAAGCGCGGGCCGTCCACTTTGGAGGATTTGTCAGTCGGGACTCATAACTTAGTAAAGCACGTTCTTGGCATCCTGGGAATCAATGTTGTCCTTGGTCACCATGAGGAATCCGGTATCCACGTAGGCGGGAACTGTCTTCCCAGCGAAAGCGACGTCATAGGCATTCTTGACGCCCAGATAGCCCATGTTGAAGGAGCTTTGAACAGCAATGGCCTGGAGCGTGCCATCTTTGATGAAACCGGCCAGGACACTATTGCCATCGAAGCCAATGGCTACGATTTTCCCACCAAGATTTGCCTGTTTGATGGCAGTGCCCATGCCGATGGCGGTCGGCTCGTTGGCGCCAAAGATGCCGATCAGGTCGGGGTTGGCAGCCAGCACATTCGTGGTCTGGTTGAGGGCGGTGGGCATGTCAGCGTTGGAGTACTGGGTTTGAAGAAGGGTAAATTTCGAGTTCGCTTTGATATAGTCATTGAATCCGCCCACACGCCCGATTTCAGAACCGACGCCTTGAACGTAAGACATGACCTGAATTTTGCCCTCGGTGATATTCTTCTTCGCCAGGAGATCGATCATCGTCTTGGCGCAAGCTTCTCCGGCGGCCTTGTTGTCGGTTGCGAGGAATGCCGTATATTGGGACGCATCACCATTGAGTTTGGAGTCGATGATGATGACCGGAATGCCTGCATCTTTCGCCGTTTTTACTACGGGCTGGAGAGCGGTCACATCCGAAGGAGCCAGTACGATCGCCTTGACACCGCGATCGACAGCGCTCTGGACAATGTTGATCTCTTCATTGATGTTGCTCTCGGACTGAGCGCCGAGGAAGGTAACCGAGAGTTTCGGAGTCTGCTTCTGAAGCTCTGCCTGGGCAGCCATGGCGCCAGTCTGCACATTTTGCCAGAAACTAGAGTTACCGGTTTTAACGATAACCGCAATCTCGCCACCTTCCGGAGCGGTCACGGGTCCTGGGGTAGCAGTCACTACGACTACCTGGGCGGGGGCGGCAGTCTGTACGATCACCTGGGCGGGGGCGGCAGTCTCTCGAATAATGATCGGTGCAGCCGTGGGAGCAGCAGGAGCGGCGCAGCCCGTCAAAATCATGGAGACAGCCACGATCAGGCTTAAAAGAACGACCAGTTGCTTTTTCATTTTTGCTTTTTCTCCTTACAGATTAGTTGGTAGGAAATTTGAATAGGATACAGTTCTTGAGCGATAGTTCCTGGGGTCAAAGGTCATCGTATTTGAAACAAGCACCTCCTCTCCGAATTCAACCAGATCAAAATCGGATTGCCACATCTCAATCATTCAAAACTTACTTGCGGCTCCTGAGTTGGTCAAACGTAACTGCACCAATGACAACGAGCCCAATGACGATTTGCTGCATGAAGTAATTCGCGCCTCCCATTGTGAGGCCCACCGTGAGGATGCCGATGATAAAGGACCCAATCACGGTACCTGCGACCGTACCCACGCCTCCCATCAGGCTCGTGCCGCCAATCACTGCAGCGGCGATTGCATTCAACTCATAGCCCACAGCGCTGTTGGGCTGGGAGGTGACCATGCGTGAGGCGAGGATGATGCCAACCAGGCCCGCAAGCAAGCCGCAGATGATATAACTGATGACCTTGACCTGGTGGACATTGATCCCGGAAAGCCGGGCCGCCTCTTCATTCGACCCGATGGCATAGGTGTATCTGCCGACCCGGGTATTATTCAGGATGACATGAAAGAGGATGGCCATGGCGATCATAATAAGCACAGGGTAGGAAATGCCAGGAAATTTTGGCCCGGTTCCAAAGATGGTACCGTTACCCAACACGCCGAAGCCTTCCGGGGCCGGGAAGGCGGAAGCGTTTGTAATCGTGAGTGCAACCCCTCGGGCGACCATCATCATGCCCAGTGTGGCGATGAATGGAGGCAGCTTCAATCTGGTGATCATGAGCCCGTTGAGATAACCGCAAAAGCCTCCTACGAGCATGCCGACGATCCAGCTGAGCCAGATCGGCACTCCGGCAAGGGCGACCATCACGGCGACCGTACCGGTAAGGGCGACGACCGATCCAATGGAGAGGTCAATACCCCCGGTAATAATGGCAAAGGTTACGCCGATGCCCATCAATGTGATCGTGCTGGTCTGCAGGGCGAGAGAAAGGATGCTTCGGATTGTGAAGAAATTCTTTGCAACGATCGAGAAAATGGTAAAAAGCACGATAACCGCGACAAAAGGAAGAAAACCCTCAAGGGTCTTTAGAATGGCCTTCCTGGGTCGCCTCGACGTTTCCACACTCATCGGAGATTCTTCCTTAGTCGGTTTCGTTATCATCTCGCTCATGGCTGCTCTCTCTCTAGGGTTGTTTTTTTGTCTGGCATAGGTGCATTTCCTTTGCTGTCGGTTGCGACTCCGGCTGCGTAGTTGAGAATCTCCTCTGGCGTCGTCTTTGCAGTTGAAAGCGTTGCTGCCAGTCTCCCCTCGTGGATCACCAGAATGCGATCGGTCAGGCCCATTATCTCGGGCAGGTCAGAGGAGATCACGATGATCCCGCGACCCTCACGCGCCAGTACTCCGATAAGCTCATAAATCGCATATTTGGTACCAACGTCTATACCCCGGGTTGGCTCATCGAAGATCAGAATCTTCGAATCGCAGAACAGCCACTTCCCAACCACCACCTTCTGCTGGTTGCCTCCGGAAAGATTGTTCACGATCTGGGAGAGGCTGGGCGTTTTGATGGAGAGGTCTTTAACATATCGCTGCGCGGCTTCGCTCTCTTGACTGCGGGAGAGCATACCAAAGCGCCGGGAGATCTCCTGGACGTTTGCCATGGTTATGTTCTCAGTCAGCCTCATTTTCACCGCCAGTCCCTCCTCCTTACGGTTTTCCGAGAGGTAGGCGATGCCCTCCTTAATTGCGTCGGAAGGTGATTTCAGAGAAAGCCGGCGACCGTTCATAATCACTTCACCCGAATTAATCAGGTCGGCTCCGAAGATCGCCCTGCCCAACTCCGATCGGCCTGCGCCCATCAGGCCGGCAATGCCGAGGATTTCTCCTCGATAGAGGTCGAAGGAGATATCGTGAAGGATTCCCTTCCTCTCGATATTGCGAACCTCAAGAATCTTCTCCGTGGTCGGGACATTTTGCTTTGGCGGGAACTTGTTCTGGATTGTGCGGCCTACCATCCGGCTCACGATTTCGAGCGGGCCAATGGCGGAAAAATCGTCAGTGCTGACCGAGTGCCCGTCACGGAAGATGGAGATGCGATCCACAATGTGCCTGAGTTCCTCGAGGCGATGAGAAATGTAGATGATCGCAACACCACGGTTGCGAAGCGCATGGATTACCGCGAAAAGCTCTTCGATCTCGGATTCGGTCAGCGCGCTGGTCGGTTCATCCATGATGAGAACTTCCGAATTGAGAGAGAGCGCTTTGGCGATTTCCACCATCTGCTGTTTGGAGATGGGCAACCTGTTCAGTTTGGTCGTCGGATCCAGGTGAATGTTGAGGCGGCCGAGCGCCGCCACCGCGTCGGCGTTCATCTTTTTCTCGTCAAGCATACCAAGCCGGTTCAACGGCTCCCGGCCAATGAAAATGTTGGCAGCTACCGATAGATGGGGGATGAGGTTAAGCTCCTGGTAGATAATCCCGATACCGGCTTTGCGCGCCTGGGTTACATCGTGGAAGGTCACCACCTGCCCCTTGTAGCGGATCGTCCCCTCGTCGGCCTGGTAAACCCCACTAAGGATTTTCATCAGGGTTGACTTCCCCGCTCCGTTCTCACCAACTAAGGCGTGCACCTCGCCCTTACGAAGCTTGAAGGATACGTTATCAAGCGCCTTCACACCCGGAAAGCTCTTGGAAACATTCTCAACTTCGAGAATTATTTCGGGTACGGGCGATGATATTCCTGCTTCCATAACAGATGCTGGGTTATTCATGGCTGACCTGTTTTTTTGTCATACCATATGGCCTGGATGGCGGGTTTCTGGGGTCATTTGGTAAAAATCCTTTCTTTCCTTGTGTGGTAACGTTACCATCTGGATTAAAAAAGTATTTTTCTGAGGTCATGCATATTTGCGGAGGATCTGCTAATGAATTAATTCCCTCAAACGCCCACTTGACTGCCGTACGACTATTTCGACTGGTAACACCACTTCCTGAAATTGCTCGGAAGGCTCGCTACCCAACTTGTTCAGCAGAACCTCGACCGCTTTCTTACCCATTTCGTAGGCCGGCTGGGCAGCCACGGTTAGAAAAGGAAAAATAACCAGAGCCGGCGGTAGATCATCGAAACTAACCACAGCAATATCATCAGGCACACGCAATCTGAGTTCCTGGAGAGCCCTTAACACCCCAAAGCCGATGAAGTTGTTGGTGGCAAATAACGCAGTCGGCCTTGGAGCATCCATCAGTGCCTTGTGCGCCAGCTCATATCCACTCGCCTGGGTAAATGAACCATAGTACTCTCGCTGTGGATTGCTGGCAATCCCCGCTTCCCTTAATGCCCTTCTATAACCATTTAGGCGGTCTTCAGCCGTAGAAACACCTTTTGGGCCGTTTAACACAGCAATATCCTGGTGCCCAAGGGATAAAAGCAAGCGGGTGAGCTCATAGGCACCCCCTTCAGAATCACAGCGGACAACATCTGTTTTTGTGTCTGGCACCCGTCGATCCAGTATCACAAGGGGGGTAACCTGTTTCTGAATTAGAGTCACAGAGTCGCTTGTGCTTTGCGCTGGTACCAGTAAGATGCCATCCACCCTTTTTTCCAATAACATGTGCACATACATCTGTTCTTTGGATACCGATTCGTCCGTGTTACAGAAGATTACGGTATAGCCGGCTTGACTGGCGGCATCCTCCACCCCACGTGCGACAGTCGTAAAAAACGGGTTAGTTATATCTGTCAGCACCAAGGCCAGGGTGTTGGACCGTTTTGAACGTAATCCACTCGCCAGGCGATTAGGGACAAATCCCAGTTCAGCAATGGCAGCTTCCACACGGGTGCGCGTTTCCTGACTGCAGTATCCCGAGTTATTAATACAACGAGACACTGTGATGGGAGCTACGCCTGCCCGTTTCGCCACATCTCTTATATCTGCCATTTATTATATCAATTGGATTTACTGCGCTAAAGGATATGGTATAGTTACCATGAGAACGGTACCATAATAGCATATAGAAAATGCGATGTCAATAGGGGTAATCCTTAAATTTTTCAGCAGGCTAAAATTTTAAGAGAAGCCTATTGACATTGATTATTCAATATGCTATTATGGTATCGTTCTCATGGTAACTATACCATAAATCCAAATGAATACAATTCGACATTCACAAGCGAATTTTTCTAATTTTCTATGGTAACGTCACTACTATAACGCACTAATATAAGAAATTGTTAGCATGCCTACCGATCGCGGCTTTCCATATTGGCCGATGATCGAAACGATCGACATCTCCCTGGTTGATGGCATTCCTACAGTATTTTGCAGGTGGTAAAAGCCTTCCGCACAGTGCCAGATTATTGGTATGCTTTGCAGCATTGAAATATTGGTGCCCTTTCTCAGGTTAAAAAGGCGGAATTTCCAAAATGAGGAGGTGGTGATCATCAGGTAAGTGAGCATGTCAATAGTCGTTATCCTCGACCAATCTACCCACAAACCAAACACAAGGACAAAAGGAGAAACCTAAATGGCTAAGAAAAGTTTGAGTCGTCGCGAGTTTCTGATCGGCGCCGCCAGTGTCAGCGGTGCTGCCATTCTGGCCGCCTGCGCTCCCCAGGTGGTTGAAAAAGTTGTCCAACAAACTGTCGTTGTCGAAAAAAATGTCCAGCAGACCGTGGAAGTTCCGGTCCAACAAACTGTCGTTGTGGAAAAACCCGCTCCCGCCGGCCCGGTCGTTCTAACCGCTGCCCATGCCTGGGAAGCCGCTTTCGAAGCCCACCAGGAAGAGTTCGACAATAACTTCATGAAGGCCAATCCCAACATCTTCATCAAGCGCATCAACAGTGAATGGGCCGCCCACAACCAGATTGTCCCGACCTGGGCCGCCGCCGGCGAGCTGCCCGACATCATCTACGTGCATGGCAGCCGCGCCTACCCCTGGAACAAGGAAGGCATCCTCATCTCCGTGCAAACCTATATCGAGACCGATAAAACCTTCGATGTGGGTGGTATGTGGCCAGAAGCCCTGAAACTGTACCAGTACAATGGCAAGCAGTACGACATCCCCTATGATCACGGCCCGGTCATCATGGGCTACAATAAAGATCTCTTCGATGCGGCTGGGGTCGAATATCCGAAAGAAGACTGGACCCTGGATGATTTCGTAGCAATTGCCAAGAAACTGACCATTCCCGGCAAGCAGTGGGGTTACAGCGGCTATTACGGCAACACTTTCGACCTGGGCAATGAGATCGGTATCGCCCTGGTGGGTGGTTTTGGCGGGCATGTCTTTTCCGATGACGAGGCCAAGCTCATAGTTGACTCGCCAGAGAGCGTTGAAGCGCTAAAATGGTGGGCGGATATGTACACCCAGAAGATTGTCCCCAATGCTGCCGAATCGACGGCCTTCCCGTCTGGCGTATGGGTGGCTGGCGCGGCGGCTATGTTTGGCCTGGCTACCTGGGGTGTGCCGCAAATGCATGATTTTGGCAACTTCAAATATGATGTGGCGCCCTGGCCCAAAGGTCCCAAGGGTCAAAAGACCGGTTCCTTCGGCTCTGGTTATGGCATAACCAAGGACAGCAAGAACCCGGATGTAGCCTGGACTTACATGAGTCAGTACTTGAACGTGGATGGAATGAACTTCATGTGGGCCGACTCCGGACGTGGTTCTCCGGCTCGCCTGGCCTGCAAAGAAAATTATATGAAGGCTGCCATCAACCCGCCGCACGCTGGATACTTCTACGATGCCATGGACAAATATGCCGAAACTGGTCACCCATACCACACTTCTGTTTCTGGTGAAGTGTCCGACATTCTCGGCAAATACTGCGGTTTGGTTCGCACCGGCGAAATGAAACCCGAAGATGCCGTTTCCAATATAGTCAAAGAAGCCAATCCAAAACTGGCCGCCGCTGCTGCTGCATAAGCACAATTAAAATAGCAACAGCAACCAGTGTCTTCAGCTAAAAGTGTGGTACCTGCCCCAATGCGCCGGGGCAGGTACCCCGGCTAAAATATTACGGAGTGTCTATGACCCAAACTCTAAGCACCCCCAAAAAACCTAAGATGAGCCGCCTGCGCAGGAAAGAGGAGTTAGAGTTTTATCTCTCGATTCTGCCCTGGATTATTGGCTTTATCCTGTTCACCGGTGGCCCAATCGTCGCCTCGATGTTTTTCAGTTTAACGGATTGGACCGGCCTGACCACGCGTAACTTCATCGGTTTCGCAAATTATATTGCCATGCTCACGACGGACAAACAGTTCATACCCGTCGTATTGAACACTTTCTATTACAGCATCGCCAGTGTGATCCTGGGAACGATTGGCTCCGTACTGGTGGCACTCTTGATGAATCAGAAAGTTCCGGGGATCAATGTTTTTCGCACCATTTATTACCTGCCCTCGGTGACTTCGGGTGTCGCCATTGCAATCATGTTTATGTGGCTGTTTAATCCCCAATTGGGCCTGATCAACTATGCTCTTTCCCTGTTAGGCATTCAGGGACCGCTGTGGTTGGCTTCCAGCGCATGGGCCATGCCGGCTTTGATCTTGATGAGCCTGTGGGGGATTGGCGGCAACATGATCGTTTTGCTGGCCGGTCTGCAAGGCATCCCGGATCATCTTTACGAAGCCGCACGCATTGATGGCGCAAACAAGGTGCAGGAATTTTTTAATGTGACCATCCCGATGCTTTCGCCGGTCATTTTCTACGTCATGATCATTTCCATTATCGGATCGTTCCAGATTTTCGATAATGTGTACGTGATGACCCGCGGCGGCCCCGGCGATGCAACCCGCGTGCTGGTTTACCACCTGTATCAAAATGCTTTCGAGTACCAGAAGATGGGTTACTCTTCAGCCCTGGCCTGGATACTCTTTCTGATCATCATGGGGTTAACCTACCTGCAGTTCCGTTTTGGCCGCTCCTGGGTTTATTACGAGTCTGAATGAGGAAATTAACTATGGAAAATACCCTTGTTGCTCCTATACAGACCATTCCCTGGTATAAAACGGCAAAATTCCGTAAGACGTTCCAGGTAATCCTGGTCTACGTCTTGATTATTCCCGGTGGGCTTATCCTGATCCTGCCTTTCCTGTGGATGGTTACCACTGCACTTAAGGTTCAGAAGCAAATCTTTACTTTTCCTCCGACGTTTATTCCAAACCCGGTCATGTGGTCCAACTTTTATGAAGGCTGGACGAAATATGTGCCATTTACACGTTACCTGATCAACACTCTGGAAATTGTTACCAACAACGTGGTCGGTAACCTGGTCTCCTGCGTTCTGGCGGCCTACGGTTTTGCCCGGCTAAAAGCGCGCGGCAAGGAGATTATCTTCTACATGGTGTTGGGCACCATGATGGTCCCATTATGGGTGACGATCATTCCGCAGTACGTGTTATTCAGTAAGATGCATTGGACGAACACGTACCTGCCACTGACCGTACCGGCCTGGTTTGGCTGGCCCTTCTTTATTTTCTTGCTGCGCCAGTTCTTCATGTCGATCCCACGCGACCTGGATGACGCAGCCCGCATTGATGGGTCTTCGACCTGGGGCATTTTATGGCATATCATCCTGCCCCTTTCTAAACCAGCCCTGGCTACTGTAGCGGTGTTTGCTTTTATTGGTAACTGGAACAACTTTCTCGGCCCATTGATCTACATCCGTGATACGGATAAATACACCCTTGCCATCGGCCTGCAGCGCTTCCAGGGTATCTACGGAAACGTGCAATATCATTACATGATGGCAGTCGCGACCATCATTGTTCTCCCCATCGTCATTGTTTTCTTCCTGGCGCAAAACCTGTTTGTTAAAGGAATCGTGATGACAGGGATCAAAGGTTAGCACAGTACGACATTTTTAGCCTGCCATATTACATTGATCTGCCTGATGATGCGGCATTGCTTTAGGAATGCTGAGTCTATGTAGGCTGCCTGGAGCTGTTAGAAGTTAAGGATATGACCATGCTTAGAAACGGAATCCTAAACCCACACATCAATTCTCTATTGGCTCGAGTACGACACACAAACACGCTGGTGATTGCAGATCGCGGCTTTCCATATTGGCCGATGATCGAAACAGTTGATATCTCCCTGGTAGATGGTATTCCGACCGTATTGCAGGTGCTCGAGGCTATTCGTCAGAATTTCGAGATTGGAGAGCTATTTATGGCGGAAGAATTCAAAGCGGTCAATCCGCCAGAGGTATGTGAGGCATTTGCGAGGGCTACCGCGCTGACCAAAGTCAGCTTTGAGCCTCATGTTGAGTTCAAAAAACGTGTGCCAGGCGCGATTGGTTTGATCCGCACTGCTGATACAATCCAATATGCAAATATGATGATTGTTTCAGCATAAATCTTTTTTTGTGTAGTTGGGCGGACTCGGTGTAGCCGCCCGACCAACTACACAAAAAAAGGAGTTTACAAGGAAAAAGAGACTGCAACATGACGGAAGAATTAGAATTTCAACGCCAGGTCGAATCCAATTTTCGTTGGAACTTTACCGTAAACACGCTGGACCTGTCGTTTTACACGTTTGGCTTCACTCTCGTGTCACAAGCCACGGTTTTACCCTTGCTGGTCAGCCATCTTACGTCTTCAAAGCTGCTGATCGGGCTGATCCCGGCCACGTACAGCCTGGGATATCTTCTGCCGCAGCTCCTGACGGCCAACTTCGCCGAAAGCCTGCGACGTAAATTACCGTTTCTCACCCTGGTGGGCGGCCTGGTGGAAAGGACGCCATTTCTGTGGATCGGTTTGATCCTGTGGCTGCTGGCCAAACCCGCACCAACTTTTACCCTGGTGGCTTTCTTCTTGCTCCTGGCAGTTACCGCGGCAGGCAACGGCCTGTGCAATCCGGCCTGGTACGACCTGATCGCCAAAGCTATCCCGGTCAGGCGGCGTGGGCTGTGGGCTGGGGTTTCGAACAGCCTGGGGGCTTTCATGGGCATCGCCGGGGCAGCCGTAGCCGGGCGTATTCTGATTGAGAAACCTTTCCCGGATAATTTTGCCCTGTGTTTCCTGCTGACTTCGGCAGCCATGCTCATTTCCTGGTTTGGCCTGGCGGCGAACCGTGAAGCGGTCAGTCCCACGTTCAAGCCGGTGATTGGGTTGGGCAAATATTTTCGCCAGCTTCCCGCCGTACTGCGGCGCGACCAGAATTACGTGCATTTCTTGATCGGTCGTTCGGTAGCTAACCTGGGCGGCATGGCGGCCGGTTTCTTCATGGTGTATGGGGTCGAGCGCTTTTCTCTGGGCGGGGCCGATGCAGGCGCGCTGACGGCGGTGCTGGTCGGCAGCCAGGCGTTGCTGAATCTGCTGCTGGGGAACCTGGCGGACCGGCGTGGGCACAAACTGGTGCTGATGTTGGGTACTTTTATGATGGCGCTGGCAGCCATTGCGGCCTGGATGGCCACTTCGCCGGCCTGGTTGTACGTGGCTTTTGCCCTGCTGGGGGCGTCGATGGCGGCCGATACAGTTTCCGGCATGAACATCATTCTGGAGTTCTGTGCTGCTGAAGACCGTCCAACCTATATTGGCCTGACCAATACCCTGCTGGCGCCGGCGAAAACGCTCTCACCCATCTTCGGTGGCTGGCTGGCTACCCTGGTGGGTTATTCACCTATGTTCCTGGTAGCGCTGGTAGTGTCGGTGCTGGGCGGACTGCTCTACGCGGCCTGGGTGCGCGAGCCGCGCCACAGTTCCCGGGCCGGAGGGCAGGTGATTTGAAATGGTAAGCCCGTTTTCGAACGTGAAGGGCAACGCCCGGGTGATCGTCCTCAGCGAAGGCACTTCCGCGATAACTTTCCAATGGGCCGACATCTACCTGCCGCTGTATATGCTGGCCTTGGGAGCCAGCGAAATCCAGGTAGGACTGCTGGCCAGTGTTTTCATCCTGACCCAGTTTATCAGTTCTTTCGTCGGCGGATATATCGCGGACCGCTTTGGGCGGAAACGTGTGCTGGTTGTGGTTGATATCATTTGCTGGGCCGTGCCATTTTTCATTTATGCCATCGCCAATAATCCCTGGTATTTCCTGGTTGGACGCTTTATAAGCGGGTTTATCAACATGGTCATGCCGGCTTTTCAATGCCTGTTCGTCGAAGACGTGCCGGTTGAGCATCGCCCGGCAGTGTTTAGAATGCTGCAGTTCGCTTATGCAGCGGCCAGCCTGCTTGCCCCGGTGGCTGGCTTGCTGGTCTGGCAGTTGGGCATAATCACTGCCGGGCGTATCATCCTGTTCGCCTGCGCGATCACAAACCTTGCCATACCACTTTGGCGCCTGATTGCCCTGCATGAAACCAGCATAGGCAAAGAAAGGATTGTTGCCACCGCCAACCAATCCCTGGTAGATATTGTCAAAGATTATGCCAGGACAGTAACCGCGATTGTTAAAGACAATCGCGTGCGCACTTTTTTGGGAGTACGGACTCTGGTGACTTTCAATACAACCATGTGGGCCACTTATGCGATGATTTTTTTAACCGACAGCCGGGGCGTCGGGTTGCCCAAACCCTCCATTGCTTATTTGCCCTTTGTTACCGCGTTGACCACCATAGGGCTGATTTTTATGATCAATCGTCGTAACCGGCCAGATGCCGTACTGAATAATCTGGTTGCGGGCCAGGTGTTATGGGTAGCTTCTGCGGTATTTTTCGTGACTTCCCCGGCTGGGACCCTCTGGTTTGCGATTATATCCACTTTCTTGGGAGCGATCAGCCTGGTATTGTTCCAACCGGCCAACCAAACGTACTGGGCCAACATTGTCGAAGACCAACGCCGCGCTCAGGTCTTTTCAGCCGGAACTGCATTGAGCACTTTGTTCAGCCTGGCAGCCGGCCCACTGGCGGGCGTTCTGTACATCATATTTCCCAGGCTGCCGTTCATATTGGCTATCTTTTTACAGTTGGTCGCCCTGGGCCTGATTTTCAGCCTGAAAGCCCGTCAGGTAAATTTTCATCCGGCAAGCCTGGCTCGGAATAATTTGGATTAGGCCGGTAACGAAGAGGAAGGAATTATCTATGTCATTTGAAGATGGTTGGGCGGCTATCAATCTGGAAAAACCACAGCGCATCCCGCGCACTGAATATTCAGCTGAAATGCATTGGGATTTGATCAAAGAGGTCACTGGTATAAATGTGGGCCTTGAAAGCTCATTTCAAGTAAGGAAACAGTCCGCCCTGGCCTTTATGCGGGCCTGGAATTATGATTTCTTCTGGAGTACACTAATCAGCCAGGAGATCTTCGGCGAGTGGGCCACCGATATGGGTCACGCTGAGTATATGGCCGGTGGAGAAGACCGGCGGGATACACTCGTTTGTCCGTATAAGGATGTGGAAGACGTGTTGAGCTTTGACTACTGGGAGAAACTGGGCGTGAAAGACAGGCAGGTTCTGACCCGGCAGTTCGAAACCCATTACAAGGCCAACATCGCCGAGCATCCGGACGGGGTCAACATGACCGGCATTTATACCACGCTGATCTCGGGCTTTATCCTGCAATTTGGCTGGGATATGCTCTTGTTGGCGGCAGGTACAGACCCGCTCAGGTTCGGCGACCTGGCTAACCGCTACGCCGCCTGGGTGCAGCAGTATTTCGACGCCCTGGCAGACGCCGATATCCCCCTCGTGATGGTGCATGACGATATTGTCTGGTCTTCGGGGGCTGTCTTCCGCCCGGCCTGGTACCGCAAATATGTCTTCCCAAATTACAAGAAATACTTTGCTCCGCTGCTGGAGAGCGGGAAGAAAATTATATTCACCGCAGACGGCAATTTCAATGCCTTTATTGATGATATCGCTGCTACCGGGGTACATGGGTTCGTCTTCGAGCCGCTGACCAGCCTCGAAACTATTGTCGAGAAATACGGCCAGACGCACGTGATCGTAGGGAATGCCGACACCGGCATCCTGCTGCGCGGCAGCAAGCCACAGATTCGCGCAGAGGTTGAGCGCTGTATGACACTGGGGCGCGACTGCCCGGGCTTCTTTATGGCGGTCGGCAACCACATCCCGCCCAACACGCCGGTCGAAAATTGTCTGTACTACAACCAGGTCTATCAGGAATTAAGCCGGCGTTAGCCCGGCGGCCATTTCTATACACATCTATCAAAAGAGGAAAAACCGATGAACAAAACCCAATCGAAAATAACCCAATTTGAGCCAACCTGGGAGTCGCTCAAGCAGTACAGCGCACCACAGTGGTATATGGACGCAAAGTTTGGCATTTTCATCCACTGGGGACCGTACTGTGTGCCCGCTTTCGGCAACGAATGGTACCCGCGTAATATGTACCTGCAAGGGACGCCGGAGTTCGAACACCACGTGAAGACTTACGGCCCGCAAAACAAGTTCGGCTACAAGGATTTCATTCCCATGTTCAAAGCCGAAAAATTCGACCCGGCCGCCTGGGCGAAGCTGTTCCGCAAGGCCGGGGCGCGCTACGTCATGCCGGTGGCCGAACACCACGATGGTTTTGCTATGTACGATTGCAGCTTTTCCAAATGGAACTCGGTCAAAATGGGCCCCAAACGGGATATCGTGGGTGAGCTGGCTGCGGCGGTACGCAAAGAAGGTATGGTGTTTGGCCTTTCCAGCCATCGCGCCGAGCACTGGTTTTTCATGGATGGCGGGCGCAACTTCCCTTCGGACGTGCAGGACCCCCGCTATGAAGATTTCTACGGGCCGGCCTGTGCTTATCCGTCCGATATGAGAAGTGAATGGAAGAGCCTGGATTGGAAACCACGCCCGCACGCCAAGCACCTGGAGGACTGGTTGGCGCGCACCTGCGAGTTGGTCGACGTGTACCAGCCCCAGGTGATCTGGTTTGACTGGTGGATCGAGCAAATCGTTTTCCAGCCTTACCTGCAGCGCTTTGCGGCTTACTATTACAACCGCGGCCTGGAATGGGGCAAGGGGGTTGCCATCAACTACAAAAATGAGTCCTTCCCCATGGAAGCGGCCGTGTACGACATCGAGCGCGGCCAGCTTTCTGGAATCAACCCGCATTTCTGGCAGACCGATACGTCCATCTCGAAAAACTCGTGGGGTTACGTGAGCGAGCAGGATTATAAGACCGCCGAATCGATCGTGGGCGACCTGGTGGACATCGTCAGCAAGAACGGCACGCTATTACTCAACATCGGCCCAAAACCCGACGGTACCATTCCCGAACCGGAGCAGGACATCCTGCTGGAGATCGGGCAGTGGCTGGCGGTTAACGGAGAGGCCATCTACGATACCCGCCCCTGGAAAGTGTATGGAGAAGGACCTACGCAGGTCTTCGAAGGTGGGTTTACCGACACAAAGCGGGTTCCGTTTACCGGACAGGATTTTCGCTTCACCCAAAAAGGAGAAACCCTGTACGCTTTTTCTCTGGCGTGGCCGGGAGAGCAGGCCGTCATCACCTCTTTGAAGAGCAATGCAGGTCAGGTGAAGCAGGTGCATATGCTCGGCGTGGACGGCGCGCTCTCATTTACACAGGATCAAGATGGATTAAAGGTAAAGCTTCCGGCTCAAAAGCCTTGCCAGTATGCTTACGCATTTAAAATTAACCTGAGCCCGGGATAAGTAAAATTTTTATATAAAAAGGAATAAGGAAATGAACCACAATCCAACTGCTAAAGATGTTCTAAATAAAGATGATCAGATCGTGATCGCCGGCGCCGGCGGTTTCATTGCCGGGGCCCTGGCGCGTGCTTTCAACGACCAGGGCTTTACCCGCATCCGCGCCGTCGACAAGAAACCTCTGCCTCAGTGGTACCAGCACGTGCCGGGTGTGGAAAGCCTGTGCATGGACCTGACCGTAAACGACAACTGCGTGCGCGCCTGCGAAGGGGCGGTCGAGGTTTACTGCCTGGCGGCGGACATGGGCGGGATGGGCTTCATCGAGAACTTCCGCGTCGACTGCCTGCGCAGCGTGCTGATCAACACCCAGATGATCGAAGCCGCCTACCGGGCCGGCGCAAAGCGCTATTTCTTCTCTTCGTCGGCCTGTGCCTACAACACCCTGCTGCAGCAGGACCCCAACGTGCGCGCTCTGAAGGAATCGGACGCCTATCCGGCCATGGCCGAGCGCGGCTACGGCTGGGAAAAATTGATCTCGGAGATGTTCTGCCAGGAGTATTGGGCCGAACGGCACCTGGAAACGCACATTGCTCGCTTCCATAATATCTATGGCCCGAACGGCACCTGGTTTGGCGGTCGTGAAAAAGCCCCGGCGGCCCTGAGCCGCAAGGTGATCGAGGCCAAGGATACGGGAAAGCTTGAGATCGAAATTTGGGGCGACGGGCACCAGACACGCAGTTTCTGCTACATCGACGACTGCATCAAGGGCATCGATATGATCATGCACTGCGATGAGCTGATCGCCACGCCGATCAACCTGGGCTCGAAAGAGCTGGTTTCGATCAACCAGCTGGTCAGTATTATCGAAGAGATTGGCGGGGTAAAATTGAACCGCACTTACAAACTGGACGCGCCGAAGGGTGTGGCCGGGCGAAACAGCGATAATACTTTCATCAACCAGGTATTGGGATGGGAGCCGAGTACCCCGCTGCACGACGGGCTGACCAAAACTTACGCCTGGATCGAGCAACAGTACGCCGATCGCAAAGCCGGCAAGCGTGTGGTGACGGAAGTGATTTAAGCAGCGACCTTGCGAAGGTTGCCTTGACCTTCGCAGGGTTTTCATCTAACGGGATATAACCGGATGGAACTTACCGATATCATTGGAAAATTTCCTTATCGCATGGCTTTTGCGGGTGGGTGGATCGATCAGCCCTTCGTATCGAAACTGAATCCGTCCCCGCCTGGCTCGATGGTGGTGGCAGCACTGGAACCCACCTGCCGCTTTATGGATCGCTGCGGCATGGCGACCAGCACCCGCAAAATCGCCATAAAGCTGTGGAAAGACGGGCTGCCTGAAGGCGACCCGGCTAGCCTGGTGCGCCAGCTTTACCAGGCCGAGAACCATGGCCAGGCCGAACCCTCCGGATCGCAGGATATGGTCGGGTTGATCTACCCGGGCGTCAACCGCCTCGATTTCGATTACGAATACGAGGGCGGCTATTTCCCGGTACACATTGAATCCAACAACGATCCACAGGTGGCAGCCTGGCTGGAGCAGGTCATCCACATGCTGCCCGTGGCGCAGCGCCCGGATGGTTACAACCCCCTGTTAACCAAAAACCTGGATCCAAAGGGTGTGCAGCGCCTGGGCCAGACCGGCAAGGATTGTTACGACGCCATTATCAGCAGGGACCTGCGCGGTCTGGGCGCCTCGATGAATGAGTGCATGCTGTGCTGGGAGACGCTGCTGCCCAATATAATCTACCACCCCACCATCAAGGTCGACTTGAAGAGGATTTTAAGTTATTACCAGAGCCGTTACCCTGGGGCAATGTACTCAGGCAGCGGCGGCGGGTACCTCTACGTGGTGTCGGAAGAGCCGGTGCCTGGCTCGCTGAGTGTCAAGGTCAGGATTGCAGAAAGAATCAGGGCATCGTGATGAAACAAGTGGTCGTGACGGGTAGTTTTGACGATCTCCGGTCGCCCGGTGTGCGTTTCCTTGAGGAAGCCGGGCGGCTGGGCGAGGTGAATGTGCTGCTCTGGTCGGATGAAACCTGCCAGGCCCACACCGGGCAACTGCCCAAATTCCCCCAGGAAGAGCGGGCCTACCTGGTGCAGGCAATCCGCTACGTCAGCAGTGTGACCCTACTCAAAGAGACCGGTGATATACACAGCCTGCCGCGCAAGCTCGACTTCACTCCAAACGTGTGGGTTGTGAACGAGATGGACAATGATGCCCGTAAAAGAGCCTACTGCCAGGGGCGCGGCCTGGAATACCAGGTGATTGAGAGCGATCGTTTGCAAGGGTTTCCAGCCGTACCCCTTCAGGCCGAGCAGGAGGGTTTACCGCGGCGCAAAGTGGTGGTGACCGGCTGCTACGATTGGTTCCACTCCGGGCACGTGCGCTTTTTCGAAGAGGTTTCCGGCCTGGGCGACCTGTACGTGGTGGTGGGCGGCGATCCCAACGTCAGACTGCTGAAGGGTGAAGGGCACCCGCTTTTTCCACAGGACGAGCGACGCTACATGGTGCAATCGATCCGCTACGTCTGCCAGGCGCTCGTCTCCAGCGGCCAGGGCTGGATGGACGCCGAACCGGAGATTGCGCTGATCAAGCCGGAAATGTATGCCGTAAATGAAGACGGCGATAAACCTGAAAAGCGCCAATTCTGCGCCGAACATGGGATAGAATATGTGGTACTGAAGCGTACTCCCAAGGCCGGCTTGCCGCGGCGACAGAGCACGGATCTTAGAGGTTTTTGATAGGATTCACTTTTTTTATGCAAAAAACCGTGGTTTTTTGCATGAAAATAGTGATCTTAGGAGGGTATATGTATTATGCACTAATTATGGCCGGGGGCGCCGGGACGCGGTTGTGGCCGCTCAGCCGCCAGAACCGTCCCAAGCAGGCGCTCAAGCTGGTCGGCGAACGCACCATGTTTCAGCATGCCGTCGACCGGATTGCCCTTTTATTTCCACCAGAGCGGATATTTGTCGTCACGCGTGGCGATTATATCCCGGTGCTGGCTGCACAGGCGCCAGAACTGCCTGTTCAGAACTTTATTGCTGAGCCAGAAGGGCGCGGTACGGCGCCGGCTATTGGACTGGGCGCGGTTCATTTGCGCCAGCACGACCCGGATGCGGTTATGGCGGTGCTGACCGCCGACCACTACATCACCGAAACGGCGCGCTTCCGCCAGGTCCTGAAAGCCGCCGAACAGGTAGCCCGCCAGGGCCGCCTGGTGACCCTGGGCATTCACCCTGCCTCTCCTTCGACCGGGTATGGGTATATCCAGCAAGGGGCTGCTATCGGCTCCGGCCGGGCCATGGGGGACTTTCCGGTTTTCCAGTTGCAGCGTTTCACCGAGAAACCAGACCTGGAAACCGCCCGGCGCATGCTCGAAAGTGGCGAGTATTCCTGGAACAGCGGTATGTTCATCTGGGAAGTCGAGCGCATTATGGGCGAGTTCCAGCGCCAGATGCCGGAGTTTTACGCCCAACTGGCGCAGGTCGAGGCGGTCTTAGGTACCCCGGATTATGAAGCCGCGATTGGGCGTATCTGGCCCCAGGTAGGCAAGCAGACCATCGACTACGGTGTGATGGAAGGCGCTCGCTATGCAGCCGTTATCCCGGTAGATATTGGCTGGTCGGACGTAGGCAGTTGGGCCAGCCTGCTGGACTTGCTGACGCCTGACAGCCGTGGCAATACGGTGCGCGGTACGCACGCCGGTATCGACACAGACAATACGCTGGTGTTTGGCGACACGCGCCTGATCGCCACGATTGGGATCAAAGATATGGTGATCGTCGATACGCCGGATGCTCTGCTGATCTGCCCCAAGGATCGTGAGCAAGAAGTGCGTGAGATGGTGCGTAAATTGGAAAAAGAAGGTTTTAAGAATTGGCTTTAATAATGAATGCACTTTTTTAGTTGTGAAAAGCGTAGCTTTTCACAACTAAAAAAGAGAGTCTCTCGAATTTTCGGATAGATACGAGGAGGAAAAGCCATGCAGTATACCAAATTAGGTCGTTCAAGTTTGGAAGTCAGCCGGATCTGCCTGGGCACGATGCATTTTGGCGGGGTGGCTCCCGAAGAAGAATGCTTCAAGATCATGGACCGCGCCCTGGAGTTGGGAATTAATTTCTTCGATACTGCCAATGTGTACGGCGGGCGGGGCAACCATGGCCATTCCGAGACGATCATCGGCAAATGGTTCAGTCAGCGGCCCGGCAGCCGGGATAAGGTCGTCCTGGCTACCAAGGTGTACGGCAATATGGCGGATGCCGACCTGCCCAACGAAGAACGCGGCATTTCGCTGTATAAAGTGCGCAAACACTGCGCCGATTCGCTGCGCCGGCTGCAAACTGATCACATCGACCTGTATCAGGTGCACCACTTCGTGCGCAATATGTCCGGAGAAGAGTTCTGGGGTATTTTTGAGAAGCTGGTGGCAGATGGCGATGTGTTGTACATGGGCTCCAGCAATTTCCCGGGCTGGGGGTTGGCCAAATTCCAACTGCTGGCCTGGCAGCGCGGCTTTATGGGCCTGGTTTCGGAGCAGACCCAATATAACCTGCTCAGCCGTTTTCCCGAGCTGGATGTGCTGCCGGCGGCGCGCGAATTTGGCATTGGCGTCATTCCCTACATGCCCATAGCGGGCGGTCTGCTGACCGGCAAGCTGAGCGCGCCGGATGGTTCACGCACGCATTCGGTCTCGAAAGAATACGGGATTGACCTGGGCGAGCACAACGCCCAATTGATGGGATTCTCAAAGCTGTGCCGTGAGCTGGGTGAGAAGGAGCACATCGTCGCCATTGCCTGGACGCTGGCCCACCCGGCGGTCGCATCACCCATCGTGGGTATCCGCACGGTGGAACAACTGGACGGGATCGAGCGCGCCGCCGATCTGAAGCTTTCCCCCGAGGTGCTGGCAAAGCTTGACGAGTTATTCGACATCAACCACGGCAGGCCGCTCCAACCGGGAGAAGCGCCGGAAGCCTTTTCCTGGTAGTGATCCTGTGCGACAATTCAGGAAATCACTTTTTTTATGTGTGAAAAGCGTAGCTTTTCACACATAAAAAAGTGAACCCCTCGAATTTTCGAACAGGTGCTTATTGGTCTTCGGCTTCTTCGGTCAGCCCGCTCGGGTCGTAATCGCCCCATTTGCCGTTGTATGAAGAGGCGAACAAGACTGTGCTGGTCAGGTCGGACTGTTGGACTGCTTTTTGCATGGCTGCCTGGCGGCGAGCTTCGATGCCCTGGTCGGGCTTGACCTGGCTGAGCTGCACGTCCAGGATGTGGATTTCGACGATCTCATCCACCCGGTAAGGCAGGCGCTCGTCGGCGAAGTGCCCGCGGATGGCCTGGGCCAGGGGCGTATTTTCGCCCAGAAAACCGTTCTTGAAATCCGCCAGCTTATCCGGGACGATTTCGAAGGATAAGGGCTCGCGACCACCCGCGGCGTCGATCAATTCCAGATCGACATGCGCACCGGAAATGGCCGGGCGCGGTTGCTTATCTGCTTGGGTCTTTGGACTCATGATTTTAGTATACCCTATAGTACAATTATCCACGCACCTATCCCGTTCCGGACCAACCCAATCATGACCACAGCTGTATCAGGATCTTCCTATCCGCGCCTGTTCCGCAATCGCAATTTCATGGCCTTGTGGATCGGGCAAATGATTTCCTTTATCGGGGACTATTTTGTGTACCTGGCCATCCCGATTGTGGTCAACCGTCTGACCGGCTCGGCCATGATGGTGGGCCTGTCGTTGATCTCCAGCGCCATCCCGGCCCTGGTGCTCGGCCCTATCGCGGGCGTGTTCGTCGACCGTTGGGACCGCCGCAAGACGATGATCTTCTCGGATATTGTCCGGGCTGTGCTGGTGCTGTTCTGCCTGCTGGTACATACCAGGGAGCATGTGTGGATCTTCTACGTGGTGGCGTTCCTTATGTCGAGCACCAGCCAGTTTTTCTTCCCCTCCCGCGGCGCTTTATTACCTTTGATCGTGCCTGAATCCGAAGACTGGCTGGCGGCTAACGGCCTGATGCAGATCATCCAGACGGTTGGCATGATCGTAGGGCCCAGCCTGGCAGGTTTCGCGATTGGTTTATACGGTGAGCAGGTTGCTTTCATCGTAAATTCCGGTGGTTTTATCGTCTCGGCCGTGGCAGTGCTGTGCATCCGCTACCAAAAAACCGCCGGCCCGGGGGATCACCAACCTGCCAGCGTGAGGAATGTCTGGCAAGACTTACGCGAAGGCATGCTTTACCTGTTTGGCAGCCGCACACTGGTAGGCATCATGGTATGTATGTCCGTAGTCATGTTGGGAATTGGGGCGATCAACGTGGTATGGGTACCCTACCTGCAGCGCACCTTTGGGGTCGGGGCGGCCGGCCTGGCGATTGTCGATTCGGCGCAAGGCATTGGCATGGTAATTGGGGGATTGCTGCTCGGGTTCATCGCCTCAAAATTCTCTAAGAAAATGATGGTTACCATTGGTACGATTGTGATTGGACTGGCCATGGTGGGCATGGGGTTGGCACCAGCGTTCAGTTTTATCATTGCTATGGGGTTCATCGTTGGTGTCGGCCTGGTGCCGGCCCAATCCGGGATAACCACGATGATGCAAATGGCGGTGCCCGACCTCAAACGCGGGCGGGTGGGCAGTTCGTTGAATGCCTTCTCGACGGCCGCCAGCCTGATCTCCATGGCTTTTGCGGCGCTGATGGGTGATTTGATTGGCCTGCGCACGGTTTATATGGTCTTCGGGTCGTTCATCGGTCTGTCTGGCCTGCTGGGCCTCTGGATTGTGGAGGAGCCGAAGGAACAAGCCGTGGACGCGCCGCCTGTCGCGGCAGCCAAGCTGGACGTTTAGAAGGAGGAGTAAAGAGAAAGGCTTTTTGCCACAGATCCACACGGATAACACTGGTAGAAGAGATAAACAAAAATAGTCAGACGATTTGACCTCAAATGCAATCAGAAAGGATCACGCTATGTGCGCTCAGTCGATTGATAGATCTTACCTTGACCCGTCTCTACCTGTGGAGCAAAGGGTCGCCGACCTGCTCTCCCAGATGACCCTGGAAGAAAAAGTTGACCAACTCGGTTCTTACAACCAGTTCAGCGGTTGGGAAGAATGGTCGGCCTTTGGGCGTTTGAGCCTGGAAAAACGCATCGAGAAGGTCAGCGCCATCCCGGTTGCCAATGGGGTGGGGATTGGGATCGGCCAGTTCAGCGTGTTTTTGCGCGAACTGCCTCCGGCGCAGGCGGCCAAAAAGGCCAACGAAATCCAGGAATATGCTCGCCAGCACACGCGCCTGGGCATCCCGCCCATCCTCCACGACGAGGGACTGCACGGTTTGCTGGCCAACGAAGCCACCAGCTTCCCGCAGGCAATTGGTATGGCCAGCAGTTGGGACCCGCAGCTTCTGGAAGAAGTGGCCGGCGCTATCGGGCGCGAGGCGAGCACACGCGGCATCCGCCAACTGCTCAGCCCTACCATCAACATTGCGCGTGACCAGCGCTGCGGGCGCACGGAAGAGACGTACGGCGAAGATACTTTCCTGACCGCATGCCTGGCAGTGGCCTTCGTGCGCGGCCTGCAAGGTCAGGGCGTGATTGCCACGCCCAAGCATTTCGCGGCCAATTTCGTCGGCGACGGCGGGCGCGACAGTTATGCCATCCACATTTCCGAGCGGTTATTACGCGAGGTCTACCTGCCGGCCTTCGAAGCGGCCATCTGTGAGGGCGGGGCGCTCTCGATCATGGCGGCTTACAATTCGCTGGACGGGTTGCCCTGCTCCTGCAACCCCTGGCTGCTGACCGATTTGCTGCGCGGCGAGTGGGGTTTCGAGGGTTTTGTCGTCTCGGACTACGATTCGGTTATCCACATCCTGGTCAAACACGTCGTTGCCGCCGATAAGGCCGAGGTAGCCAAACGGGCTGTCGAAGCTGGCCTGGACGTGGAACTGCCGGGGTCGATTTGTTTCACCGGCCCGATGCTGGCCGGCCTGAAAAATGGCACAATTTCTGAGCCAGCGCTGGACGAAGCGGTGCGGCGCGTGCTTTCGGTCAAATTCCGCATGGGTTTGTTCGATGACCGGCTGGTCGACGAAGGCAAAGCGGCTGTTTCCAGCCATACCGCGCAGCACCAGGCCCTGGCATTGCGTATGGCCCAGGAAGGCATCACCCTGTTGAAAAACGAGGCGAATAGCCTGCCTTTCCCGGCCGGCCTCAAATCGCTGGCAGTCATTGGCCCCCAGGCGGCGCGCAGTGTGCTGGGCGGCTATACCTGGGAAGGCTATGCGCCGGACCGGTTCATCACGCCCCTGCAGGCGATTATGAATAAGGCTGGGGAAGAGGTGGCTGTGCATTACGCCTATGGTTGTGACGTGACCGGCGATGCCAGGGATGGGATCGCTGCGGCGGTCGAGGCGGCCCGCAAGAGCCAATACGCGGTGTTGTTCGTGGGCAACGACCGGCGCACGGAAGGTGAATCGCGCGACCGCGCTAACCTGGAGCTGCCCGGCGTCCAGGCCGAGTTGATCGCGGCTGTGGCGGCCACCGGCACGCCGGTGGTAGTGGTGTTGATCAACGGTTCGCCAGTGGTGATGACGGGCTGGATCGATAAGGTGGCGGCCGTGATGGAAGCTTGGTACCCGGGCGAGGCCGGCGGGCAGGCTATCGCCGGCATCCTGTATGGGGATGCCAACCCGAGCGGCAAGCTGCCGGTCAGCCTGCCGCGCAGCATGGGCCAACTGCCGCTCTTTTACAATTACAAGCCTTCCGGGCGCGGCGACGATTATGTCGATCTGACCGGCAAGCCGCTCTTCCCATTCGGTTTCGGGTTGAGCTATACCACGTTTGCCTACCGCGGCCTGGAGATCACCCCGGCCACTGCCAGGGCGGTTGACAAGGTGACCGTCAGCCTGGAGGTGGAGAACACCGGCGCTGTAGCCGGCGACGAGGTGGTGCAGCTTTACGTGCACGATAAACTGGCCAGCGTGGCGCGCCCGGTCAAGGAGTTGAAAGCTTTCCAGCGCGTCAGCCTGCAACCCGGCGAGGCGCGCCAGGTGAACCTCGAACTGGACGTACATCAGCTTGGGCTGTACGATGCCGGGCTAGATTACGTGGTCGAGCCGGGTGAGTTCGACATGCTGGTCGGCAGCTCGTCGGAAGATATCCGCCTCAAAGGTACGTTGGTTATAACCGCTTAGGTTAGCTCACGCGGAGAAGAAGAACCAAAACTAAAGACAACGATTCTTCCCCCTTTCCTACGCCGCTTTGGGCGTGGGAGAGGGCAGGGTGAGGGTCTTTGGTTGTGACCAGGCGAAACTCTAACTTTCCTTTACCAGACCCTATTCGTCGTAGGAAATGGCGTCTTTCGGCAGATCTCGTACCCGCTGCAGGTACTCGTTCATACGGCGGTCATCCTCCAGCGGGTAGGCATAGCCGAGGTTACCGGCCAGATCCTGTCCCACCCGGCGCACCAGGGCGAGGGCTGCGAACAGGGCCTGCCATGTTTCGGAGTAACCCACCTCGGCATAGGTCTTCACGTAGGCTTCCCAAATGTCGGCGGGGAGATGGTATTTCAACCGCCGGCCGAATTTTCCTGTATTCAGCCTCCACCCGTGCTGCATGGCCGCGTACCAGGCGAGCAGCTTCAAAATCGGGTCGCGCACAACGT
>VFSW01003185.1_pt1 | contig 24595 bp, 24 predicted proteins | sample 5358111 | NCBI WGS metagenome assembly VFSW01 (sample SAMN11554181, study PRJNA540505) | mine drainage metagenome | isolation source: sediment from site ElyBrook_90M | place: USA: Ely Copper Mine, Vershire, VT | collected 2017
TTCCATCATCGTATATTCCAAATTCCATCGTGGGCGAGATGTTTTCACCATGTGAGTTTGGGATTTTTTCCCACAATCTTATGGCGTCATAATTAATGACTCCTACCGCGCCTCCAACGTACCGATATTTCTGATCAGGAACTTGATAGAGTAGCTTCTTGATTTCAGATAATGGATCTTTTGTTTCAATTATGGTAGATGCACCATTTTTATAATGAAGTATCACTCTATCTGCAAAACACTTTACCGTGATTGTAGGATCAAACCCCATGATTGAAGTCTCTGCAAGTTCCTCCGGTCCAGTCAATGATTCAAAGAGGAAAGAATAATCAAATTTTCTTGAAATTTTATTATACAGATCAAATTGGGAACCAGAATAGTCTAGAGGTATTATCTTAAGGTTCGAATGCCCAAATATGGCCACCCATACGGATTCTCAGCTTACCACTCTATTTAAAATTAGGTCCTTTTACAATTGTGTAATTACGGTATAGTACGGTACCTTTATATGCGATTGGGGTGATCTATAATATATGTCTCTAATACTGGCTCCACGCGTAGATGGAAGTAAAACTCTACTCTTCCAAGACTTGTATTTCTCTAAAAAAAGAATACCAGTGAAATCGACTGTAAAAGAGGCAGTGTGTACTATATGCGATAATGGTCTAGATGATGGAATTTCTGTAACTGCCAAACAGGTGGGACAAAAAATACGCTTTTTCTGTCAGAGTCACATTCCAAAAGATTACTGAAAACACAACTGAATTACCGTTTACCATTTGGGTTTTGTTATTGCTCCTTCTGACGCGGAAGTAACAAGTGAGGCGAATTTTGCCAATACTCCCTTTTCATAATTTGGTTTCCTGGGTTTCCACTGTTTTCTTCTTTCAGCAAGATCGGTTTCAGGTACCATGATATCGATGCTGTTTTTCTCTATGTTGATCCTAATTTCATCACCATTTCTAGCCAATGCAATATTTCCACCCACTGCAGCTTCTGGAGAGACATGCCCTATCATCAAACCGCGAGTGGCACCTGAAAATCTCCCATCTGTAACGAGAGCTACCTTCTCACCTAATTTTTGTCCAACTAGAGCGGCTGTCACCCCTAGCATTTCTCTCATGCCGGGGCCTCCCTTTGGACCTTCATATCTAATTATTACTACATCGTATTCTTTAATCTCATGTCTTGATATTGCATCAAATGCATCTTCTTCCTTGTCAAATATTATGGCCTTGCCTATGAACTCCATCGTGTGCATTCCAGCTACTTTTACAACTGCGCCATCTGGAGCAAGAGAACCTCTAAGTATAGTTATAGTGCCCACATCATGAATTGGTTTTTCTATTGATTTTAAGACTTTTTGATTTTCGTCAAATGAAAGTTGTATAGAATTCAAATTTTGCCCCAGTGTCTTTCCTGTAACAGTTAGGGTGTTTTCATTTAAGAGGTTTTTTTTCTGTAGATTCTTCATTACTAGAGGTATTCCGCCTATCTTGTCAAGATCTAGCATCACATAGAATCCTCCAGGTCTCATGTCCGCAATATGTGGCGTTCGTTTTCTTATTCTTTCAAAATCTTCAAGAGTTAGATTGACACCAATCTCTTTAGATAGAGCTAAAAGATGTAACACTGCATTTGTAGATCCGCCTACCGAATTTGCGATAGTTATTGCATTTTCAAATGCTTCATAGGTAAGAATGTCTTTGGGCCTTATTCCATTTTCGAGTAAATTCATTACAGCCTTGCCACTTTTATAGACAAATTTTTCCCTCCTAGGATCCTCTGCAGGAGGTGACGCGCTTCCAGGTAATGCAAGTCCTATGGCTTCACTAATTGATGCCATGGTATTTGCAGTATACATTCCTCCACAAGAACCAGCGTTTGGGCAAGCTACATTTTCTAAATTCTTGAGAGCCTCAAGAGTTAACTGACCGGCATCATATGCGCCAACTGCTTCATAAACATCTTGAACCGTAACCTGTTTTCCTTCATACATTCCGGGCATTATGGTTCCGCCATAAACGAAAACTGATGGAATATTCAATCTGGCCATCGCCATCATGGATCCTGGCAAGCTCTTGTCACAACCGGCTATTCCTACAAGACCATCATACTGATGTGCTCTGACCATTAATTCGATAGAATCTGCTATGACTTCTCTGCTTACTAGGGAAGATTTCATACCTTCATGACCCATAGCTATCCCATCGCTTACTGCAATTGTGGAAAACTCTCTGGGCGTTCCACCAGCTTCTTGAACTCCTGCTTTTGCGTGTAGAGCTAGTCTACCAAGATGAATGTTACACGGAGTGGCCTCATTGCCTGTATGCGATACTCCTATGAATGGTTTTCCAAGATCATTATCTGTTAATCCCATTGCCTTGTACATGGCTCTATGGGGGGCTCTTGATGGACCTACAACTACATTTCTACTTGATATTTCCATTAGATTACAAAAGATCTAAATAATGGTATAATTTTAGCCTTCTTAAGAATCAATCAAAGTTAATTTTGATTTGAATTGATGAATACTTAACCGTCAAAAACACTGATTGACTATCATGGGTTTCTGTGGGTTCGATGAAAAGTAAGATGCATTTGTTTTTTGAGTCTATGCGATTACTGTATCTCAGTGTTTTTCAATTATACACTCACAACAAGGCCTAAATCATATTCCTATATGCCTTGTTGTAATGGAGGTTAAAATATTTTTGGCAACATGTCTTGTGGGATTTTATGGTTCATGTCATCTATTTCAATAAATTGTTTTTTCTGGTAAATGTGCGAATGACACAAATCAAAACACGGGTATTATTTTTGATATTAGTTGCAATACAATAGTTATTTCCAATTTAAACAAAACCTGCCTCTTTTTTTATATATCTGTGAAATATTTATGTACAAAGTCATGAGATGTAACTGACCTGTTTACATGTGGGTAAATCTAGATTTCAATCATGACGCAGTAATTTGTATTGTTAACGGAGGAGATAATGCGTTGGGTTCTGTTACTCCCTGCCATACAAATACCTGTGCCGTGTATGTACCAGGCGATTTTGGCATCCATGATTGACTTAAACTCATGTTTTGGTCAGGCAATAAAGAGCCTGTTATCCAAGATAATGAAAGAGTGATTCCATTGCTGTCTTGGATTTGTACAAGATAGGCAAATGCCTGATCCCTGTCTACTTTATTTGTAACATCTGATACAATTTGTATCTGTTGGCCAGCCAGTATCTTATGGAGAGTCTTACCTGTGGAATCAATTATTCTTGCATTGCTGACAGGAACTCTTTCTAGCGGTGGTAGGATTTCACCAACTGTAGTTGTTGCAAATAATTGTGTTTGATCAGTTGAAGCGTGTGGTGGTGGCAAAGTCCTATCAATGTATTCTCCTGTAATGGTGTCTCCATCTGATACATGTAATCTGTTTCCTGAAGAGGGGTATTGTGTGGTAAAATCCACTGTACCCTGAAATATACCTGATCCTGCGCTCGTTTCAATCATGGTAAGCTTGATACCGCTTAAATCTGAATCTGACCAGACACTTGTATCAAATTTACTTATTGTATCAGGACTCAAGCTCATATCGGGGTCAACAATTTGTAATACTCCTTGACCGTTTGGGGGATAGTCTTGCTGCAACCACTGGATTTCTCCCATGTGCCAACGAATGAGTGCAGAGCCTGTCACGGTTTGATCTCTTGAATACTCAAAAGAGACTGAAATTCCATCATTTCCAGTACTCGGAAGCATACCGTCGGTGGGGCCGCATATTGTATTGCATGTAGACATGATACCTGATGGGTTCTCCCCGTTTCCGTCTATTCCTACGGATCCTTTTTGACTAGGGTCACCTGTAAGATCAACATATCCGGAAAAAATACCCGTGTTGACGCCAGTCTCAACCAGCCTGTATGGTATACAATGCCCTGTGGTACACACACTTATCTTGTCATCTTGGGTATCGCCAATAGTGTCAATTAAGTTTGGGTCGGAATTGAAATCTGGCGCATATATTGTAATGTTAACACGATCTGTCCATGAAAAGACTTTTTTATCAAACTGAATTGGCGTGTTGGTAATTGATGAAATAATCCCATTTTGGTTGGATTGTGCATCTACATGTGTAGGTATGTACCAAATAATCGCAATGGAAATAATAAATAATGTTAAAAAAGAGGTTCCAAATCGTCGTGTTAATTCATTGATCAATCTGGTTCTTTAAAATAGGCAGTATGTTTTGTACTTTGTCATTTTAAACCAAAACCTCTTGGACTGGGTCAATTATTTCTTATTTAATTAACACTTCTTCACAATTCCATGTGTTTTTAATAATTTTCGGTATTGTAACTACATTATGTTATGGTATACCGTGCTATTGCTAACATCGGGTCTATTTTCCTTAACTGTCATTCCAGTATATGCTGAAGTGACATCATTACAAACTGATAGAGCATTATATGCTATAGATATGAATGTCTATTTTACAGGAACAGTGAGTAAAACAGATTCTCAAAAAGTGGTAAATCTTGAGATTCACGATCCTCACGGTAATCTCGTATTGATTACTGGCAATGCTTCCGAGTCTGATGGCACTTTTCAGATAATAGTTAATACTAATGATCCTGCTCAATTCTCACTTGCTGGAACATATAATGCAACAGCATTTGTTAGTGGTGAATCTGCTGGCGTAACAGTACCTTTTGATTTTTCTCCAAATGGATTGCCTGTGATTCATCATACAATAGTAACACAAAATAATACTCAAAATAATACTCAATTCTCTCAAAACATCAATGAAAGTAATCCTTCGTCACGACCCACTCTTTCACAGCATGAATACATATTGCATGAAGATGTGACTATTGGCAACACGTTGACTTTGGATAGGGTCAATTCTACATCAACTGGTTCAAGACAATCCACCAATGGTTATGATATAAAAAATATTCTCTATCCCTCTATGATTATCTGTGGTGCAGGAATTGTGGGATTTATCATGTATAGAAAGAAAAGACATGCCAAATCTGTGATGAATGCAAATCTTGAACCTTCCCATGAAACACAGGATATTGATGAAACCAAATTGGATTATGCACTGGTTATTCTAAAAAACAGGTTGGCTAAAGGTGATATCACAATTGAAGAATTCAAAGTGCTAAAAGATGTTCTAAGCGAACCCTAAGGCATGAGCGTGAATGAATCTAATTTTGCTAATTGGGCGTTTATTAGAGTTGAGTTCTCATTACCATAAGATATGAGAATTCGATCATTATCTTTTATGACATAATTGTTGATGTTCTGTACTTGATGGTGGTCTATGAAGAATTTGAGGTTATACTTGTCATTTGTACAAAAGGAACGTTTGTCAGGGAATGTAAAACACTTGTCAGTTAACCCTATGTTTAAAGAATTAAACAGGAAACCAAGAGTCACATTGGCCGCATGCATGTGAATTGTTTCTCCATTGCCTTTTTCAAAATCTATATACGCGTTTTTTACCTGATACGCGGCAGATGAATAATCAAACTGTTGACCATAAATCATCGTTAGGATTCCGGCACGTATATTTACATTTCCAAGTGGACCGGCTCCAGGAGGGACACCTTGTGGAACTACCTTGGAAGATAATTCATAAAAGTTGTAGCTTGAAATGACAAGAACTGCTATGACGCCAGCTAATACTCCTATTCCAATTGCCTTGTACTTGAATTGCTGCTTCTGACGTTTTTCATAAAAGCTTTCTCGTTCCTGATCACGTTCTTCTCTTTCTTTTTTGCCCATTTAACGATAAACGTCAAAATTCTACCCTAATTAACTATATCTGATAATGAAAAAATACGCAAAGTCTGATTTATTCCGGAATGGTTGGATATGTTGATAAAAAATAATAAAAAAAGTTATGAAACTTGAGGGAGTTTATTGCTTAATGATAAGCAAATGGTATGTATGAGAAATTGACTGCGTTGTTTATCTTGGCTGTATTTGCTGATAGCTGGTTATCCCATGCAGTGAACGCCATCCATGATGTACTCATCGGTTTGTTTGGCGTGGTGTGGAATGTTACATACATGAAGTCCTTGTCATATTTGACGTCAGCTGTTGTCGCACTTAAAAGGCCATGAGGATCATGAACAGTAAGACCGGTTATCTTTGAATATTGTACCCACGTGTCACTAGATCCGATATTTGGGTCGTAGCCTTTCAAATTGAGAAACATGGCTAACCCTTGAATCTGATATGTTCCACCATATTCCCATAGTTTGACTGTTATGGTTACAGGTGCACCGACGTAAAGTGTTTTAGTTGGTATCGTTTGTATGTTCTTTGATATGTCATAGACATTTCCATTAATGGTTAGACCGTCTTTATAGGTCATCGGAGAACCACCAAGTGCAGAACCAGCATATGTGCTACCAAATGACGGTGCATAAGATACGCCGTGGCCTGATAGTGCATAAACAGACGAATTAGCTCCCACAAGCGTTAGAACCAATGCAGCGACTATAGTGCTTGCAATTTTAACAACTCGCTTGTGCATTAACGATGGTTGATTTCTCGCATACATAAGCGTTTTCTATATTTCTTTATCTAACTGGCTTTGAATCTGTATCTCCTACCAAGTGATAAAAACCTATCAAAACATCATTATTTGTAAAATTCACTATATGCATAAATCTTGATTGCCTGATCGCATCTTTACATGTTATGGCAAATTCATGTGGAAATGCATGTATTGTGGATCTTAGGTCAAGGATTCAGATGCAAGATTTACAAAAACCGTACTGTATGCAGTCTTACACTATAAATAAAATAAAGGAGCGAAAGATATCATGAATTGCATTTTTTGCGATATAATTGCAGGAAAACAAAACGCGTACGTGATATATGAAGACAAGACGCATATTGCTATAATGGACAAGTATCCGATATACCTTGGTCATTCCCTTGTAATGCCACGAGAACATCATGAAAAAATAATAGACATGTCAGTAGAAGACGTATCGTCTTTATTTACACGAGTCCCACTGGTGGCAAAAGCTATCTTGAAAGCAACAGGCGCGGATGGTTTTAACATTGGTCAAAATAATGGAAAGGCCGCAAATCAGATAATACCGCATGTTCATGTACATGTAATACCAAGATATGAGAAAATGAGTAATCCATGGAAGCGAAGAATGATCGCAAATGATGACGAGCTAGAAAAATTATCTAATAAAATTAAAAATTTTATAAAATCAAACTAATTTCTTTATCATTGATTCCATGTCTGCTTTAGTTAGACCCACATGTTTTTTTGCATCTTTTCTATCTATTATCTCTCCTTTTTCAAAAGCAATCATTGTAGGAACCGCCTGGATGTTAAATCTGTCCCAAAGAGGATTTTCGTCTTCGTCTATTATGGATTCAACCTTTTCAGCGTTAATAACATCAGTGTTTTCAAAAAGAGGTTTGAAATTTGTGCAATAGGGACACCAACTTGCATAAAAAAGAACAATCGTCTTTTTGTTATTACTTAATATCTTTGAATCAAATTCTTCTGGTGTTACATGTTCCATGCTTGAAATTAAAAATGTAAATTATTTAGAGTTACCGAATTTTACGGCTTGAACTATTGATTTGGATTGTATCTTAAAAATGCACCAACCTTTCCTATGCTTGATAGCATTGTTCCATGTTCTGTAGTGCCAGATATTACCTCTATTTTTGTTCCTGCCTCATTAGCAAGCAAAGACAGATAATCGACAATATCTCTTTCCGATGATTCAAGATCCATACTTTTACAGTTAGGACATGGTTTGCTCAAGAGTTCTTGTATTTTGGGAATTACTTTTGGTCTTTCTAGAATCTCTGACTGTATGTGTTGACATCTCTTACATGTAATGTCGATCTTGCGCAAGTTAGTGTCATCAGTTATTAATATCGTATCTATCACGTTTCTTTTGAGCAGGTCTATTATCTCGTTTAAACCATATGTGGCAAGACCTTTTGTATTATGTATGTCATAGAATAGTTTCTCTACTAGTCTTTTTTCTTCAACCATCCTAAAATCTGTCAGTACATCTTGCGCCCTTGAAAAAGCTTCCCTGACACCTTCGGCACCAGCATATGATGTATCTAGAGTGGCAGTAATCATATTCTGAAGTCGATATTCCAAATATTCTTCTTTTATGAAATTTTCTTTAGTGGGGCCTGGCCCTGAGATGATAAGTCCCTTTATTGGATAGATATCGATAAAATATTCTTTTGTTGTATGAGCAACTCTGTTATAATAATCATTAAGCTCCATCTCTCTTAGTCTTTCAAACCTTCTTGCAGACTGACCGCCTTGTCTATGTTTGCCGGCAACGCCGGAAGATGTTTCAGACAACACGTCGAGTCTGTCTCCGCGTAACAGACCCCATCCTGCATCTTTTGCATCTATTGCAAGAAATCCTATCATGTTTTCTTCTCTGAGCATGTCTTTTAGTATATCGACATGAAAATGATCATCGCATCGGTAAAGAAATGTCTGGAGTTCTTTTGGTGGTTCTATCTCAAACAATTTTATTACTTCACTGCCAATGGGACCACCTCCATCTGGAGGCAAAGCTCCACAAAACATAACAAGTCCGTTATCTGGAGTCTTTTTGTATAGCTTCAAACGCTGAATCACTCTTGACAATGCATCCACGACGTGAGTACGAGTAAGATCTGACTTTATGTTATCTGCAGTTCCTTGTTCCTCTCTTAATCCATTTATGATTTCATGGAGAGCTTTTTTCGGTGGGGCATAGAGAGAAATTAATTCTGTACCTCGCCCGCTTTTATCGGATAGCTCTTCTAACATCTTTCGCAGTCTGTATAACTTTACTGAATCTTGTTTTTCAATTTTTGGCTTGACCATTAAATTACTTCCTAGGTGAGGTTAGATGTTATCGAGTACTTGCTTGAAAACAGAGAAGGGCTGCGCACCTACCACTTTTGTAATTGTTTTGTCATTAAATATAATAAATGACGGTGTTCCGTTAATACCGATTTCCTGACCAAACTGTTGATTCTCCAATACCTTGCTTTCATATTTTTTGTCGCTTATACATTTATCAAACTGATTCAAATCCAGACCAACATTTGTTGCAAATTGATCAAGAGATTTTTGGTTGATCCATCCTGTCCTTTCACCGCCCCAATTGTTGTATAACTCGTTATGATACTGCCAGTATTTGTTCTGATCATCAGCGCAGTATGATGCCTCTGCAGCTAGTACCGAATCAGGACCATTTAATGGAAAGTCACGAAATACAAAATTTGCTTTTCCTGTATTGACATATTCCTGAATTAGTTCATCTTGAGTGTTTTGCTGAAATAGATGACAATAGGTACACTGGTAATCTCCCCATTCTACAATGGTAATCTTTGCGTTAGGATTTCCCAATACGGGAGATCCATTTTCAATTAATGTCTGTGGTGATAATGTGTTATGCGAGTTTGATTGTTGTTGAGTTGGCTGGCTCTCAGTAAATGTTTGGGATGATGTACTGAAAGTATTTTCATGCGGGTAAAACAAGTATATCGATACGATAAAAATTGCAATCGCTACTGGGATGATGGCATAGTGTTTTTTCACGTTTTTGTTGTATTTCATACTAATATTAGGATTTGTCGAATCTCATCTGATGTTTTTTACTTTCTGATAAAAATGAGTACAATAACTAAATGTTACAACTGTAGTTCAATGGTTCATAATCGGTTCTTTTTTGAAGAATGTGTTATCTTGTATAAACAAAAAAGTCACGATGTGCCTTGGTTTGGAGTTAGAATGATAACAGGCTCTGGTTTTTTAATGCTAATTTCGGCTTTGCTAATGCGGCTCTTGTATACTTTGAATCTTTTTCCATTGTCTGATATTTCAAATTTTTCCATATTGACAAGGGCGATCTCCTCCAAATCTGTGATTTTCTTGTATACTGAGCTTAATGGGATGCGATGTTTTTCTGATAGCTCTGCCGCTGTTTTTCCTTCTTTTATGATTGAAAATAGGATTGTTCTAGATTGGGCATCGGCTAAAGACTCCAAAACCTTTTGGTTTATGTCATACTTTTTCAACTGAGCAAATGATATTTTTTTCTTCAATGTTTTTTGAATTAGGTCGGCCTAAATATTTAAACCAAATGTAATGGTATTGAAAACTACGAAGGAAGTTCCTGCAAACACATATCAGTAGATCCGAATGACTCATCTGCAAATCAATTCCAGAAATCGAAACAAACAGATCACCCATTTTTCATACCTATTCCATGAAGATTCTGGCTCACGGCTTAGCCCGGGGTAAAGTCAGAGATTAAAAAACTTGCATTTGACCTGTCGCGCTCCAGGTTTTCGTGTAATGACATGCTTAACACGTTACTTGTCATGAACACATTTAGATCATGTGCGGAGGGTGCGTCAAATGTTCTATCGCAATACCACAAATGCCCCTCAGCCTATACGCTGCTTGCCTACCTGAAGACTGCTAGCAGATACGATCTCCAGTCCATCAACGATTCATGATTGTACATATGATAAGGACATTAAGATCAATGGGGCTGCTCTGCAAGCCGGTTTCTATAGCAGTAGACTGGCATGATGTCATGTACTACTGAGATGATGCAGAGATGGTTAACGGCACAAAGCCAAAGGACGGAACCTCATACGCATACCAGTATATGACGGCAAGCGTGCTTGCTGACGGGATGCGGTTTACCATCTAACCATTCCGATAAAATCAAGAAAGGAGGTCCTGTCCTATGTTACAGACTGCATCTCATTCATAACAAAGTCTGGAATCAAGATTGCAGGCATTGCCCTTGATGCAGGATTCTTCTCAGAAGAGATGATAAGGTATCTCAACTCAACAGGATACAGGTATGTCATCAGGGTTGGGCATAGAGACGTCATACATAGTAGCAGAGCAGTTCATGCCGCAGACAACATCGAAGAAATATGTCATAAGACTCTTCTACTTTCTCTTTGCAGTGTGGATGTACAACCTCTGGATACTCTTTAACATTGGAAGAAAGGAAGATGGATTGATAGTTCTGGAATTGAAAATCGAACTCCTTTTCTCAATTGTTGTATTTCCATCTTGTCCTGGATGAATTTGTGGCATGGCGTGAGCTGTACTATTTTGTCCTGGCTCGTGCGTGTCTGAAATCTTTCATGGTATCACATTACAACTCATGTATTAAGAGATGACATGCAGATTACTTTGCAAGAAAAAACATGCTAAAAAAGTGGCTATTCGGATCTACTGCATGTATGTTAAATTGAATTTTACTTTGCATAGGCTTAAATCTATGTTTTTATGTTAATTTTCAACAATTGGAGGACGATCTTAAGATACATCGGGCAACACGTATTGCACTCTTTGTAATGATCACACTTAGTTTCTTCCCTTTGTCATATGTAATAAAACCCATAAGTGCAATGCAGGGACTTATTCCACAACTTGAACCTGTTGGACATACCTCGTCTAATCCAAATTTGTACGTATCTGCAGAAAATCCTTTATTCGAAAATTATTTTGCAGGACCAATGGTTATCGAGGTAATCGTATCTGATCCAAACATTAGTCAATTAGACCAGGCGTATGGTGAGCCCGTGGTAACTGTCAACGGTAAGAGACTGAGGATGGCACAGGGTACAGACGGTAACTGGTACGGATACTTTGCTGACAGAAACCAAGCAATAGCTGCTGCCAACACTGCAGTCCTAAGCGGGAAGGGTCTGAATTTTGGTGGATTCTGCAGTCAGTCAAGTACTTTGAGCCCAAGATCAGGTGTTGATTACTCACAAACTGTAGGCTTTACAATTGCAAGAGGTGGATTTGGATCACTTAATCGCACCAATAATCTTGCGCTGCCACATCTTGTTACCCTTACTCCATCCGACCTTCCAACATGCTTCAATGTCCAAGGTGCACTTACAGGCGGTCAAATGGAGCACGTGGTTAGAGAAAATAAGACACTAAATACGAACGTTAATGGATTTGATGCAAATAATATTTACGAAAAAATCTGGCCGGTAATCCAGCTATATGATTTTTCAGCAATTCCTACTCCTGTAACAGTTGACTATCAAGCAGCTGGAGGAGACCAAATCGTCAATCTGATCTTCGGAAGGATTCCATCAGATCTTATTCATGTTTATGCTGACAGACCAGATTTTCCTAGGGGTGCTCAAGTTCAAGGAGATCTGGTTGATCCTCAACTTAACATAGACCCAACTGATGTAGATTCATGGACGTGGGGGACTTCACCTACTAACAACACATTATATTACATGGCTTTTGATAAAAATGGAAAACCTGACGCAGATGGTACGGTAGCCATGCAAAATCTAGAAGGTAATCTTACTATATTCATGTTTAATCATAATGGACGACTATTAGAAGACGCTGCGCCGCAAGGTGTAGTTGTAGGAAAACTGCAAAGTAACGGCATTCAAACATTATTTCCAGATGATACACTTCCTCCACCTTTTACCGGGTTGTTGCGTACTAAATCAATCAGCGCGTTATCGATTCCCATCACTGGTCGTGAATTGGAGCCAAATGCGGGAATTTTTAGCAGTTATGACGATGGTGGAATAGCTGATATTATAATACTGGACAACGCTCCAAGAGATAAATCATTCACGATAACGTATAATGATATTTCATATAGCATAATTGTGAAATTCCATAATGCAAAATTAACTATGGGGTGGTAACTGTTGACTGAACTGATCACCTAATCACGCATCATACAAGATCAAAATTATGGCTGAATTCTCACGTTACAATTCTAGATAATTGATTTTCTTTTTCTGCAATCTTTATTTCTCGTGCCATTCGACGGCCCATGCTCATGGGTTCATTGTATAAGAAACCTGAATATGGCGAACCGTCGATGTAAAGATTTGTACCAGCTACTATTCTTGCTGAAAACTCAAATGTAGTGAACTTACTATTCTCATCATAAACTCCCTCTAAACAAAATGGTCCATTCATGCCTGGAGGTACAAGTCTTTTTGCTGCCTCGATAAACCTTTCACCCATGGAATAGACCTCATCTAAAAGGGATTCACGTAAAACTAACGGGCTGTTTCCAACCACATTGAAAGAAGGTATTTTATCTATGTCTGTTTGCTGCGACGCAGGGATTCTTCCTAGACCGTCTATATCAGATTCATATCTTCTATCAACGCCAAAAAATTCTAAATTATCTGATATTGGAGAATAGAAATATTGAAGGTATGCTGAAACACCAAAAGCATATTCCTGCAAGTATAAATCATTATCTCCTTTGATGAGACCTTGATCTATAATCTTGTCTCTTTTTCTTTTATAGTCTTTCTCACTAGTAGCTAAAAAATACCCTTTGCCTCCTGCGGCTCCATTTCTTTTAGCTATGACTAGACCATTAATTTCCTTAGGGTCGGAAACAGATTTTGGAATGTCTAGTCTTGATTCTAGCATTAGTTTTTCTTTCATCTTTCTGTCAGACTCCCATCTTAGAATCCACTTATTTCCAAATATCGGGATTTTGATCGATTCTATTTCAGATGGTTCCATCTGTGAGATCAAAGTTCCATGTGGTATTATAACGGATTTTTTTTCTTCAAGTTTGGAAATGCATCGCTGTTCTAATATCTCCTTAAAAGAGTCTACCAGTATTAATTCATCTATGAACGAAAAACGCCGATATAGTTTTTCTCGTTTCTTTTCACAAACCAAAAGTGTTGTAAATCCTTCATCTTTTGCACCTTTTAGCACTTGCAGTGCACAATGTGAGCCTAATGTTACTATGGATGTCATGTTAATACCTTCCATGTGATGACAGTATTTATGAAAGTTTCATGTTACTGCTTGAAACAAAGGCAAAAACATCATCTATTAATTCAATTGATAAACTCGTCCTATATTCTTGAGGGGTATTTTTAAGAACAAAATCAATCACGGATTGATGTTCATCAATTTTACTATCCTGCAATCTCATCGAATAAAGGGTCATTGCCTGAGAGATTAGAATTGCCATCTTTTCCCTGTTTGTTAGAGTCATAGTGCAATAAACAACAGTTTCCAATTTGAGCTTTGTGTTAAATAACGAAATGAGGTCAAACTCATTTCGAAATCTATCTAAAATCTAGGAAGAGCCAATTACAGATAGAAATCTGCTGATTGGTTCTTGATATGCAAACTCGTCTAGGTTCTTTTTAATCAAATCAACTATGGTCTTGTATGACCATCCATAAAGCTCTTTGAGCACCCTATGGAGCATCTCGGGATTGTTGTAGCAGTCAAATATGTAGCAGTTGTATTCTGCTTCTAACTTTCTAGTCACTTGATCCAGCACTGATTCGCTCATGTCTAGGAGTGCTTTCTCTATTGCCAATCCCACCAGAGCTTTCTTTACTGTGTTATCTTGAATCGTGACTAACAATCCACTTCTTGTAGGGCTCTGAACTCTACTCATTCCTCAACCCCAACATTTGATTCAATTGATTCCCTATTTTGGAGAATTTGTACCATATAGTATCCATATGTAGATACTATATTTGTAGACTAGTGAGTATTATTATGATAATACAGTTTTTTGATCTATGCACAAGCAGGGTGAAAATTTGAAGTCATTTCCCCAAAATAGATAAGTAGTACTTTATTCTAACACAAACTTGTTGACAAGACAAGAATCATCATTTGATGAAGTATCTCTTGATGGCAACTTGGAGAGGATCTTGAAGATTGAAAAGGAACCAAAGATTGTTACCAAGTTAACTGACGTACTGTCAATTCTTTCAAAAACTGACGCTTTAACAATTTTTTCAGTTGCAAAAAACGGTCTAGAATCAGAGCTTGATACTCCAAAAAAAATCGGATTAACAAAAAAACAATATTACACTAGGCTCAAGCAGTTAGTTGAACTTGGATTATTGAACAAAAATGAAAGTAAGTATGTTCATACTGCATTAGGTAACATTATTTACGAAAAACATATTGTAGGTCTTTTAAACAACATGAAACTTTCTAAAGAACTAGAAATGATTGATCTCTTAAAGCGAACTTCAAAGTTTAAACCAGAAGAAATTTCTAACTTTATTTCAAAATTAAATCCTGAATTAGACGTACGTGAAAATCTAGGTGCAGACGGAAATCACTTTGAATTGATGCCTGCTTTTGATTCTATGGTGAGAAAGATTTTGGAACTAGTTGATCTTGCAGAAAATGAGATACTTTTGGCAAGTAGATTCCAAGATGAACGTATTATTAATGCAATACTGAAAAAAACCTCAACGGGTATTCGCACAAAAGTTATTTCTGATATAAACATGGTTGCTGGATATTTTGAATCCCAAAAAGATAAGTTAAAAATTAATGACAAAAACAAAAATGAGCGAATTAATGTTGTGGCGAATCCTTTCTATCCTTCCGCAATAGAACGAAAATATCTGAAGGTACCGTATTGTATGATTGTAATTGATGGGAGACAGGTAGGATTAGAAATCATAGATAACTATGAACCTGGAAAATTCAAAATGGCGGTGTTTGGAATGGACCAAAAACTCTCAACACAACTCAAAGATGAATTTGATAAGATGTGGGTAAAATCTTTAGTTAGGCCACCACAATTCCAGAACATCCAATAGTTTTCCTAAATTATAGGAATTTTACGAACAAAAATTCAAAAACTAAGAATTGGAAATGTGTAAAGTTTACTCACAAAGCTCCGATAAGCAGGGATGCTTGTAGGCCGTAGTATAATAATAATGACTTTTTGTGTCTTGACTTGATGTATTTGTAATCATTTAGGTGAGAAAGCATGGGTCTAAGTATTAAAAATGATGTAATTGCCAGTATTGTCAGTGCAATCGGAGCTTTTATACTAAATCCTAAGTTAGGATAAAAAAACCAAAAGAACGCCATCATAAAAAACGGTATTGCAATAGATATGAAAATTGTATTTTTCTTTCCTATGACTATTGGTATGGTTTTTCTGCCGCATTCTTTATCGCCTAGATAATCTCCAAGATCATTAACTGGCGATGTTACAAAAAGTAGCATCATGAATGATATTGCAGAAATAAAATCTCGTCCATCGAGCGTTCCATTGATGCTGGCGCCTATCAATGTAGTAGTAAAGCCGCCAATTGCAATAGCGAGTGTTTTGAGAATAAATCTATCTTTGAGCGATATCTTTGGTGATGAATATAATATGCCTATTATCAGATAAGCCACAGTAAATAACAAAGTTGTAAAGTTGACGAAATAAGCAAATCCGAGTGCAACTAGTGATAGTACAGTAAGAAGGATTATTGCCTCAGATTTCTTAACATGACCGCCAGCAAGAGGTCTGTTAGATGCATTGATCTTGTCAAGCTTAATATCTGTTATATCATTCATCCAATAGACTGCCAAAGTTGCAAACAAAGTTATCAAAGGCACAGTAACAAGTTGAATTAATTGAGGGTGAAAGTTAGTTGCCACAAGTAATCCTGTAATTGTACTAGTGGTAAACACGAAACCTATTCTAATTCTGTATTTCAGAAGTAAAAATAATGCCCTGATTTTCTTTTTTGGGGCTTGCCAAAGATCCTTTTTAGCATGACCTGACAAATCGCGTATTTTTAGCTCTTTGTCAGCCTCAATACTGGGTTGAACTGTCACTATTTGCCCACCTGCTGGTTGCTGTGTGTCATAATTGTTACATGCAACTGCTTATTTCCCATAATTGGAGAACAATGCTCTAGACTATAACTATTTGGACACTTTACTACTAGATTAAGAACTATTATACGAAAAAATAACAAAATTATGATTAATTCTATGTTTTGAAACAATAGGATACAATACATCTCACTCGGTTTTGCGCAAATTGTGGCACAAAAATCAATGATTTTCTGATCTGGTGTCACTAAGATTGATCGTTATTTCCATTTATGGAAACATGTCTCTAATATGAGATACAAGCTACTCTACAATACTTGGCAAGTTTTATCTCATCATCATGAGAGGTTTTGGAAGAAGGAGAGGTTTAAGCTCTCTAGTTACCAGCACGATATTGATCTCTGCAACAGTAATAATGGGCACCGGCTTGGTGAACTGGTCAAACTCAAATCTTGCAAGCTATCAAAAATCTCTGGCTGATGCTTTCTCGTCCAATGTAAACAAACTAAACGAAAATCTAGTAGTAGAAAATGTTTGGTTTATTTCAAATCCATCTAAATCTGTCAATGTTACAATGACAAACACTGGTACCATAGGACTAAATGTAACTGATATCCAACTTGTAACTTCTACACAGACGTCAGATTTTAAATTCATTCATGGCGAAATCGCACCCCAGAATCAAAATTCTACGCTGCTCAGTTATAATTGGCAAAGCCAAGTTCCAATACAATTAACTATCACTACATCACGCGGTTCTATTTTCACTAGTCAAGTGATGCCGCCATAACTGGTAGAAAAGGAATCAGCACTGTTATCGGTGCTGTGTTTTCAATAATTGCAATAACATCGACAATTCTTTATATCACATATAGCATGCACCTACTTGATAGTTATTCTCAGAACTTTCTTGCAGTAAATCAAGAAAGAGCTGATGCACAACGAGAACAGTTTAAGATAACAAAAGTGTCTTTGGTTGACAATAAATTCAACATAACCTTGCAAAATTCTGGTCAGATACCTATCAACATTACAAGATTGTGGGTGCAGGATACAACCGCTAACTCAATTTCAAAGTATGAGATAAACTTGGCAGATCCGCCAAGCCAAACGATCACTAATGTAGGAACCAACTTGCCGCTAACCGTAGTTCCTACTGATGCATATGATATGAAACTTGTCACAAGCCGGGGCAACAGTCAGGAGTTTTTTGTAAGCTCTGCGTCAAATGCACCTATTCTGTTACAGCTATTTGTTCTCCCATCTACACTTCCAAGTGGATTTACAACTACTGTCCTTTTATCGGTTACAAATAACATGACAAGTGATGCAGTGCTAACAAACGTTACACCTTCTTTAAGTGTCATACAAGGGGGTGCATCGTCAAGCTGTTCATCTCAGGCACAGCCTGCATCATACCAAACGCTACAAAGTGGCGGCACGACATTCTTTCAATGGATCTGCACGGTAACAGGAAGTGTTGGCTCTACGGTGAGCTACAATGCAACAATCCTAAACGCTTATCCTGGAAATTTTGTCATGTCGACAGTTTCCATAGCTGCAGTTCCGTCTGCTGGCCAGAGTCAAACAGCACTATCAGCTCAAGGGCTCTCAGCTCTGGGGTTTAATGATAATGTCTTGATTTTACATCAAGAAATAACGCCAAATGGACTGGCAGGTTATGAGATGTATTCCGCGCCAGCCGACACTACAGGAAAGGTTATTCGTCTAGACTTGACAAATCCTGTCTTTTATACAAATAACGATACGAACATGTCTCAAGTTACCGTCAATCCTGGTAAATGGAATGCCACGCTGAGATACTTTAGCAGTCCTCTTCCAAGCACGATAACCGTCAATGCCAGTATGATCTTCCATTTTGAGAATTATACTACAACCGGACCCAAAGTGCATGATTCTACCACTGGATTGGGAACGACAACAAACGATCTTACTGTAAACGGTAACCCGTCATGGTCTCCAACAGGAGGTGTAAACGGCTCGGGTGGTTTTACCTTTACTGGTTCTCAATACTTGGATAATACTATAACTTCTAGTTCTGCTGACGACCTAGCAACTCCAGCAACTGTGTCAGGTTGGTTCAAAACTAGTGGTTCTTCATCTAAACAAGTCATTCTTAGGTTTGGCTCAAACGGTGATACTAGTCCGTTCTATGAAATATCACTCGATAACGCAGGTCATGTCATATCAAGATTTGCGGGAGCAAGTTCCTCTTCAACAAATACGTGTCAGACAACCGGTACTTATGCTGATGGCAACTGGCACCATTTTGTTGCAGTAGAAACATCTAGCAGCAGCATTCTTACATGTAATCTGTACATAGATAACGAAGGCAATGGTAATGGGGAAACAGTAGGCCCTATTCAAACAAGTTGTAGTTCATGTACAAATCATCCAACAGGCAAGTGGTCAATCGGTCGAGATGATTCTGCATCTGGCATTAATTATTTTAACGGTAATTTGGATGACGTGATGATTTGGAATGGAAACGCGTTGACATCTTCTCAGGCAATTGATTTGTATAAAGCAGATTACGGCACGGCTGCGCATACGGTTACTTTTACTTTGGACGTAGTTGACTCAAGCGGAAATCTGATTAGTCACATCAATAGCAGTAGCATTAGTAATGCACAGTTGCCATTCAAAGACTCGTATGGAGCGTATCCAAATACACCATCAAGTACTGCTGCATGGGGTCAAACCAATTTTACCATATCAGGCTCGAAGATTGAAGTACAGCCAGGACAAAAGATAAAATTCCAAATGACTTGGGTTACACCGACAAACGGACAACTTTACATGAAGCTTGATTTTGATAACAATCAGATATCGGGACCCACATCTATGCTTGAGACTCCAGTTTTCTCTGCTGGTGGGCCTTTGCCAGGATATTGGACTATATCTTTCAGCAATCCGCAAGTTAGCGTATACAACAAGGGACCATACCAGGCTTGGCTTACCATAAACAGTAGAGTAGTTCTTGAAACCCTTGATGGAACTCAAGCCTACGCATCATGGTTTAATAGCTTTGTTAACCCTAACAGCAAGGTTTCACAGGATAGTCCGCTGATTCCAGTTGGAGGATCGCAAACACTGGGGTTTGCTGTACCGTGTCAACAGCCAACAGATGGGGGATCTGGAAATGGCTGTTTGACATCATCATCAATAGGCACCACGTACAGAATGTATGTATATCTTAATGGTTATGATCAAAAAGGAAACATATTTGTCGGAACTGAATATTTCGGTCCTGTAAAGATGGTAGACTAATCCACTTAGGTTTCATGATGCTGGCAGGGAGAAAATGACAAAATCAAAGAATCGGAAGATTGTGTTTATCGATACATAAATTAACACTAATCAGGGCACAATTTATGAAAAGGATGATAGATACAGAACTTGGCATCTGGCGCAGGACTATCTACTCTAGTAAGGTTGATCCATCCCTTGAAGGAAAAGAAGTAATTGTGATGGGCTGGGTTTCAAGCGTACGAGATCATGGGAATCTGGTGTTTGTTATGCTAAACGATATGGAAGGGGAGATGCAAATCACTGCAAAATCAGGAACATGCCCAGATGAGATTAAAGACGCGCTTGCAAAGATAAAAGAGCAGTCAACGATTGCGATAAAGGGTATAATAAAACCATCAAACAAGGCACCTAACGGTGTTGAAATAATACCTTCTGAAATGAAAGTTTTCTCAAGCGTTGAAAAAATTGCACCGTTTACATGGCAGACAAAAACTGTTGCAAATATTGATACAAGACTTGAGATTCGGGCAATAGACCTACGAAGAAGTGTTCTGCAACATGTATTCAAGATGAGAAATCTTGTTCTAAAATCCATCAGGGAATATCTCCACGAAAAAAATTTTCTTGAAGTAAACACGCCAAAAATGATTGCCACAGCTACTGAGGGCGGAGCAGCGCTTTTTCCTATATTTTACTACAATAAGGAAGCATTTCTTGCTCAGAGTCCACAGCTTTACAAAGAACAGCTGACCTTGAGCTTTGAGAAAGTATTTGAAATCGCACCAATCTTTAGAGCTGAACCATCTAGAACTAACAGGCACTTATCGGAGGCAATCTCAATAGACCTTGAAGAGGCATTTGTAGATTATAATGATATAATGCGGCATATTGAAAACATCATCATAAAATCAATTAATGTTGTAAAAGATTATACCAAAGTACTAAAAGGATTTGAATACCAAGTACCAGAAGCTCCAAATGTCATACCACAACATTCATACTCTGAATTAATCGATAAAATGAAAAATGCTGGAGTAAAAATAGAATGGGGAGATGATCTTTATCCGTCACAACTAAAGAAGATTAACGTCACTGGGTTTTACTTTATCAAAGACTGGCCACTTGCGCCAAAGCCGTTTTATGTCAAGGCCAAAAAGGATGATCCGAAGGTTTCTGAGTCATTTGATTTGATGTTTGGTGACTTAGAATTGTCATCTGGAAGTACAAGAATTGAGAAAAGAGAAGAGCTTGAAGAAAGGATGAAAAATAAGGGATTCAAGCTTGATGCGTTTGATTATCATCTCAAAGTCTTCGATTATGGCGTTCCTCCACACTCTGGATGTGGCATAGGGCTAGAGAGATTGATGATGGCACTCACCGGTACGGAAAACATAAGGGACACGACATTTTATCCAAGAGACGTTGACAGACTCACGCCATAGTGAATTGAAATGGTAGATAGAAAAGAAATTGAACATCTGGGAGATTTGGTAAAAGTAGAATTGCATGACACAGAAAAATATATCGCTCAAGTAGATAAGATTTTGAATTATTTTGATAATCTAGACGAAGTGGAGTATGATTCTGACGCAACATTGCGAAAAGAGATATCGTATGAGGATCTACGTGAGGACAAACATGAACCATTTCTAACTGACGGAACATTACTCATCAATAAATTAAAGAGAGATCGAAATAATTTTATCCGCGCTCCAAAGATGATCTAAATGAATCTAGGAATACCTGCAACCGAATACTTGTCACTGATACGTAATGGCGAAATTTCTGCTGAAGAGTTTATTGCAAGTACGCTAGACCGCATTCATGCTGTTGAAGATAAAGTACATGCTTACATTACAATTGACGAGCAAAATGCACTCAGTAAGGCAAGGTCAATTGACAAAAAGTTAAAGGCAAAGGAAAGAACTGGTCTATTTCTTGGCATGCCGATATCTATAAAAGATAATATTTGTACCTCAGGAATTAGAACCACATGTGCCTCAAAAGTACTAGAAAACTTTGTCTCACCATATGATGCAACTGTTGTATCTAAACTCAAATACGAAGATGCCATAATAATTGGCAAGGTAAACCTTGATGAGTTTGCCATGGGTTCTACTACGGAATTTAGCTGCTTTGGACCTAGCAGAAATCCATGGAATCTGGAATATGTACCGGGTGGATCATCTGGCGGAAGCGGTGTATCAGTAAGCGCCCTTGAATGCATGATATCACTTGGTTCTGATACTGGTGGCTCGGTTCGAAGCCCTGCAAGCTTTTGTTCCGTGGTGGGTTTGAAACCAACGTATGGTCTTGTAAGTAGATACGGACTTGTTTCTTATGCTCATAGCATAGAACAGATTGGTCCTATCGCAAGAAAAGTCCAAGATGTAGCTTTTGTACTGAATACTATTACAGGTCATGACACGCACGATGATACTACTGTGGAAAAAGGTGATGTGGATTATGTCAAAGACTTGGATGCTGGAATAAAGAACAAGAAAATTGGTCTAGTACAACAAATGACAGGTGATGGAATAGACAAAGAAGTATCTGCCGCAACAAACAGCGCAGTATCAAAATTACAAGACCTTGGGGCGGAATGCATTCCAATATCGCTTGATTCTATAGTGCATTCCGTAGCTGCATACTATACGATTGCCTCTGCAGAGGCAAGCAGCAATCTTGAAAGATATGATGGTTTAAGATATGGATTTGATCTTGGTACTGAAGGTTACGAGTTCAAGGCATATGTGTCAAAAGTAAGGAGTAGTTTTGGACCTGAAGTAATCCGTAGGATGCTACTTGGGGCATTTGTGCTGTCTGCAGGATATTATGGCAAGTATTATCTAAAAGCACAGAAGGTGAGGGCAATGATGAAATCTCAGATTGACGAGGCGTTCAAAAAAGTGGACTTTCTTATTGCACCGACTATGCCAATATTGCCTTTTAAGATTGGTGAGAAAATAGACGATCCACTAACATTGTATCTGCTTGATATCAATACCATAATGGCCAACCTGACTGGAATTCCTGCAATTTCTGTCCCATTTACAATATCTAAGATGGGGCTACCAATTGGAATACAACTTTTTGCAAATTCATTTCAAGAAAAGAGTTTACTACAGGCCTCATATGCACTGCAACAGACAACTTGTCTTCCAGAGGTGCCGCTATGACAAAGATAGGTCTTGAGATTCATTGTCAACTAACAAAGCTAGAAAGTAAACTATTTTGTAATTGCAAAGCTGATTATAGAGACATTCCGCCAAACTCAAACATCTGTCCTACATGTATGGGTCTACCAGGTGCGTTACCAATACTCAACAAAAAGGCAGTAGAGAAAGCTACTATAATATCACTAGCCCTTGGGTGCCAGATTCCAAAGCAAATCAGTTTTTTTAGAAAAAATTACTTTTATCCTGATCTGCCAAAGGGTTTTCAGATAACACAATACAACGCATATGGCAAAACAAGTATAGGCTCAGATGGGGCAGTCCAGATAGAAGGAAAGGAGATTAAAATAAGGAGAATACAGCTAGAAGAAGATCCTGGGAGGCTGGTATATGAAGGAAGTTCTGAAAAAACACAGATCACTCTTGTTGATTACAATAGAGCTGGCACACCTCTAGTTGAGATAGTGACAGAACCTGATTTTGAAAATCCAAGACAGGTTCGTATATTCCTAAACATCCTTGCAGACTTGGTTGAGAATCTGGATGTATCAGACCCATATCTTGAAGGTGCCATGAGAGTAGATGGCAACATATCTGTTGAAAAAGCGAACAGAGTCGAGATAAAAAATGTTGGGTCGTTTCGGGATATTGAAAAGGCATTGCATTTTGAGATTACACGACAACAAAGCCTAGTTGAAAGAAACATTCCAGTTGTGGCAGAGACAAGACATTGGGATGAGGCAAGGAAGATTACATTCTCATCAAGATCAAAAGAAGAAGAGCAGGATTATAGATACTTGCCAGAAGCGGATATTCCAATCATTCGTTTGGTACAAAGCAAGATTGATGCCCTTAAAGATCAGATGCCGGAAAGTGTCGTCGCTAAAAAGGAACGATATGTTAAAAAATATGGTATAACACCTCAGGTTGGAGATGTATTGTCATCAGACAAGTTTTACTCCGATTTATTTGAAAAAGCGCATACTGACACTAATGCAAAAGAAGTTGCAAATATAATCACCACTGACCTTATGGGGTTTGCAGATACTAGGGAAAAGAAGATTGAATTAAAGATAACGCCGAGGCATATATCTGACTTGGCAGATGCGGTTTTAAACAACCAGATAACAAGAAATTCAGGAAAACTTGCACTGCAAGAGATGGTAAAAACTGGCAAGTCATTCTCCGAGATAGCCGCCAGCCTGGATCTTGGCAATGTAAACGACAAATCATCTCTTGAAAAAATAATAGATGAGGTATTTGAAGAAGAAAAAAAGGCAGTATTGGAGGCAAGGCAGAATCCTGACACAGTAAATTATATCGTAGGAAAAGTTATGCGCAAGACAAAGGGCAAAGCAGATCCTGGCACCACGCTTGAGATCATACAAAAGAAGCTACATTCTAAATGATTTGAGGGTGATGAATCTATCGACTCCTTATTGAATGCATGTTTTTCACAGTTAGTTAATACTAATAT
>VFSW01003186.1_pt1 | contig 24578 bp, 17 predicted proteins | sample 5358111 | NCBI WGS metagenome assembly VFSW01 (sample SAMN11554181, study PRJNA540505) | mine drainage metagenome | isolation source: sediment from site ElyBrook_90M | place: USA: Ely Copper Mine, Vershire, VT | collected 2017
GGGTCGCGGCTGGCTTGGAGTCTGACTTTGAGTCTGGCTTGGCGGCTGGGGTGGCTGGTGCCTGGCCTGCGGCAGGCGCGGGGGCTGGAACTGCCGCTTTCGGTGTCACTGCCGGGCTGGCAGGCGCAGGCGCTGCAGGGGCTACAGCGGCAGGCGCTGCGGGTGTGGCCGCCAACACTGCTTCATCAGCACGCGCCAGTGTCGTGGCTGAGGCAATGACGAGGACTGACAGCCCCGCGAGGAAAGCCACGATTCGCAATTCAACCCCTCAAGGCAGCCCAAACATCAGCCCTCACTAATGGGCAGCCTAGGGCGTGGCAATGGCTTTTTTAAGCGCGTCAACAGTCGCTGTGACAATCTCGTCGACCCCCAACTGACCTAAAGCGGCGCTGGAGCGGCGCGGATCGCCATAAACACCCATTGCCGCGCCGGGCGGCGGCAGTTCAGCAAGATGCGCGGTGCGCACCGCCCAGGGCGCGAGCGCCATCAGCAGCGAGGTGTCATTGACCCCGGCATGAGTGCCGATTTCCGCTGGGCTGAGACCATGATCGCGCAGGGTTTTCACGAATGTCGTCTGGGTCGTGCCATAATATTGCGGCACGTCGAGCGCGCGCGGATGATCCGGGCGCCGGGCCCAGCGACGATTTAACGCTGCCACCACGGTGCGGATATCGTTCTGATAGCCGCCATGATCACCCAGAATGATGATGTTCCTGAAACCATGCCGGGCAAGGCTGCGCGCCGCGCCGGTCAATACCGCGCGAAAGGCGGCTGGCGGCACGGAGATGGTGCCAGCAAAGCGCATGTGCCCTGTGGGGTGGCGGATGGCACCCTCCGGCACATAGGCGACGACCGGGGCAACCAGCACATGACCGAGGTGGCGGGCAATCATGCCGGTCAGCGCCCGCACTCTGATATTGTGTTTGCCGAGCACCACATAAGGCCCGCTCTGCTCAATGCCGCCGACCGGAATGATGATCGAATCAGTGCCAGCTTTCACCAGCGCGGCAACTTCCGGTGAGGTGAGGCGCGCGAGGCGGATTTCGCCTGGCGCGGTGCCGGACCTCGCGACGCTGGCGGCGGATGCAGCCAGGACGAGGCTCAGCGACGCCGCAACCTGGGCCGGCCTGCGGAGGCGGGCGAAGTGCAAGGCAAAAGACCGCGTGGGTATGATCATTGTCGACTGCCTTGGTCATGTGTGTGGGAACCGGCGGCTCTTATATTGCGGTGTCGCAGAACCTTGCAAATCGACGGTGGCTGACGCACCCCGCCGCAAGGCGAACATTTCAACCTTGCCTCCGGCGCATCTGGCACGGGGCACTGAAATCCGGCTATAGATCAGTCTTGACTGTACTTGTCCTGGAGCCGCCGTGATGAGCCGCCTGATTTATGTCCTCAATGGCCCGAACCTGAACCTGCTCGGCAAGCGCCAGCCGCATATTTATGGCCATGAAACTCTGGCCGATGTCGAGCGCGATTGCCGCAAGGTCGCCACCGCCCACGGGCTTGAGATGCGCTTTCACCAGAGCAATGCCGAATTCCAGATCATCGACTGGATTCATGAAGCGCGCGAAATTGCTGGTGCCGTGGTCATCAACCCGGCCGCTTTCACCCACACATCCGTGGCCATCTTCGATGCGCTCAGCACGCTCGAAGTGCCGGTACTGGAAGTGCACATTTCCAATGTTCACAAGCGCGAGGCGTTCCGGCACCATTCCTATGTGTCGCTGGTCGCTTCCGGCGTCATTGCCGGCTTTGGCACGCATGGCTATCAACTTGCCATTCAGCGCGCCGCGCGTCTGATTGACGAAGCCGCGGCTGCCGCGAAGGCCAAATCATGACGAGGCCGGAGCGCACCACAATTGCCGTCATGGGCGTGGGCCAGATTGGCAAGCGCCATGCCGAACACATTGTGGCAACGCCCGAAGCGGAATTGTTCGGCATCATCGACCCCATGCCCGCAGGTGCGGATGTGGCCGAAGCGCTGGCCGCTCCATGGTTCAAGAATCTCGCCGACATGCTGGCCTATGGCCGCCCGGACGCGGTGATTGTGGCCACGCCGAATCAGATGCATGTCGAGCATGGCCTTGCCTGCATTGCGGCGGGCTTGCCGGTTCTGGTCGAAAAGCCGCTCGCTGATGACCTGGCTGGCGCGGAAAGGCTGGTGGCTGCCGCCGAAGCGGGCGGCGTGCCGTTGCTGACGGGCCATCATCGCCGCCATAATCCGCTGGTGCGCCAGGCCAAAAGCTGGCTCGATGAGGGGCGCATCGGCACGCTCATCGCCATTCATGGCTTTTGCTGGTTTTTCAAACCGGATGATTATTTCGACGTCGGCTGGCGGCGCATGCAGGGGGCAGGGCCGGTCATGCTCAACCTCATTCATGATATTGACTTGATGCGGATGTTTTGCGGCGAGGTCGAAAGCGTGCAGGCCCTGCAATCCAACGCGGTGCGCGGCCACGCGGTCGAGGAAAGCTGCGCGATCCTGCTGAAATTCCGCAATGGCGTGATGGGCACCATCAATGTCTCCGACACGATTGTCGCGCCATGGAGCTGGGAACTGACGTCGGGCGAAAATCCGGCCTACGCCCATCTGGTTGAGCCTTGCTACATGTTTGGCGGCACCAGGGGTTCGCTGAGTGTGCCGGACATGCGGCTGATTTCGCATGTGGGCGCACCGGGCTGGTTTCGCCCGATGCAGGTCGAGTTTGCCAAGCCGCAACCCGCCGATCCGCTGCGCCGTCAGATCGAGCAGCTATGCCGGGTGGTGAAAGCTGGCGAAGCGCCGCTGGTCTCTGGCCGCGACGGGCTGGAAACATTGCGGGTGGTTCTGGCAGTGAAGCAGGCGGCGGCCTCTGGTGTCATGGTGAAAGTGGGCCCGCCCGGCCCTTGAGACACGACGATGGCGGGCTTTATCCGCAGCCCGCTTGATCCAGGGCTTCATTCACCCGTCGTTCACCCTTTGCTAATTGGCGATCAGTCACTATCTTGTGCTCACAAACGTGATTCACCAGCCAACCGGCCACCGCAGGCCTGCCCGGAGCCCAACCATGACGATCAGTGACTTTCAGCCTGCCCGAGCCAATTATCTGATCCCGCAGGTGATTGAAAATACCAGCCGCGGCGAGCGTGGCTTTGATATTTATTCGCGCCTGCTGCGTGAGCGGATTATTTTTCTTACCGGCCCGGTTGAAGACCACATGGCGTCGGTGATCATCGCCCAGTTGCTGTTTCTGGAAGCCGAGAATCCGAAAAAGGAAATCTCGATGTATATCAATTCGCCGGGCGGGGTGGTGACAGCAGGCCTGGCAATTTACGACACGATGCAGTTCATCCGCCCGAAAGTTTCGACGCTTTGCGTCGGCCAGGCGGCCTCGATGGGCTCGCTGTTGCTGACGGCTGGCGAACCGGGCATGCGTTACGCGGTACCCAACGCCCGCATCATGGTGCATCAACCCTCCGGCGGCTTCCAGGGCCAGGCTTCGGATATCCTGCGCCATGCCGAAGACATCATGAAAATCAAGCGCCGCCTCAATGAAATTTACGTGAAGCACACCGGGCGCGATTATGATACGATTGAAAAAACGCTTGACCGTGACCATTTCATGACGGCGGATGAATCGGCGGCATTCGGGTTGATCGACAAGGTTGTCGACAAGCGGCCGGGTGATGAACCCGCAGCGGCCTGATTCGCTGCTGCAAGTGCGCTGTTAAGGACGTTCACGCGTTATTCATTGGTGCTGTGCGGCAATGGAGCGGGTGAAACTGGCGGGGCAACCATCCGGCGACGGGGTGCCTCGCATAAATTCAGGCCCTGTATGCGTTTTGGGGCATGTATGACGATCTTTTGACTACTTTTTGTTAGGTGATCGCCTTTAGATTGGTTTTCGGGTGTGAGTCGCCGCGCTGCGCAACCCTTAAGATGGAGACGAGGATGAGCAAGGCCGCAGGCACTGACTCCAAGAATGTCCTTTACTGCTCGTTCTGCGGCAAAAGCCAGCATGAAGTGCGCAAGCTGATTGCCGGCCCCACCGTGTTCATTTGCGATGAATGCGTCGAACTGTGCATGGACATTATCCGCGAGGAGAGCAAAACCTCGCTGAAAGCCAGCAAGGACGGCATCCCGACGCCGCGCGAGATCTGCAAGGTGCTGGATGATTATGTCATCGGCCAGCCGCAGGCCAAGCGCGTGCTTTCGGTGGCTGTGCACAATCATTACAAGCGTCTGAGCCATGCCCAAAAGAGCCAGGATGTCGAACTGGCGAAATCCAATATCCTGCTGATCGGCCCGACTGGCTCCGGCAAGACGCTGCTGGCGCAGACTTTGGCACGCATTCTCGATGTGCCCTTCACCATGGCTGACGCGACCACGCTGACCGAAGCTGGTTATGTGGGCGAGGATGTCGAAAACATCATCCTCAAGCTGTTGCAGGCTTCCGATTACAATGTCGAGCGCGCCCAGCGCGGCATCGTCTATATCGACGAGATCGACAAGATTTCGCGCAAGTCCGACAATCCCTCGATCACCCGCGACGTTTCAGGCGAGGGTGTGCAGCAGGCCCTTCTGAAGATCATGGAAGGCACGGTGGCGTCGGTGCCGCCGCAGGGCGGGCGCAAGCATCCCCAGCAGGAGTTCCTGCAGGTCGATACCACCAACATCCTGTTCATCTGCGGCGGGGCTTTTGCCGGGCTCGAAAAGATCATTTCGGCGCGCGGGCAGGGCACGTCCATTGGCTTTGGCGCGTCGGTGAAAGCACCTGACGAGCGCCGCACGGGCGAGTTGCTGCGCAAGGTCGAGCCGGAAGATTTGCTGCGTTTCGGCCTGATCCCGGAATTTGTTGGACGTCTGCCGGTGCTGGCCACCCTTGAGGATCTCGATGAGGAAGCGCTGAAGCGCATTCTGGTCGAGCCGAAAAACGCGCTGGTGAAGCAATATCAGCGGCTGTTCGAGATGGAAAACACCGATCTCACATTCCAGGACGAGGCGCTGAATGTGGTGGCGCGGCGCGCTATCGAGCGGCGCACCGGGGCGCGCGGTCTGCGCTCGATCATGGAGAGCATATTGCTTGACACGATGTTCGACCTGCCGGGGCTGGATGGCGTCGAGCAGGTGGTGATCGGCCCGGAAGTGGTCGAGGGCAAAGCGCGCCCTCTCTATATTTATTCGGAAAAAGCCGGCGCGCAGAGCGCCTGACAAGGTAGCTGCGTAGGCGTGCCGCTTCCCTGGCTGGCGATGAGGCGCCCCCTTGAAACAGGGGGCATGCATCGCCACTTAGCCTCTGTTAAAGGGCCACAGGCGCTGTCAAGGCCTGATGGCAGGGGAGCGTGGTCTCGAGCTGTCCGTGTGTATTTCCGTCGCAAGATTTAACGCTCTGCGGCAGGATGTTGGGCAATTTGGTGTTGCGTTCCCTGGCTTTCCCATGTGGCCGCATTGGCACATGGCAGGCTCTCACCCTCACAGGTTCAATCATGGCTGCCAGCAAACGCAACATTCCTTCCCCCGGCTCGGTCGAGAGCTATCCGGTTCTGCCGCTGCGCGATATTGTGGTTTTTCCGCATATGATCGTGCCGCTGTTCGTGGGTCGCGAAAAATCGATCCGTGCTCTGGAAGAGGTCATGCGGTCGGACCGCATGGTGCTGCTGGCCTCGCAGCTCAATGCCAGCGACGATGACCCGAAGGCGGATGCGATTTATACCAACGGCACCCTCGCCTCGGTGCTGCAACTGCTGAAGCTGCCCGATGGCACCGTGAAGGTGCTGGTCGAGGGCAAGCTGCGCGCCAAGATCGGCCATTACACCCGGACCGACGAATATTATGAGGCCGATGCCGAGGCGCTGGCCGATGAGGCGGTCGACAAGGTCGAAGTCGAGGCGCTGGCGCGCTCGGTGGCGTCCGAGTTTGAGAATTACGTCAAGCTCAACAAGAAAATCTCGCCCGAAGTGGTGACGGCGGTCGGCCAGATCGACGATTATTCCAAGCTCGCCGACACGGTAGCCTCGCATCTGGCGGTGAAGATTGCCGACAAGCAGGCCATTCTCGAGATGCCCTCGGTCGCGCGGCGGCTGGAAAAGTGCCTGAGCCTGATGGAAAGCGAAGTGTCGGTTCTCCAGGTCGAGAAGCGCATCCGCACCCGCGTCAAGCGGCAGATGGAGAAGACCCAGCGCGAATATTACCTCAACGAGCAGATGAAGGCGATCCAGAAAGAACTTGGCGACAATGAGGACGGCAAGGACGAACTTGCTGAACTCGAAGACAAGATCAAGGCGACCAAGCTCTCGAAAGAGGCCCGCGACCGCGCCACCGCCGAATTGAAGAAATTGCGGCAGATGTCGCCGATGTCGGCGGAATCAACCGTGGTGCGCAATTATCTCGATTGGCTGGTGTCGATTCCGTGGGGCAAGCGCTCCAAGGTCAAGAAGGATTTGCCCGCTGCCGAAGCCCTGCTCAACACCGAGCATTATGGCCTCGACAAGGTCAAGGAGCGCATTGTCGAATATCTGGCTGTGCAGAGCCGTGCCAACAAGCTCACCGGGCCAATCCTGTGCCTCGTTGGCCCGCCCGGCGTCGGCAAGACCTCGCTGGGCAAATCCATCGCCAAGGCGACGGGGCGCGAGTTCGTGCGCATGTCGCTGGGCGGCGTGCGTGACGAGGCCGAGATTCGCGGCCATCGCCGCACCTATATCGGCTCGATGCCGGGCAAAATCATCCAGTCAATGAAGAAGGCCAAAACCGCCAATCCGCTGTTCCTGCTCGATGAAATCGACAAGATGGGCCAGGATTTCCGGGGCGATCCCTCGTCAGCCCTGCTGGAAGTGCTTGATCCCGAGCAGAACGCCACCTTCAACGATCACTATCTTGAGGTCGATTACGATCTCTCGAATGTGATGTTCGTGACCACGGCCAACACGCTCAACATTCCGGCACCCCTGATGGACAGGATGGAGATCATCCGTATTGCAGGCTATACCGAGCAGGAGAAGACCGAGATCGCGCGACGGCATTTGATCCCGGTGTCCATCGCCAAGCACGGGCTGCGGCCTGATGAATGGTCGATTGATGACGAGGCGCTGCTGCTGCTGGTGCGCCGCTACACCCGCGAGGCGGGCGTGCGTAATCTGGAGCGTGAACTTTCCAATCTCACCCGCAAGGCGGTCAAACGCATCCTCACTTCGGATGAAAAGACCGTGCAGGTCACGGCGGCCAATCTGGCTGATTTCCTTGGCGTGCCGCGTTACCGCTACGGCGAGGTGGAGAGCGAGGATCAGGTTGGCGTGGTCACGGGTCTGGCCTGGACGGAGGTCGGCGGCGAGCTGCTGACGATTGAAGGCGTCATGATGCCGGGCAAGGGCAAGATGACCGTTACCGGCAATCTGAAGGACGTGATGCGCGAATCGATTTCGGCGGCGGCCTCCTACGTGCGCTCGCGCGCACCCGATTTCGGCATTGATGTCGATATGTTCGAGAAGCGCGACATCCACGTCCATGTGCCCGAAGGCGCGACCCCCAAGGATGGGCCATCGGCAGGTATTGCCATGGCGACGGTCATTACGTCGGTGATGACCGGCATTCCGGTGCGGCGTGATATTGCCATGACCGGCGAAGTGACGTTGCGCGGTCGGGTGTTGCCGATTGGTGGCCTGAAGGAAAAGCTGCTGGCAGCGATGCGCGGTGGCTTGAAGAAGGTGCTGATTCCGGAAGAAAACGCCAAGGATCTGGTCGAACTTCCGGCCAGCGTGCGTGACAGTCTTGAAATCGTGCCGGTGGCACGGATGGAGGATGTGTTGAAGCACGCCCTGCTGCGCCAGCCCAGACCGAAGGCCGAAGTGGTGGCTGATGCGCTGCCGCCGGCGCCCGAATCTGCCGCGGCATCGGCCAATCTGGCGCACTGATTGGGCCGTTGCTTGCTCATGTTTAGGTCATTGAGGGCACCGGCTTTGGCCTCTGCCCTCAAAAAAGTGCCGCTTTGTCAGGGGAAACCACGGTTTCAGACTTGATTTGCGCAGCGGTTCCGGGATAGCTCGGACAACGGGTGTTCGCGGGCGTTCAGGCCTTGGTGCCAGAATATCTTCGTAGCTCGTCTCATACTCTGCAGGCATGCCGCCCGAACCGGCGGGTGACTGGGTGAGGCCTTCGACCTCGATCAAACGGAAACCCTTCTATGAACAAAATGGATCTCATTGATCATGTAGCGTCCGCTGCCAGCCTGACACGTGCTGATGCAACGGCTGCGCTTGATGCCGTCACGCTCGGCATCACCAAGGCATTGTCACGCGGTGAGGATGTGCGCCTCGTTGGCTTTGGCACCTTTGTTGTCAAAGACCGTGAAGCGCGCGTCGGACGTGACCCCAAGACCGGCAAGCCTCTGAACATCGCGGCCTCGCGCGCCGCCGGGTTCAAGGCTGGTGCTGCCCTGAAGGAAGCCCTGAACAAGGCCTGAGGGCCCTGCGCAGAGTTTCTTGCCAAGTGTCGATGAACAAAGGGCGGTGGCATTTGATGCCGCCGCCCATATCAGTTAAGGATACGCGACAGGACGACGGGCGGTTAGCTCAGTTGGTAGAGCATCTCGCTTACACCGAGAATGTCGGCGGTTCGAGACCGTCACCGCCCACCAGTTCCGTTGGTTCCACAAGTCCGGCTTGTTTCGGGCCTGGTTCGCCTTAGTCAAGGAGCATCCATGAACATGCTGTCACGATCTCTGGTGGGCGGCATTGGTGCATTACTGACGATGGGCTGGGCGGCAAGCCCGGCGCTTGCCATGCATTTTGACCTTGTCCCGCTGGCCCTGGCCAAAAGCTGCGGGCAGAGCTGCCCGAAAGTCATCACCGCCGAAGGCGAGATCGACGGCGATGCGGCCTCGCAATTCGTGCGGTTTCTGGCCAGCCATATTCATGATCGCACCCTGCGCTCGGTTGTGCTGCTGAATTCACCCGGCGGCTCGGTTGAGGGCTCGATCAAGCTTGGCCTGGTGATGCGCCGGTTGCGCATGGCAACAATTATCGCCCGTGCCGAGCCTGCCGGGCGCCAGGGCACGTATCAACTGGTTTCAGGGCGCTGCTATTCGGCCTGCGTTTATGCCTTCATGGGCGGCTCCAAGCGCGTTCTGCCACGCGGCTCGATCGCAGGCATCCACCGCGCCTATATCCCCGGCGTCGGGCCTGATCCGGTCGGCCACCACATTCCGCGCTCCCGGCCAGGGCCGCGCACCAGTATCAATCCCGATTTGTCAGCGGTTGCCATCGCGCGGTATTCGCGGCTGATGGGCATCAGCCTGAACCTGCTGCGCACGGCAGAGCGCACAGGGCCATCGTCGATCCATATCGTCACGCGCCGGGAAGCGCGGGCCTGGCATTTGGCGGTTGGCAAGTTCTGACAAGTTCTGAAATGAGCTGCCAGCAGGGGTTCGCGAGTTTTCGCGCTTGACTTTGCAGGAACGAGAGCCTACCCAGCCGACACCTGAAATGGTGGGTTGTGAACCCGGCATCCGGGGGAGTAGCTCAGTTGGTTAGAGCGCCGGCCTGTCACGCCGGAGGTCGCGGGTTCAAGTCCCGTCTCTCTCGCCAAATCCCTTAAAATCAACAAGATGAAGCAGGACGCGGCCAATGCGTCACGTCGCGCCTATCGCGTGACCGCTGCAATTGACGGGGGTCTATTGCGCGCGCCGGTCGCAGCGGGGTTGGGGTGCTGCTCCGCAGCACCGCGCGTCACAAGATCATGTATCGGCAGCCTCAAGCGACGCCGAGCTTGCGTTGCAGGCTGGTCGAACTGGTGGTGTACTGGAAGGACAGTTTCTTGTCCGGATAAACGTAGCGGTGGACTTTTTGGGCGGCCAGCGCAGCTTCGTGGAAGCCCGAGAGAATCAACTTGAGTTTGCCCGGATAGGTATTGATGTCGCCGATGGCGAAAATACCGGGCACGTTGGTTTCAAACGTGCCGGTGTCGGCGGGCACCAGATTTTCATGCAGGTTCAGGCCCCAGTCGGCAATGGGCCCCAGCTTCATGGTGAGGCCGAAGAACGGCATCAGCGCGTTGCAGGGGATGGTGTGCTGCGCACCGTCATCCGTGCGCACCACAGCGGCGCTAAGGGCGCCGTCAGCGCCTTCCAGCGCCGTCACCTGACCGATGATCAGATCCATCGACCCGTCAGCGACCCAGGCCCGCATGGTATTGACCGAGTGCGGCGCAGCGCGGAACACATCGCGCCGATGCACCAGCGTGATGCGCCTGGCAAGGGGATGCAGATTGAGGGCCCAGTCGAGCGCCGAATCACCCCCGCCGACAATCATGATGTCCTTGCCGCGCATCTCTTCCATTTTGCGCACGGCGTAATGGACCGAGCGGCCTTCATAGGCCTCAATGCCGGCGATCGGCGGCTTTTTGGGCTGAAAGGAGCCTCCGCCTGCGGCGATGATCACGGCTTTGGCCTCAAAATGCGTGCCAGCATCGGTAGTGATCTCGAATTTTGGCGCGGTTTCAGTGCCCGTCGCCTTCAGCGACGTCACCATTTCGCTCAAATGATAGTGCGGGTTGAACGGCGCGATCTGTTGTTCCAGATTGTCAACCAGGCCCTGGCCGGTGATGATCGGAAATCCCGGAATGTCATAGATCGGCTTTTCGGGATAAAGCTCGGCGCATTGGCCTCCGCGTTTGGGCAGAATGTCGACCAGATGGGCCTTGATATCGAGCAGGCCCAGCTCAAACACAGCAAACAAGCCCACCGGGCCAGTTCCAATTATCAACACATCCGTCGTGATCATTTTCAAGGCGTCCTCTGCGTCACCGGGCCAAAGCCCCGATCCTTGGGCATGCACCCTAAACAGACGCCGGAAATATTCAACATAAATTTTTATGGATATAAATTATATCACATAAAAATAGTGTTAAATATCGGCCCTGTTCGTCGAGTATCAGCCCTGTTTGGAGGGGGTGGTGACTCTTAGCCCATCAAGGCTCTCCGTGACTTTGATCTGACACGACAGGCGGGAATTTTGACGCACTTCGAACGCAAAATCCAGCATGTCCTCTTCCATTTGCTCGGGCGCCCCGACAGCTTCGAGCCAGGCTTCGTCGACATAGACATGGCAGGTGGCGCAGGAGCAGGCACCGCCACATTCGGCATCAATGCCGGGGATGGAGTTACGGATCGCCGTCTCCATGACGGTTGCGCCAAGTTCAGCCTTGACTGTGCGGCTGGTGCCTTTGGCGTCGGTAAAGGTGATGTCAACCATGGATGGGCAGCCTCTGGAGAATTGTTGGAGATAAATTGTGGCCATCGCCCTTTAGCCAATTCCTGCAGGCTTGGCGAGATTGAAGCGTTCAACCGGCCATCACGGCCTGGTGAGGCACGCGTGCGTGGAGAGCGGCGCGCGGTTCAGGCGGCGAGCAGGGTGGTCAGGCTGCTTTCGGCGCGCGCCACGGCCTTGGCCAGCGCCTCGAAATGTTCGGAGGCTTGCGCCGTGTCACAGCCCGTTTGCAAGGCCGCTTCTAGCAAGCCGGCTTCAAGGGCCACCTCGTTGGCGCAGACAGCGAGGGCCGACCCCCGCAACCTGTGCGCTAGATCGGCCTGCTGCTGGCGTGCGGCAAGGTTGCGGGCCTCGTTAAGCCGCACCAAAATCTCGCCCGCCTGGACACCGAACATCGCCAGCAATTCACGTTCCAGGCCTGAATCCCCGGCGGTCTGGCGTGACAGGCCGACGAGATCAAAGGGAGAAATCGGGCGTTCGGTCGACGTGGGCATTTCAGCGCTCATCACAAGGCATCCTGCAAAATCAAGCTTGACCAAGTGTGGCACCGGCTCCTTTAGAAAGCGTATCCATTGATGTGGCAGGCCATTTTTGGCCGTTAACGACGTTTGCTTTCTTCTGGCGTTCCCAGTTCCCTAAAAACCGCCATCCATGTATGGTAAATTTCAGTTAATGAATCGGATTCTGTGCCAAAGCTGGCTGCGCGGGCAGTTCAGTGGTGGCATAATCCACGTTGAAACGCGTTCGGGGCATAATGTTTTCAGCCCCCCAGTGAGGCCCAGTTATGGCGCAAGTAAAACCCTCTGCAACAGATACAGCGGCATTATCCGCACTGGAATCCGCCCTCGATCTGAGTGACAGCAGTTCAGCAACCGCGCCTGATGCGCCCATGCCGAAATTGCCGGACGTCGCCGATGGCGTGATGGCCCGCACCGGGGCAGGGCGGTCGTCGCTGAGTTTCCAGCCGGTGCAACCTGCAACGGCTGAAGTTGATCCCGGCAGACCGACAGCACCGCGCATTCCGCCCGCCAATGATGATTTGCGCACGGCCGGACAGATTCTCAAAACCATGGATGTGCGTGCGAGCCGCTGGCCCTACGGGCTGGCGTTGATTGCCTCGCTGGCCTGGGTGGCCCTCTGCGGCTTCTATGGCTTGACGCATCAGGCCAGCGTGCTGCCCCTCAGCGTGACGCGCGTCGGCTTTTTTGCTGCAGCCCTGCTCGCGGCACCGATATTCCTGTTTGTGATGGCGGCCCTGATGGTGCGGGTACGTGAATTGCGCCTGACCACGCGCTCCATGACCCAGGTGGCCCTGCGCCTTGCCGAACCTGAAAGCCTGGCCAGCGAGCAGGTGGTTAGCCTCAGCCAGGCCATCCGCCGCGAAGTCGCTTCCATGGGCGACGGCATCGAGCGGGCCTTGACGCGCGCCAGCGAACTGGAAACGCTGGTTCATTCGGAAATTTCCAATCTTGAGCGCGCATTTGGCGACAATGAACGGCGCGTGCATGCGCTGGTGGAAGCCATGATTTGCGAGCGTCAGGCGCTGGTGGCCAGTGCCGAGCAGATGCGCAGCTCGATCGGCACGGCGCATGATTCGCTGACAAGTGACCTTGCCAGTGTCTCGACGCGCATTGTCGAAAATGTCGATGCTGCGGGGTCGCGGGTGACCCGTGCGCTCGGGGCCAAGGGCGAGGAAATCGCCCTGGCGCTGGGCTCCACCGGGGAATTGCTGGTGAAGCAGATTTCAGATCATGGTGATGATATCGTCGCCAATCTCTCGCGCACCGGTACCGATGTCAGTGCCCATCTGAACGAGGCCACCGCGCAGGTGTCCCAGGCGCTCGCCGCAGAGGTTGGCGAAATTGACGCCCGCCTGAATGGCACCGGCAAGGCGCTGATTGTTGATCTTGGCATGCGCGGCAATGAAGTCATTGAACGGCTGGATCAGACCGGCGAACGCATCGCCAATAATATTTCGAGCAGCGGTGACAGTCTGGTAGCGCGTGTCGCCGAGATTGGCGACCGCATGCATCAGACCGTCAGCGTCCATGGTGCGACGCTGGAAGCCGGGCTCGCCGAAACCGGCGGGCGCATTTCCGCCCAGATCGCGCAACATTCCGAGCAGGCGCGCCAGAACCTTGATCAATCGGGCCAGGCGCTCACGGCCATGCTTGACCAGCATTCGCGGGTACTCGACGGTAGCCTGCAGGACTTCCACACCAGGACGCGCGACAATTTGCTGGCATCGGGCACGGAAATGGGGGCGATCCTGGAGGGCCATACCGCAGCGGCCGGCCAGATTTTTGAGCGGGCCAGCCTGGTGCTCGATCAGGCCCTCGATACCCACAGTGATTATGTCACCAGAAAACTTGATGATCATGCAGCGCAGGTGACTGGCAAATTTGTCGAGACATCGAGCCAGACGATCCAGGCGCTCAGGGAGCAGTCCGAAGCGCTGCACGGCAACTTTGATGCGCTGGCCACCAACGCCGTCGACGACATCAGCCGCAGTTTCAATGCCTTCAACGGGCAATTCAGCCAGGAGGCGGAAGCCCATCGGGCGGAGATCGCCGCGCGCAACCAGGAGCTGCAAGAACATCTGGCGCATTACCACGAGCAATTTGTCAGCAACGCCACCAGCACGACGGAGGCCCTGCGCACCCTGAGCGAAAGTGACGCCGCGCGCTTTGAGGAGCATAGTGCCAGGATCAATGGACAAATGCAGGACGTCTCGGCGCAGGCACTTGCTGGATTTGCGGGCCAGGCCCAGTCGTTCCACCAGAATTTCACGGAGCTTGCCGAGGCTCATCTTGGCGAATTAACGGCCTCAAGTGCCGCGCTGGAACAAAGCCTCTCCAGCTATCACGGCCAATTGCGCGATGTCACAGCGCTGCACGTGGCGGATATTGGCCAGCATTTTGACAAGGCGCTCGCCGACCAGAGCGCCCAGGCGCAGGCCTTCAGCGAGCAATTCGCCGGACAGACGAGCGCACACCAAAATGAAATTGCCAGAAGCCATGCCCAATTGCAGGGCCAAATTGCTGAATTGCATGAGAATTTCAGCCGCAGCGCCGCCGAGCGGGTCAGTGCCCTTGGTGATCTGTTGCACACCCATGACCAGAAGTTCTCGGAGCAAGCCGAGGCGCTGACCGCCGGAGTCAGTGCCCAGCACGAGGCCTTTCAGCGTGATTTTGCCCAAGCGGCCGAAGCGGCGCGGGCGAATCTCCTGCAAAGCCTGGCCGCTTCGCATGATGATGCGCTGGCAACAGCCCAGGAAACCACCAGCAGCATATCCTCCGCCTTGCGGGGTGCAACTGACGGTTTTGCGATGACCGCAGCCGAAGCCGTGGCAGCCATTGGCATGCATGGCGACCGGATCAATGACACGCTGGCGACGCGCCTCGGCGCGTTCGAGCAGGCGGTCAGCGGCGAGGACATCAGCATGGCACGACGCATTGATGATCAGGTCGATCGCCTGAACGCAACGCTCGATAATCGTCTCACCACCCTCGAATCAATCATCGGGGCGCAGGCGGCAGAGCTGGATTCGCGGATCGTCGCCAGCACCGAAGCCTCAAGCCAGATGATGCAGGCCAAAATGGCGGCGATCAATGCCGACAGCCAGGCGCACGTGCAGGATATCGAAGCCACGTTTGATCAACTGGCCAGCCGGATCGACTCCGGCTTGCAGACGCGCACGCATGATCTCAGCGAGGCCTTGCGTCAGCGGGCGATTGATGTGGCGCAAAGCCTCAGCGATGGTGGCGGGGCGATCACCCGGTTGCTGGATGATAAATCGGCAGCCATCGGCGCGCTGCTGACCGAGCGCATGAACTCTGTCGCCGCGCTGATTGATGATCGTTCGCAGCAGATCAACGCCGGCCTTGGGGCGCGGGCTGAAGCGCTCAGCAATGCGCTCGAAGCGCATGTTGGCACCTTCGATCATCGCGTGGTGCAACCGCTGGCGCAGGTCAATCAGGATCTTGCCGCGCAATCCGGCGCGTTGACTGAAATGCTGGCGGCACGAACCAACGACATCAGCACTGTTTTGAGCGAGCATTCGGTGCGGCTCAATGCCGAGGTGGATGCCCAGCGCATGCAATTGGCGAGTGTGCTTGACGCTACTGGTTCATCGACCATCGCGGCGCTCGATTCCGCTACCCGTGCCATGACCGAGCATCGTAACCTGATCGACCAGACCTTCAGTGCCCATGCCGATGATTTCCACCAGAAACTGTCGCATGCTTTGGCCGGAACCGAGGCCTCGCACGCTGCTGCGCTTGAAAAAGCGGCTCAAATCTTTGGCAACCAGCGCGCGCTGCTCGACCAATCGTTTGCGGCGCGCGGTGCCGATCTCGATAGTGCGATGGAATTGCGCACGCAAAGCCTGGCCAAAACGCTGGCTTCCGGCACCGAACTCAACCGCCGTGTGCTGGATGAAGCCAACAAGGCGCTCGATTCAACCTTGAGCGAACGTGCTCATGAACTCGGCACCACGCTGGTTGCGCGCCTGAACGAGATTGATTCGACCCTGATCACAAGGCTTGGCAGCGTTCACGCGTCGCTCGGCGATAGCGGTCGCGCCTTGGGCGAATTGCTTGAGGGACGCCTTGGCGAACTGCAGGACCTGTTTGACGTCAAGGGCAAACTGGTCATCGACACGCTGTCGGCGCGCGGCTACGACATCAACCGCAACCTTGCCGAGGTCAGCGAAATGTTCGGCCATGCGATTGACAATCGCGGCTCGACGATCATCCAGCACCTCAACCGCAAGCAGGTTGAGCTTACGGCGGCCATCGACCAATCGACCCATGCCCTGGGCGAGGTCATCAATGGCGGCGCGACCAGTTCCATCACCTCGCTGGCGGGGCTCGGCGACAGGCTGAGCAACGAACTTGCCGACGTGCTGGCGCGCCTTGATGCCTCGCATCAGGCGCTCTCGACCCTGGTGAATAATGCCAATTACAACCTCTCATCTCTGGAAGGCGCCTTGTCGGGACGGATGAAGGATTTCGCCCAGGCGATGGGCGGCGTTTCCGAACAGGTTGCGGCGCTCAACGAAACCGCGACGACAACCCTCAATGATGGCCACGCGCTGGCGTCACGGCTCGACAGCCATTCACGCGCGCTGGCCACCAGCGCTGCCGCCTTGCTGCAGGTGCAGGCAGGGTCTGATGCAACTCTGGCGCAGCGTCGCGCCAGCCTTGAAGCCCTGCTGACCGACATCAACGCGCGGGCGGCGGATTTCGACTCGATGACGCAGGGCTTCGCCCAGCGCATCGACGCTTCCTTCGCCCAGGCCGAGGAGAGGGCGCGCGAGATCGGCGATTATCTGGTGCGTTCGGCGGAAGCGGGTCAGTCGAATCTCGGCCAGCAATTCGCCGATATCCGCCAGTTGACTGCCAGTGAACAGGAACGCCAGGCGCAGGCGGTGCGCGAGGCCGGTGAGAAAGCCCGCCGCGAAATCGGCGATGTGCTCGGCCAGGTGGTTGCGCGCTTCAATGAAACTGTCGGGCAATTGCGCGACATGTCCGGGCAGATTGCCCGTGAACTGCAACAGACGCGCGGCGAACTTGCGGGGGGCATCAAGCTGATCCCGCAGGAGACCACGGCGCAGGCCAATGCCATGCGCCAGGTGGTGAGCGACCATATCAAGGCTCTGAACGAATTGAGCGATATTGTCGTCAAATCCGGACGCGGCATGAACATCTCGACCGCTGCTGCACCAGCACCGGTCGCGGTCATTCCGCCGGCTCCGGTGCCCACGCCAGCACCAGCACCAGCACCAGCACCAGCGGACTTTGCCGAACCCTATGGCAAGGAACGCCCCGTTGATTTTGCCGGGCTTGAGGCCGTGCGCGTGGCTATGGCGGCGGCCGAACAGACCCCGCCCGCCACCACGGTGTCGAGTGTGACGCGCGGGCAGTTGCCGCCCGTCAATACGCGTGGCGGGCGCAATGCCGCCGAACCCTGGGCAGAAATTCTGGCGCGGGCAGCGCGCGAGGATGCCGAACCGCCTGCACAAAGCCTTGAGGCGCTGTCGTTGAATGTCGCGAGGCAGGTCAACCAGCAGGCGATGTTCCAGGCCATTGCGGCGCATAGCCGTGGCGAGCGCAACGCGCTGTCTCCGGCGATTTACACCGCCGAGGGCCGCGAGCGCTTCAATGACATCGCCCGGCGGTTCCGCAGTGATCCGGCATTTGCCAGCGCGGTGCGCCAGTATGTGGCCGATTTTGAGGGAAAGCTTGGTGCCGCCAACCGCAGCGACACCACTGGCCAGCAGGCCCAGGCGCTGCTCGCCTCGGACCCGGCCAAGATCTATTTCATGCTGGCTCATGCATCAGGGCGCTTCGGCTGAGCCGGAGCGCAGGACAAGGTTCAAGGCTGGGCAGGGGCCATGGCACTGCAATTGATGAGCCTTGAGGAGATGGCCGCCATCCTGCCCGCCAAAGCGCGGCTGATGGGGTTTGATCTGGGCACCAAAACCATTGGTCTGGCGATTTCGGACGTTGAGCGCCGCATCGCCAGCCCGCTGCTGACGATCACCCGGCGCAAATTCACCCTTGATGTCGAAGAGATCAACGCGCAAATCGCCCGTCATGACATCAAGGCACTGATTTTCGGCCTGCCGCTGAATATGGATGGTTCATCGGGGCCGCGCGTTCAGGCGACCAAAGGCTTCATGCACAACCTTGCCCGGTTCATGGCCTTGCCGGTCGCCACCTGGGACGAGAGGCTGTCGACCGTTGCCGTCACCCGTGAGTTGATCGTCCAGGATGTGTCGCGGGCGCGCCGTGCCCAACTGGTGGACAAGCTTGCCGCCGCCTATATCCTGCAGGGCGCGCTGGATCGCCTGTCGCGCCTGCCGCAGGCATAAAAAAGCCCCCTCGTGGTAGGGGGCTTTTCCAGGTATCAGACGCTTCAGCGCCTAGTGGTTGAAGCGCTGGTCGTTAGGGTTCGGGTAGGGATCACGGTCACCGCGTCGATAGCCGACATGACCCCAATGATGCTCATCGCGATGCTCATATCGCGGCGCGCCGTAATAGGCCGGTGCGCCATAATAGGCCGGGGCCGCGTAATAGGGCTCCGGATAGGCCGGCGCGTAATAATATTGCTGCTGATCCTGCTGCTGGGCGGCAATCGCCGCAGCACCAATGCCAAGAATGCCGAGGGCAATCAGGCCGCCTGCCACCGCGCCGTCATGATCGCGATGCCATTCCACCTTGGTGATCGGTGACGCCGCATTGGTTTGAACCGGTGCGATGCCGAAAGGCGCGGCATTGGCCGACGTAGCCAGGAAGGGCATCGCCAACCCTGCAACCAGCAGGCCAGCCAGCAATGTCTTGCCGAACCCGGCGCGACCGATCCTGGTTTGCGGGATGTTTGCATCCATCGTCTGAAACTCTGTCATGATGTGCTCCTTGCACTTCGTTGGTTTGGGCATCGAGCCTTGTCGACGCATCTCAACCATGACGGGCAATCTAGCGCCCGCTGCCTGAATGACAACTGAACAGAACAAGGTATAATTGCGGCATTTGCGGCCACACGGCGGAGCGGGGGGCTTGCGCGCGGCGTGATCATCCGGCACATCGAAAGCCATGAGCCAGCCACCCCTTGCCTTTATCAACGCGCGCCTGATCGATCCCGAAACGCTGACGGACCAGCCCGGCGGCCTGCTGGTGCGCGATGGCCTCATCGCCGCGGTGGGCCCGGCAGTGCGGGCAGGGGCGCTGCCGGCTGATGCCAGGATCATTGATTGCGCGGGTGATTGTCTCGCACCCGGCCTCATTGACATGCAGGTGTTTGTCGGCGAACCCGGCGCAGAGCAGCGCGATACGGTGTCCACCACCACCAGGGCGGCGGCAGCGGGCGGCGTGACCACGCTGATTGCCACCCCTGACACCACGCCGCCGGTTGACAGTTCCGCCATGGTCGACTCGATCATGCGGCTCGGTCGCGACAAGGGCCGGGTGCGCCTGCTGACCACCGCCGCTTTGACGCGCGGCCTCAATGGCAGCGAAATCGCCGAGATCGGCCTCTTGTCGGAGGCTGGCGCGGTGGCTTTTTCGCATGGCCCGCAGGCGTTGCGCAACGCGCTGGTGATGCGCCGCGCCCTCACGTACGCGCGTGATTTTGATGTGCTGGTGATGCACCGCCCGCAGGATGATGACCTTGCCGCCGATGGCGTGATGAATGAGGGCGAGCTGGCCAGCCGCCTTGGCCTTGCGGGCATCAGCACCGCTGCCGAGACAATCATGCTGGAGCGCGACCTGCGGCTGGTCGCCCTCACAGGCGCGCGCTACCACGCCAGCCTGATTTCCTGCCGCGATTCGCTGGAACTGATCGCCAGCGCCAAAGCCCTCGGCCTGCCGGTGACATGCGGCGTCTCGATCAATCATCTGGCCCTGAACGAGACCGACATCGGCGATTACCGCACTTTCTTCAAATTCGCGCCGCCTTTGCGCGGCGAGGATGAGCGCCGCGCCTTGGTCGAGGGCCTGCATGATGGCATCATTGACGTGATCGTGTCGGATCACTGCCCGCAGGATGTCGAGACCAAGCGCTTGCCCTTCGGTGAGGCGTCGTTCGGGGCGATTGGCCTTGAGACCTTGCTGCCCGTTGGCTTGCGGCTGGTGCATGCCGGTGCCCTGTCGCTGCCGCATCTGTTGCGCACGCTGACCCTGCGGCCCGCTGAAATCCTGCGCCTGCCGCAGGGCCGCCTGGCCCAGCACGCACCCGCCGACCTTATCCGCTTTGATCCTGATGATCCCTTTGTGCTCAAGGCCGCAGATCTGCATTCGCGCAGCCGCAACACACCCTTTGAGGAGGCGCGTCTGAGCGGGCGGGTGAAGCTCACCCTTGTTGCAGGCGAGATCGTTCACGGATAGGTTGAGCCTACGTTCACGGAGTTATCATGCCTCTCATCCTGGCGGCCCTTGTTGGATATGTCTGCGGCTCGGTGCCGTTCGGCCTGCTGCTCACCCGTGCTGCCGGGCTGGGCGACATCAGGGCCATCGGCTCGGGCAATATCGGCTCGACCAACGTGCTGCGCACCGGGCGGAAAGACCTTGCCGCCGCGACCTTGCTGCTGGACGCCCTCAAAGGCGCCCTCGCTGTCTGGCTGGCGCGGTATTTTTGGGGCGATGCTGCCGGATTGGCGGCGGCCGTCGGGGCGGTCTTTGGCCATATTCTCCCCGTCTGGCTCAAGTTCAGGGGCGGCAAGGGCGTTGCGACATTTCTGGGCACGCTGCTGGCCGTCGCGCCTTTGGCGGCGCGGGCCTTTGCTTGGGGCTGGCTCGCCGTCGCCTATGCCAGCCGCATATCCTCGGCGGCAGCGCTGGCGGCGAGCGGCCTGACGCCGTTCGTGCTGCTGTTCCTGCGGCCCGAACCGGCTCCCTTGGTCTTTGCTGGCCTGATGGTCGTGCTGTGGATCAAGCACTTCGCCAATATCCAGCGCCTGCTCAACGGCACCGAGCCGAAAATCGGGGCCAAAAAATGATCGGCCATCGCCCATGATTCCGGCCGCCGCCCCGCACCTGCGCCTCAATCACACCCAGCGCGCCGATTGGCTGCAACTGATCCGCTCCGACAATGTCGGCCCTCGCACCTTTCGCGGCCTGCTGAACCGCTATGGCTCGGCCGGTGCGGCGCTGGAGGCATTGCCGCATCTGGCCGGCAGCGTCGGGCGCAGCGTCAGGATTGCCCCGCGCGATCAGGTCATGCGCGAAATCGAGACCGCGGCCCGGCACGGCGTCCATTTCATCTGCCTTGGCGAGCCTGAATATCCCGCCGCGCTCCGCTCCATTGATGCGCCGCCGCCGGTGCTGGCGGTGCGCGGCCAGATCGCGATTTTGGCGCGCCCGATGGTGGCGATGGTGGGGGCGCGCAACGCCTCGGCGGCGGGGCTGGTGCTGGCCGAGCGGCTGGCGCGCGGCATTGCCGCCACTGGCCCGGCGATTGTCTCCGGGCTGGCGCGCGGCATCGATCTGCGCGCCCATCAATGCACGCTGGCCACCGGCACCGTCGCCGTGCTGGCGGGCGGACATCACCGCATCTATCCTGAAGACCACGTCGGCCTGGTCGAGCAAATCCTGGAGCACGGCGCGGTGATTTCGGAAATGCCGCTGGAATGGGAGCCGCGCGGGCGGGATTTTCCGCGCCGCAACCGCATTGTCTCCGGCCTGTCGCTGGCCGTGGTGGTGATTGAGGCGGCGCTGAATTCAGGCTCGCTCATCACCGCGCGCTTTGCCAACGAGCAGGGCCGCGAGGTGTTTGCGGTGCCGGGCTCCCCGCTTGATCCGCGCTGCGAGGGTTCCAACAACCTGCTGCGCGAGGGCGCGACGCTCTGCACCAGAGCCGAAGACGTCATCAACGCTCTGGCCCCCCTCAGGGGCGTGCCGCAGCCCGATCTCTTCCGCGAAAGCCGCGATGATTTTGACAATGCTACCGAGCCCTTGTGGGACGAGGCCAACCTGTTTGACCATGCCGCCGGCCCGCCCCACACCACGCCGCGCCTTGAAATGGATGAACCGGCCCAGGGCCAGATTCCGGTGCCCGACCATGAGGCCGCCGCGCGCATCGCCAGCCTGCTCAGCCCCTCGCCGGTCAGCCTTGATGATCTTAGCCGCCTTTCCGGCGTGCCGATGGCCGCGCTGCGCCCGCTGCTGATGGAACTCGAAATCGAGGGCCGCCTGCTGCGCCACGGCGTCAATCTCGTGTCGCTGGTGGCGTAGCGGCAGTATTCAGGGAACCGGGGCGCAGCGCTCGCCCATCCACCATGAGGCCCATGCGCCGCGCGCGCCTTGCGTTGCAGCGCCCGTTAAACCATGATGCGTCAACCCATCCGAATCCACCCATGACCAGCCCGCCCCCTGATGCCACGCCTGCTGACGCCGCGCCTGATGCTCTGGCGCGGTTCATGGCGCGCTGGGACGAGGGCGACGGCGGGCAGGAGCGCGCCAATTATGGGCTGTTCCTGCTGGAACTGTGCGATCTCCTGCAGGTGCCGCGCCCCGAGCAGGCGTCTTCGGACGTTGCCTCAAATGCCTATACATTCGAGCGCGCGGTGACCTTCCGCGAGCCTGATGGCTCGGCCTCAACCGGGCGGATTGACCTCTACAAGCGCGGTTGCTTCGTGCTGGAGGCCAAGCAGAGCCGTCGCAGCGGCGAGGCCAAAGCCGTGCCAGGGCCATCCTCGCTGTGGGCCGAGGCAGCCCCGAAAACGCGCGGCCGGCGCCAGGCGGCGCGGGGCTGGGATGTGCTGATGATGGGCGCGCGCCAGCAGGCGGAGGATTACGCCCGCGCCTTGCCGGTCAGCGAAGGCTGGCCGCCGTTTCTCATTGTCTGCGACATCGGCCATTGCTTCGAGATTTATGCGGATTTTTCCGGCCAAGGCAAAAACTACGCGCAATTTCCCGATCGGCAGGGCTTTCGCATCTATCTGGAGGATTTGGCCGACGCGACCATCCGCGAGCGCTTGCGGCTGATCTGGCAGGATCCGCAGCGGCTCGACCCCGCCAAAATTTCCGCCCGTGTCACCCGCGAGATTGCGGCACGGCTCGCCAAAATCTCCAAGCACCTCGAAGACGCCACGGACGCGCAGGGCCGCAGGCTGCATGATCCTGAAGCGGTGGCGCTGTTCCTGATGCGCTGCCTGTTCACCATGTTTGCCGAAGATGTGGAATTGCTGCCCAAGGACAGTTTCCGGGATTTGCTGAAACGCTGCATCGCCAACCCCGAGATGTTTCAGCATCACGTCACGCAATTGTGGGAGGTGATGGACAAAGGCGGCTTTTCCTACGCGCTGGAGCGCAACGTCAAAAGGTTCAACGGCTATCTGTTCAAGACCCCCACGGCATTTGCTTTGCCGCGCGAGGAAATCCGCGAGCTTTATGAGGCGGCGAAGGCCGATTGGCGGCAGGTGGAACCAGCCATTTTCGGCACGCTGCTGGAGCAGGCGCTCAACCCCGCCGAGCGCCGCCAGCTTGGCGCGCACTATACGCCGCGCGCCTATGTCGAGCGGCTGGTGATTGCTACCGTGATGGAGCCGTTGAAGGCGGAATGGGCGCATGTGCAGGCCGCTGCCGAAACACGGCGCAATGACGGCGACCTGAAAGCCGCGCGGGCGCTGATCGCCGCGTTTCAGGATCGGCTGTGCGAGACGAAAATTCTCGATCCCGCCTGCGGCACCGGCAATTTTCTCTATGTTGCGCTGGAATTGATGAAGCGGCTGGAGGGCGAGGTGCTGGAGGCCCTGGCCTCGCTGGAGGATCAGGGAGCCATCGCGCTCAAGACCATCGACCCGCATCAATTTCTCGGGCTGGAGGTCAATCCGCGCGCGGCGGCGATTGCCGAACTGGTGATCTGGATCGGCTTTCTGCAATGGCATTTCCGCACGCGCGGCGCGCCGCCAGACGAGCCGATCCTGAAGGATTTCAAGGCCGTCAAAGTGGCCGATGCGGTGCTGGCATGGAGCGCGCGCGAACTGGCGCGGGACGACAAGGGCCGCCCGCTGGAGCGCTCTGACGGTGAAGGTAGTTGGGTCGAGGTTTACGCCTACAGGAACCCGAAGCGCCCGGAATGGCCGATGGCGGATTACATCGTCGGCAACCCGCCGTTTATTGGCGCTAAATATCTGCGCAGCCGCCTTGGCGAAGGCTATGCGCAAGCGCTTTGGGCGGCGCATCCGCACATGAACGAAAGCGCCGATTTCGTGATGTATTGGTGGGATCGCGCCGCCGAAATCCTCACCCGCAAGGGCACGGCGCTGAAGCGCTTTGGCTTTGTCACCACCAATTCCCTGACGCAGGTGTTTCAGCGCAAAGTCATCGAGCGGCATTTTGCCGCCAAGCCGTCACTCTCGCTGGTGATGGCGATTGCCGACCACCCGTGGACGAAGGCCACCAGAGACGCCGCCGCCGTGCGCATTGCCATGACGGTGGCCGAACTGGGCCAGCACGAGGGCCGCTTGCTGGAAGTGACGCGCGAGGCGGCGCTCGACACCGACGAACCCATTGTCGAATTGCGCGAGACCATCGGGCGCATCAACAGCGATTTGACGGTGGGGGCGGATGTTACGGGGTTGGCGGCGTTGCAGGCGAATGCAATGCTTTGCTACCGGGGTGTGCAATTGATTGGCGCGGGCTTCATCGTCACCCCCTCGGAAGCCCATTTTTTGGGCCTCGGTCGTCGTGAAGGGCTGGAAAACCACATCCGGCTTTACCGCAATGGCCGTGATGTAGTTGGCGTTGCCCGCGATGTCATGGTGATTGATCTTTTCGGTCTGAGCGCCGGGGAAGTGCGCACGCGCTTTCCGGAGGTCTATCAGCACGTGCTGG
>VFSW01003187.1_pt1 | contig 24577 bp, 21 predicted proteins | sample 5358111 | NCBI WGS metagenome assembly VFSW01 (sample SAMN11554181, study PRJNA540505) | mine drainage metagenome | isolation source: sediment from site ElyBrook_90M | place: USA: Ely Copper Mine, Vershire, VT | collected 2017
TCAGAGTGTCCTCGTCAATTTGTCCCACGTAAACCTTGGCGATGCGCACCTGCTTGTCCACCAGAAAACTCGTGGGCAGCGAATCGATCGCATCGGCCAGCGAAAAAGCCGCGTTGGGCATCAGAATCGCATACGGAATCCGGTGCTCGGCGGCGAACGGTTTCACCGCCGGCAAACCTCCGTCGTCCATGGCGATGCCCGCGATGGCGAACGGCATGCCCGACATCTCGCGCGATGTCTCGATCAGCCCCGGAATCTCGGCCCGGCACGGCGGACACCACGTCGCCCAGAAATTCACCAGCACCACCTGGCCCCGATGATCGGAGAGTTTCCAAGACCCGCCATCAAGCTCCGGCAGCGAGAAATCCGGCATCTTCTTGTCGCGCGCCGCCACCGGCCGGACGCTCGCCCCCACGCGCCGTGCTGGCATCAGCGCCCAGATCGTCCCCCCTGCCACCAGGACCACGCAGGCAATTTTTAACGCCGTGTCGAATCGCCCGCCTTTTTTTTCGCTGCTCATCCTTACCTTTCCGGAAGCCTTCGGCGTCCTTACTATAATTATCCGATGAAACCCCTGTTCGTATTCCTCGCCCTCGCCGCCGCCCCCCTCTTCGCTCAGGAGGCCGGTTTCAAGTCGATGCTGGACGGCGCCACGCTGAATGGCTGGAACGGCGATCCCCGCCTGTGGAGCGTCCGCGATGGCGTCATCGTCGGCTCCACCGACCACGCCCGCATCGATCACAACTCGTTTCTGATCACCAAAAGAAAGTACGCCGACTTCGTCCTCCGCACCCAGGTCCGCCTCCGCAACCACAACAGCGGCATTCAGTTTCGCAGTGAAGAATTGCCCGATTGGGTCGTGCGCGGCCTGCAAGCCGACATGGCCGCCGGCAATTGGTGGGGCTCAATCTACGACGAGCGCGGCACGCGCGGAACCATCGTCAACGGCTGGAAGGGCAAGGCGGAAAAAGTGGTTCGCGACGGCGATTGGAACGATTACGAAGTCCGCTGCGATGGCGACTTCATCCAACTCAAAGTAAATGGCGTGACCACCGCCGAGTTGCATGACGCCGTCATGCCCCGCACCGGTGTCATCGCCCTACAGCTGCATGCCGGCGAGCCCATGCAGGTTGAATTTCGTAATCTCCGCATCCAGGAACTTCATCAATGACGTATAGTCGATTCGCAATCGTTTTTTATTTCTCCTCGACGGCTCTGCTGGCGCAGACTTTCAATTACGGATTGAGAGGCGGCGTCCCCCTGACCAACGCCTTTCAGACCGTCACCAGCGGCGTCAGTAGCATCTTTTCCGACTCCAAAGGCTACGTCTTCGGTCCCACGTTTGAGGTTCGCCTTCCTTTCGGCCTCGGGGTTGAGGTCGACGCGCTCTACCGGCCGCTGAGCTATGAGTCCCAGAATGCGAACTCAACAGCCAGCCATACTTCCTTCGGCTCCTGGGAATTCCCGGTCCTGGGCAAGTATCGCTTCGCCTTTCCGATCGTGAAGCCGTTCGTCGACGCCGGTCCGTCATTCCGATCTCTCGGCAATGGAGGGTCGTTCCTTTCGGGCAAAGGATTCGCGCTCGGAGCGGGGGTCGAAGCCGGTTTGTTCCATGTGCACCTTTCGCCCGAGCTTCGCTATACGCATTGGGGCACAGACGGCGCCGGGCGCCCGCTTTCCATCCTCCAGTCCGGCCAGAACCAGGTCGAATTTCTGATCGGCCTTACTTTCTAGCCGGACGCCCGCGGGGACCGGTTCGAAGGATTCAATGCTAGCGCGCCCCCTCTGCACTCGCATAGAATGATGCGTAGCTCCTACCGCAGTTCCGATCCGCGGTCGCATCGGGGCGTGGCGAGCGGTTGCTTACTTTGTCTACCGGCATCTTCGGGGGAACTTTCGACCCCATCCATTCCGCGCACCTCACCGTCGCCGCCGAGGCCGCCGACGCCTTTGCGCTCGATCAGGTCCTTTTCATCCCCGCCGCGCACCCGCCGCATAAGGCCGAGTTGGGTTGTTCGAGCTTCGAACATCGTTTCCGCATGGTAGAGCTCGCCTGCCGGAGTGATCCCCGCTTTCACGCCTCCCGCATCGAGGAGGGCCGCGCGCCCAGCTACTCCATCGACACCATCGAGATGCTTCTTCCCCGCCATGCCGGTCTGTTTCTCATCCTCGGCGCCGACGCCTTCGCCGACATCGAAAAGTGGCATCGCTGGCGCGACATCGTCGCCATGGTTCGCTTCATCGTCGTTACTCGCCCGGGGCACATCTACGCCACCCCAGCCGGAGCGCGCGTGCATCGTCTCGACACGCTGGCCCTGCCTGTGTCCTCCTCCGAGATCCGCCAGCAACTGGCGCGTGGAGTGATGCCTCCGGAATTGCCTCCCGAGGTGGCTGAATACGTGCAACAAAACGCTCTCTACGACTGGCCGGCACCGGTGGTCCGCGCCCTGCGTCCTTGACGTCAGCCGCCGTCTGGTCGCTGCTGTCTATCCCGTTTCCGGCAGCTCCCGATTCGCTTCCGCCCAAGCGCGCCGCCTTCCAGTCACGGCTCGCAGTCTCCCTCCGGAGAGTCGCAGAGTCGGTCGCATCCAGTCTCACGAGCCTCGCGAAGCCGCCGCCCAATCCGCTCGGCTGCCTGCCGGGAGCCCGATCATCCCTGGCGTACACTTCAACACCAATCCGCTCCCCGCATTTTCGAATGGCGCTTTGAATTCGCGTCCCCTGCAACGCCATTCCCGGCGCTCGGCACACTCACGGCCGGGTGAGCCTTCCGGACTGGACCATTTTTGGCGGTCTTTTCGACGCGCGCTCCGCCTCGGTCCTTCGTGGCGCCCGACGCTCCGGACACTTTCCCATCGAGATCACCATCCGCCGGGCGCAGCCGCCCCAGCCGCTCCGTTAAAATGGTGGGAGGAGTCTCTTTTTGGCGCCGCGCATTTTCCTCAAGCTCATTCTCGCCCTGCTCTGCGTCCTGGTCATCACCCTCGTCGCCGTCGATTTTCTGGCCGCCCGCGGCACGCGTGCCGGCTACATTGCCGATACCCGTCAGGGGTTGGCTGAAAAATGCCGGATGCTGGCGCTCCGTCCCCCTGAGGAGCTGGTACGCAACTGCACTTTGCTCGCCCAGGCCGCCGGAGCCCGCCTCACCATTGTCGCTCCCAACGGAAGGGTCCTTGCCGACTCGCAGGCTGACCCACTCCACATGGAGAATCATCGGCTCCGTCCCGAGCTCGTTCAGGCTTGGGCCGGCCGCACCGGTTCAAGCATCCGCCATTCGGCCACCGTGAATCGGGATCTTCTCTATGTCGCCGTCGCCGCCAACGGCAACGCTATCCGCCTGGCCCGCTCCCTGGACCGCATTGACGCCGATGTCCTCTCTATCCGCCGCCGCGTCGTCGCCTCTACGGCCTTCGCCTTCCTCCCGTTTCTTGCCCTCGCAGCGCTTTTTTCGCGCTATTTTTCCCGCCGCCTCGGCGCCATTATCGAATATACAGGCAAACTCGCGGCTGGTAATTTCCACGCCCGCTTGCAAACCGAGGGTCGCGACGAACTCGGCATTCTGAGCAATCGCCTCAATGAAACCGGTGAAAAGCTGGAAAAGGTGATCCTCGAACTCCAGCGTGAACAGTCGGAAATGGAGAAGCTCGAGCGCATCCGGAAAGACTTCGTCATCAATGTGTCCCATGAGCTCCGCACGCCCCTGGCTTCCATTCAGGGCTACACCGACACCCTGCTCGACGGTGCCCTGCACGACCCCGACCACAACGTCCGTTTTCTCACCATCATCAAGCAAAACGCCGAACGCCTCGGCCGCCTCACCGCCGACCTGCTGACCCTGTCCCGTATCGAGCTGAAGACCCAGAAATTCCAGTTCGCCGGTTATTACGTCAACTCGCTTCTGCGGCAAAACGTCGAATCGATGCAGCCCCTGGCCGACAAAAAGCGCGTCGCTATCGTCATCGTGCCCGCGCCTCCCGAAACCGAGGTTTTCTGCGACTCCGAGGCCGTCCACCAGATCCTCAGCAACCTCATGGACAACGCTCTCAAGTACACGCCCGAAGGCGGCAAGATTTACGTCGGCGCTGTTTTGATTGACGATCCGCGCAACGAGCGCGTGGAAATTCACGTCCGCGACACCGGAATTGGGATCCCCGAACAGGAGCTTCCGCGCTTGTTTGAGCGCTTTTACCGCGTCGATAAGGCCCGCTCGCGCGAACTGGGTGGCACCGGCCTCGGCCTGGCAATCGTGAAACACCTCGCCCGGGCTCAAGGCGGTGAAGTCCGTGTGGAAAGTGTTTTAAATCAAGGATCTACCTTCTTTTTCACCCTCCCCGTTCATGATCTCGGGCTGCTCGAAACCGGTGCTGTTCAGTCAGAGTTAACAGCACCGTAATCAGTTTGTAACAGAATTCGTTTTACGATTAGGTTCCAAGATCGAATGAAAAAAATAGTACTCATCGAAGACGATTCCGATCTGTACGCGCTTCTCAAGTACAACCTCGAGAAGGAGGGTTTCGCCCTTGCCGGCGCTCAGACCGGGAAAGGGGCGATCGAGCTGTGCCGCCGCGAACGGCCGGATCTGATCCTGCTCGATATCATGCTCCCGGATTCGGACGGCCTCGATATCTGTAAAGGCATTCGCTCGCACCCCGAGTTAGCCCACATTCCCGTGATCTTTCTCACCGCGCGCGCCTCGGAAGCCGATCGCATTGTCGGGCTGGAGCTCGGCGCCAACGACTATATCGTCAAACCGTTTTTCATCCGCGAGCTCATTGCCCGAATCAAGACACAGTTTCGAGGCCAGTCCGCTCCTGCCAAGATCGTCCGCTCCGGCGTTCTCGAGCTCGACCGCTCGAGTTGCCGTGTGCGCTTGAACGGCGGAGAGATCACCCTCACCGCAACCGAGTTCCGGCTGCTCGATTACCTCATGAGCCGACCCGGCGTCGTCTTCAGCCGCGAGCAGCTTCTCGACGCCGTCTGGGGTCAGGACCGCGCCGTCACCGACCGCACGGTCGACGTCTACATCCTCCGCCTTCGTCACAAAGTCGAGAACGATCCCGCCAATCCGCAGCTCATCCGCTCGGTGCGCGGCTTCGGTTACAGCTTCAACGAGGAAAGCGCCGGGCTCGTCGAGCGCGAAAAGGCTCCCGCCACCGTCTGAGACCCTACGCAGGTTTTGCCGCGCCCCGCTCGTGGCTTCATCCGTGATCGCGCTATAGTGAGCGTTGCGGCCGTGATCTCCGTTCAAAACGTCTCCAAGTGCTATCGCCTGTATCCCCGCGCGGCAGACCGCTTGTGGACGGCTCTCCCGTTCGGCCGCCGTTCCCCCGAAGACGAATTTTGGGCTGTCCGCGACGTCAGCTTTCGGGTTGCCAAAGGCGAAGTGCTCGCCCTTCTTGGCCCCAACGGCTCAGGCAAGAGCACGCTGCTGCAAATCATCAGCGGCATTCTCCAGCCCACCAGCGGACGCGTGCTCTGCGACGGCCGCATCGCCGCGCTGCTCGAGCTCGGCGCCGGTTTCAACCCCGAGTTCACCGGCCGCGAAAACGTCTTTCTCAACGGCGAAATCATGGGCCTGTCGCCGCGCGAAGTCGAGCGGGCGTTCCCAAAAATCGAGGCTTTCGCCGAAATCGGCCGCTTCATCGACCGCCCGGTGAAAGAGTACTCCACCGGGATGTACGTGCGGCTGGCGTTCTCCACCGCCATCCACGTCGAGCCCGAGATTCTGATCGTCGATGAAGCGCTCAGCGTCGGCGACGCAATCTTTGCCAGCCGCTGCATCCGCAAATTTGAAGAGCTTCGCGAAAAGAAACTCACCGTGCTGCTGGTCTCTCACGATCTCGGCCTCATCAAACGCCTGGCCGACCGGGCGGTGTTTCTTCTCAACGGCCGGGTCCAGATGGAAGGTACCGCGAACGATGCCGTAAACCGCTACGTCGGCTTCGTTCACGAGCGCCAGAAGGGAACAGGACTCGAGGCCGGCGATCAGACCGCGGCAGGCAGCAGTTTCCGCCACGGCGACCACACCAGCTCCATCGTCGACGTGGCCACGCTCGACTCGGGCGGCCAGCCCCGCTCGGTATTCAATTGGGGCGAGGCGATCCGCGTGCGGATCCGCGCGAAATTTCAGCAGGACAGTTTCAATCCCATCGCCGGCATGTTGATCCGCAGCCGCCTGGGAATGGACGTCTTCGGAACCAACACGCGAGTGGAAGATCTGGAGATTGGCGCCGTCCGCGCCGGTGAGGAACTGGAAGTCGAATTCGAGATTCCCTGCCTGTTCACACGCCAGGAATACACGCTCACCGTCGCCACCCAGCACTGGGACGGCGCCAGCCAGGACTGGCTGGACGATGTCGTCAGCTTCCGTGTCGCCGATGCCCGCGAAGTGGCCGGTGTGGTGCGTCTGGAACCCAAGATCCGATTCCGCACCCTGGCGCCCGCCGGTGGCGAGGGCAGAACGGTCCGCGCCTCATGATCTACGCCGTCGTGCTCGGCATCGTGGTCACCGTACTCTGTGTGGTGACCGCGTTTCGGACGCTGAAGGTCAAAAACCGCGGCGACTTTCTTGTCGCCGGACGTAAGCTGCCGTGGCCGGTGCTGGTGTTCACCCTGCTGTCGTCCTGGATCGGAGCCGGAAGTCTCTTCGCCGGCGCCGAAAATGCTTACCGCAACGGTTTCGCCGCACTCTGGCAGCCCGCCGGCGGCTGGCTCGGGCTGGCCGTCATTTATTTTGTCGCCGGCCGGGCGCGCAGGTTCGCTCAGTACACCGTTCCCGATCTACTCGAGGCCCGCTACAACGCCGCCGCCCGCGTGATGGCCACTATCGCCATCGTGATCTCCTACACCATGATCACCAGCTACCAGTTCAAAGCCGGCGGCGACATCGTCCACCTCATTTTCCCCTCGGTCGACCGTATGACCGGCATGTGCGTCATCGCCGGCTTCGTCATCGTCTTCACCGCCGCCGCCGGCATGGCTTCCATCGCCTACCTCGACCTGCTGATCGGCGGTCTGGTGACGGCCATCGTCCTGGTGGCAGTGCCGATAGTGCTGCACGGCGCCGGCGGCTGGACGGCGGTCCGGGCGGCACTGCCGCCGCAACACTTTCAGGTCCTCGGCAACCTGAGCCTCAACCAGGCCCTCGGCTACCTGCTGCCCACCATGCTGTTGCTTGTCGGCAACCAGGGCATGTACCAGAAGTTCTTCTCGGCCCGCTCGGAGCAGGACGCCCGCCGGGCGGTTGTCGGCTGGATCGTCGGCACACTTGTGCTCGAGACCCTGCTGGTCACCCTGGCCGTCATCGGCAGCGCCCGCTTTCACGTCGAGAATCCGCGCGAGATTATTCCCTACACCGCGCGCCACGGCCTGCCGGCATGGGCCGGTGCTGTCCTTCTCGGCGGCATCTTCGCCAAGGTCATTTCCACCGCCAATAACTACCTGTTCTCGCCCGCCACCAATCTCATTCACGACGTCTACGCGCGCTTCATTCACAAACAGGCCGGCGAGCGCGCCAGCCTGCTCGCTTCGCGCATCATCGTCGTCCTTCTGGGCATCTTCGCCCTGCTCCAGGCGACCAGCTTCGAGTCCATCCTTTCGGCCGCCCTGTACGCCTACACCGTTTACGGCGCGGCCATCACGCCCGTCGTCATGGCGGTGTTTTTCTGGAAGCGCACCACCACGCCGGCTGCCATCAGCTCCATCGTGCTCGGAACTGTCGTTACGGTTGCCTGGCGCATGATGGGATATGATCTTGACTACGCCGTGTATCCGGCGCTGGCGGCGTCCGTCGCCAGCCTCGTCGTCGTGAGCCTGTTGACACCGGCTCCGGAGGAATCCAAATGGAAGCCCTTTTTCGAAGCGGGAGACTGACATGCCGGCCGATATAGCCGCCATTCAACGCGGCATCCTCGACGAAGGCCTCGACGGCTGGCTGTTTTTCGACCATCACGAGCGCGATCCCCTGGCCTACCGTGTGCTCAAGTTCCGCCCCCACGGCACCATGTCGCGCCGCTGGTATTTCTTCATACCCGCCGCCGGCGACCCCGTCGGTCTGGTGCATCGCATCGAGCCGCACGTGCTCGACGAGCTATCCGGCCAGAAGCGTGCTTACGCCGGATGGGCCGAACAGTTGCAGGGCTTGCGCGACATGCTCGGCGCCTCCCGCCGCGTCGCCATGCAATATTCACCCAACTGCGCCGTCCCCTATGTTTCGATGGTCGATGGCGGCACCATCGATCTGGTCCGGGGTTTAGGTGTCGAAGTGGCGACCTCGGCCAACCTGGTGCAACTGTTCGAAGCCCGGTGGAGCGCCGCGCAGTTGGAGATGCACCTGGAAGCCGGCCGGCGGGTCGATCGCGTTCGCGCTCAGGCCTTCGGCTTTGTCGAGGAAGCTCTGCGCTCCAACCGCCCTGTAGGTGAATTCGACGTAAAGAGATTCATTCGCCAGGCTTTCGAGCGCGAAGGGCTGATCACCGATCACGGGCCCATCGTGGCCGTCAACGCCCACATGTCCGACCCTCATTACGAGCCCGAAGCCGGCTCAAGCGCAGCCATCCAGCCCGGCGACGCCCCCCTGCTCGATATGTGGGCCAAGCTCGATCAGCCCGGCGCCGTCTATTACGACATCACCTGGACCGGCTACTGCGGCGCAACTCCGCCCTCCCCGATCGAGCGCGTTTTCGAAGTCGTCACCGGAGCCCGAGACCGCGCCGTCGAAAAAGTCCGCGGCGCCATGGCCGCCGGCGCCACGCTCCACGGCTTTGAAGTGGACGACGCCGCGCGCCACTTCATTCGCGATCAGGGCTACGGCGAATACTTCATCCACCGCACCGGCCACTCCATTGGCGAAGAGGTCCACGGAACCGGTGCGAACATGGATAACCTGGAGACGCACGACGAGCGCCGCGTCATCCCCGGGACCTGCTTTTCGATCGAGCCGGGAGTTTATCTGGAAGGGTTCGGAATCCGCTCGGAGGTCAACGTTTTTGTGGAAGAGAAAGGAGCTCGAGTGACAGGACAGGTGCAGCGGGAGTTGGTGAGGATGGCGATATGAGCCGCGGGAGGGCATTGCTGGCAGTGGCGAGTTTGTTCGCCGCCTCCGCCTCGGCCGGGGACTGGACGACATTCGGAGGAGATCCGCAGCGTACCGGTTGGGCGAAGAGTGAGAACACCCTGGCGCCGGGCAACGCCGGCAAGCTGAAACTCGAATGGTCGTTGAAGCTCGACAACGAGGCGCTGGAGCTGAACTCGCTCACCGCTCCGATCGTGCAGGAGCGCGTCATCACTCCCTCCGGCTTCAAGGACATTGTCTACGTCGCCGGAAGCCAGGACAAAGTCTTCGCCATCGATGCCGACTTGGGCAAGCTGCTGTGGCACCGAAGCTTCACCCGAGAGGGCGAGCCCAAGCAGAAGCCGCACTGGCTCTGCCCGAACGCCCTGAACGCCACGCCCGTCATCGACCGCCACACGCGTACCATTTACGTCATGTCGAGCGACGGCATTCTCCACTCGCTCAGCACCGTCAACGGCGAGGATCAGAAGCCCCCGCAGCGCATGATTCCCCCGTACGGAAAGGCCTGGAGCCTGAACGTTTTTCAGAACCAGCTTTACACCGTCACCTCCCAGGGCTGCAACGGCGTCAAGTCGGCGGTGTTCGGCATGAATCTGGCCGAAGCTTCCCGGCCTGTGGCCACGGCTCCCGTCAGCACGGCCGGTGGCGGCATCTGGGGGCGCGCCGGCGGCGCCATCAGTGCCGAGACCGGAAACATATATGTTGAAACCGGCGATGGACCGTCGGACCCCTCGGCCGGCAAATACGCAAATTCGTTTGTCGCCGTCGGCAAGGACCTGAAAATCGCCGACTACTACACCCCGACGAATTTCAAATGGATCGACAAGAAGGACCTCGACATGGGCGATATCAGCCCGGTCGTGTTCTCCTTTGCGGGCCGCGAGCTGGTGGCCGGAGGCGGCAAGGAAGGTGTGCTCTACGTGCTCGATGCCCACTCGCTCGGCGGCGCCGATCACCACACGCCTCTCTATAAGAGCCCCCTGCTCACCAACGACGATGTCGATTTCGCCGGCCATGGCTTCTGGGGCGCGCTCTCCACCTGGCAGGACGCCGCGGGAACGCGCTGGCTGCTGGCCCCGGCCTGGGGCCCTGCCGCCCAGGGCACGAAGTTCCCCGTCAGCTACGGCGAGGCCGCCGACGGCAGCGTCATGGCCTTTCGCCTCGTCAACCGCGACGGCAAGCCCGCTCTCGATCCCGCCTGGCAGTCCGTGAACATGGGAGTTCCTGAGCCCGTCGCCATCGCCAACGGCGTTGTGTTCGCTCTGGCCAGCGGCGAAAATACCCGCCAGGTGGACAGCAATGGATCCATCTACAATTCGGCCCAGCGGATCGAGCTTTCCAAGGGCCACGCTGTTCTTTACGCCCTCGACGCCGCCACCGGCAAGGTTCTGTACTCGAGCGGTGACGCAATCAAAAGTTTTAGCCATTTCAGTGGCTTGGCGATATCCAACGGAAGAGTGTTCGCTGTAACCCACGACTCCACGTTGTACGCCTTCGGTTTGGGAGAGGAGAATCAATAATGCTAAGAAAGATCGCACCCTTCCTCGCGCTCGCGGCCCTCACATTCAGCGGTCGCGCACAGGACATCAAGCCCGGTAAGACCACCCTGAAGCCCGGCGACACCGCGCCCGACTTCACGCTCACCGACACCGACATGAAGCCCGTCAAACTGTCGGATTTCCGCGGTAAGAAGAACGTCGTCGTGGCGTTCTTCCCTGCCGCTTTTACCGGTGGTTGAACGACCGAACTCACGGCGATCCAGTCTGGACTCGCGAAATTTAATGCCAATGATACCCAGGTGCTGGCCGTCAGCACAGACTTCAACCCGTCGCTGAAGGAGTTTCGGGAAAAGCTCCACGCGACATTCCCCGTGCTGAGCGACCACATGCGAAAGGTCTCCGAGGAGTACGGTGTCCTCATTCCGGCGATGGGAATTGCCAATCGCGTCTCGTTCCTCATCGATACCGAGGGGAAGATTGTCGAGATTTTCGAGAATCGGGAGGCTTTGGATCCAAGCGGCGCACTCACTGCGTGTAGCCGATTGAAGAAGAAGACGTAGGCTGCCATACCAACGGAGTCTCCAGGCCGGTTGCGGATTCGGGCGATTTTCTTTATGTTTTTGTAAAAAAAGGACTTGCTGAAATCACAACCGGTCCGCTGGTATCGGATCAATTCAAAATTTCAATTGGACTGATTCGGTCCGTTAAGGCTAGGCTTGGTTATGGCAACGCAACCGGCAATGGAGTTTCTTTCCTCCCCAGTCAGTCTTTTGCACCGTATCAGCAACATCGTCGCCTCCGAGTTGTCCTTGGACGAGATGCTCGGAGAAATCGTGGGCTTAACCGTGCAGGCTACCGAATGTGACGCCTGTCTCGTGTATCTGGTTGAAAAAGAGTCGGGCGACATCGTCCTGCGGGCATCGCAGTTGCCCCACGCCGCCGACCTGGGCACCCTTCGCATGCAAATGGGCGAAGGTATCACCGGCTGGGTGGCGGAGCACAAATCGGTTGTGGCGCTACCTGAGAATGCCTTCGCCGACGCCCGCTTCAAGCTGCAACAGTCCCTCATCGAGGACACCTACGAGGCGTTTCTTTCGGTTCCGCTGGTCAGCGGCGGCGATCTGATCGGCGTCATCAACGTCCATCACCGCCAGATTCACCGCCATACGGCCGACGAGATCTCCCTGCTCACCTTCATCGGCGAGCAGATGGGCGGGGCCATCATGAAGTCCAGTTTGGCCCAGCAAAACGAGAAGCTGATCGAGGAGACGCAGGAAATGAAGCGTCAGCTCGAAACCCGCAAACTGGTCGAGCGCGCCAAAGGAATCCTCCAGCAGCGCCATCAACTCAGCGAGGAAGAGGCCTACCTCCGGCTGCGCAATGAAAGCCGCCGGCTCCGTCGCCCGATGCGCGACTTGGCGGAGGCCATCATCATGGCCGAGGAACTTACACGCCGCGGCGGCTCCCCCGGTCCCGTGGCCTGATCCATCTGTCCGAAAGTCTGGATGAAACGCCGGGAACGAGCGGCTAGAATGGTGTATTGGAGCCGTTCGTTCCCGTTTTCTCGAATCCTCACCTGTTGACTATTGCGGGCAACTACTGGCCTCGCAACCTCGATACCCTCCGTTTTCCCGTCAGCGCCCGCTACTTCGACACCGAACCCGGCGTCCGAGTTCTCGTCCACTCCCAGGAGCCCGAATCGACTCCTCACGGCGATTTGATCCTCCTGCACGGCCTCGAGGGTTCGAGCGAAGCCGGCTATGCGCAAAGTGCCGCCCAAGCCGCTCTCCTGGCCGGCTTCGCCACCCACCGCATGAACCTCCGCAGTTGCGGCGGTACGGAGGCTATAAGCGGCAGGACGCTTTATCACTCCGGCCTCACCGCCGACCCGTTGGCTGTCGTTGACACTCTGCTCGCCGAGGGCCGCGGCCCCATATTCATCGCCGGATATTCGCTCGGCGGAAACGTCGCCCTCAAACTCGCCGGGGAACTTGGCCGGGCCGGCCGCGAGAAGATCGCCGGTGTCTGCGCCGTCTCCACGCCCATCGACCTGTCTGCCTGCGTCGAGCAGCTCAAGCGTCCCGCCAACATCCTCTATGCCCACCGCTTCCTGACCCGTCTCAAGGACCGCATTCGCCGCAAGGAGGCCCTCTGCCCCGGCCTGTTTCCTTTGCAAGAGCTTGACTCCGTCCGCACCATCTACGATTTTGACGATCGCTTCACCGCGCCTTCATTCGGTTTTGGTACCGCCGCCCGCTACTATGCCACCCAGTCTTCGATGCATTTTCTCGACGACATTCGCGTTCCCACGCTCCTCATCCAGGCCCAGGACGACCCCCTCATCCCCTTTCATGTCTATGAGCAGCCGGCCTTTCGCCGCAACCGCCTGCTCACGCTTCTCTCTACCGCCCAAGGCGGCCACCTGGGTTTCCTTTCCCGCCGCCGGCCCCGTTTTTGGGTCGACGAGGCCTTGGCCGGCTGGTTGAAGAAAATCGGGAACCGCGCGGCCCAGAGTTTCGTAGGCTAAATGGATGGGAGCCGGGGGATTATGAATCGCACAGCCTCGTTCTGGGAATCGGCCGGCGTGGCCTGGGATTCTCTGCAGTCCAGTAAGCTGCGCAGCTTCCTCACGCTGCTGGGCATCATTCTCGCCACCACCACGCTCATCGCCGTCATGTCCATCATCCACGGCATGGACATCTACATCGCCAACAACGTTTCCAGCCTCGGCGCCGACGGTTTTCGCGTCGTCCGGATGGCGTTTCTGGGCAATTTCGATCCGAAGAAGTTCCTCGAGTTTCAGAAGAAGAATCCTCAGCTCAGCATCGACGAATATGAGTTCCTCCGCTCCCACGTCACCCTGCTCAAAGCCTTCGGCCTCCAGGCCCAGCGCCAGGTCAAAGTCGTTGCCGGTAACGAGAGTCTCGACGGTGTCGATCTGGACGGCGTGACGGCTGATTTCGGTGTCCTCAACAATGTCGATATCACCAACGGGCGGTTTCTGACCGAGGCCGAGGACCGCCGCCGCGTTCCCGTGGCAATCCTCGGCGCCGACATCCGAAAACGCTTCTTCCCCGATGTCGATGCCGTCGGAAAGACCGTCAAAGTCGATGGCCGGCCCTTCACGGTCATCGGAGTCGCCAAACCGAAAGGCAGTGTCTTCGGCCAGTCGCTGGACAATTTCGTTATCGTTCCCTCGGGAATGTATTTCCAGATATACGGCTCGCGCACCGGCATCAGTTATCTGGCAAAAGCGCAGAGTCGCGAGGTCATGGAACAGGCGCAGGACGAGGCCCGCATGCTGCTGCGCGCTTACCGGCACCTGCGCCCGGGCCAGGATGACACTTTCGCCGTCATCTCTTCCGACGCCATTGTCAGCGCCTGGGACCGGCTCACGGGCGCCATCGCCGCCACCGCCGTGGCCGTCGTCTCCGTCTTCATGGTGGTCGGCGGTGTCGTCATCATGAACATCATGCTCGCCGTCGTGTCGGAGCGCACACGGGAGATCGGCATCCGCAAGTCGGTCGGCGCGCGGCGCCAGGACATCCTGAATCAGTTTCTCGTCGAGTCCTCCATGCTCGCCGGCAGCGGAGGCGTCATCGGGGTGGTGCTCTCCTGGACGGTGGCCATACTGGTAAGAAAATTGACGCCCGTACCCATGGACGTCCCCGTCTCGGCCGTCGTCATCGGCGTCAGCCTCTCCATGACAGTTGGATTGTTCTTCGGCATCTATCCGGCGCAGCGCGCCTCCAAGCTCGATCCCATTGAAGCGCTGAGGGCGGAGAACTGATATGACCTGGGTTTCACTTACCGCCGGCATCGGCCTCGCGCTCAATACCGTCCGCGAGCACAAAATGCGCTCGTTTCTCACTGTGCTCGGCGTCATCATCGGCACCGGAACCATTATCGGCGTCGGTTCCATCATCGCCGGCCTCGATGGAGCCATCACCGGTGTGCTGAGCAGCATGGGCACGAACGCCGCCATCGTCTTCAAGTTCGAGCCCGGTTTTCGCGGGCGCCTCACGCCCGAGGAACTCCAGCGCAAGCCTCTCTCTTACGAGGATGGCGTAGCCATCTCCGAGCGTTGTCCGGCTGTGACGCATGTCAGCCCGTACCTTTTCCCCGGCGGATTCAACGGACCCAGCATTGACACTGCCCGTTACAAAGGCAACGAGATGTTCGACGTCGATATCGGAGGCACCGAGGAGGCCTACATTTCCGGCGGCTACTCGGAGATGAAGGAGGGCCGCTTTTTCACCGACAACGAGAGCCGTCATCGCATGCCGGTCGCCGTCGTCGGCGAGGACGTGCCGCTGGCGCTGATGTCGGGCGAAGACCCGATCGGCAAGTGGATCGAAGTCAACGGCCACCAGTTTCAAATCGTCGGCGTGATGAAGCGTCCGGCCGCCTCGTTTCCGGGCCAGAACGACGCCCGCATTCTGCTGCCCTACTTCAGCATGCGGAAACTGTTTCCCAACGCCAAGGAAAACATGCTCATCATCACCGCCGATCCCGGCATGCTTCCCACTGCCATCGATCAGGCGCGCGCCGCGCTCCGCGTCGAACGGCGCGTCCCTTACAACAAGCCCGATAACTTCGCCATCTCCACGTCCCAACAGATGGTCGACCAGTTTCACAACGTGACCGGCATGGTCGCTCTGGTCATGGTCGTGTTGAGCTCCATCGGCCTTCTGGTCGGCGGCATCGGCGTCATGAACATCATGCTCGTCTCGGTCACCGAGCGCACCCGCGAGATCGGCGTCCGCAAGGCCATCGGCGCCCGCCGCAGCGACATCGTTCTCCAATTCCTCACCGAAGCCGTCGTCCTTACCGGGCTCGGCGGCCTGGTCGGCATGAGCCTCGGCTACGGCATGTCGCTGGCCTGCCGCATGATCTTCCCCAGCCTCCCCACCGTGGTTCCGGTCTGGGCTGCGGTGCTCGGAGTTCTGGTCTCGGTCGGCGTCGGTCTGTTCTTCGGCATCTGGCCGGCCAACAAAGCCGCCCGGCTCGACCCCGTCGATGCCCTCCGCTACGAGTAAAGCCCCTGGCAGTCCGTTCTACAATTTGTACAGTTGAGTCTCATCATGTTCCTATACCGACCGCGCCTCGCCGCGCGTATCGCTGCGGCCTCCTTTTGCGTCATCGCCGGCTGCGCTCCCGTCCTCGCACAATCTCTGACCGACTTCGAAAAGCGAGTCACCGAGTTCACCCTCCCCAACGGAATGCATTTCATCGTCGTCGAGCGTCACGACGCCCCCGTGGTGTCGTTCCATTCCTACGTCAACTCCGGCTCGGTGAATGACCCCGGCGGTAAATCCGGCCTCGCCCACATGTTCGAGCACATGGCCTTCAAAGGCACCACCACCATCGGAACCCGGAACTACGCGGCTGAGAAGGCGGCCATGGAACAGGTCGAGCAGATCTACGACGCTTATGATGCCGAGCGCAACAAAGCGTTTCGCGCCGATCCGAAGAAGCTCGACGCCCTCCAACGCCAGCTCAAAGCCGCCATGGCCAAGGCCGAATCCTATGTCGAGCCGAACGCCTTTCCCCGCATCATTGAAGAGAACGGCGGCGCCGGCCTCAATGCCCAGACCGGCGAGGATTCGACCGAATACTTCTACAGTCTCCCCTCCAATCGCATCGAGCTCTGGTTTCTGCTCGAATCGGACCGTTTTCTCGATCCCGTGTTCCGCGAGTTCTACAAGGAGCGTGACGTCGTCGGCGAGGAGCGGCGGATGCGGATCGAGTCCAGTCCCCAGGGCCGCCTGGTCGAAATGCTCCAGGCCACCGCATTCGCCGCCCATCCCTACCGAGTGAGCGCCGCCGGCTGGTCGAGCGATATTGAAAATCTCAGGCTGAAGGACGCACTCTGGTTTTACCGGACCTACTACCGGCCTTCCAACATCACCGTCGGCATCGCCGGCGACGTCGATCCGGCCCTGGCCCGGCGCCTCGCCGTCCGATACTTCTCCCGCATTCCTGCCGGCCCGCTTCCTCCGGTGGTCACCACCGTCGAGCCCAGGCAGACCGGCGAGAAGCGCGTGCGTGTCGACACCCCGTCGCAGCCCATACTCGCCATGGCCTACAAGCGCCCCAGCCAGTATTCCAAGGACGATCCGGCGCTCGACGTGCTCGGCGAGATACTTTCCGGCGGCCGAACCTCGATCCTTTATCGCGAGCTGGTGCGCGATAGAAAGCTCGCCCTCGGCGCCTTCGCCGCGCCCAGCTTTCCCGGCGAGAGGTATCCGAATCTGTTCGTCTTCTACCTCATCCCGAATCTCGGCCACAGCGTCGAAGAGAACGAAAAGGCCTGCGACGAAATTATCGAGCGCGTCAAGAGCGAAGGCGTCGACGAGGAAGCCCTGCGCCGCGTGAAAACCAAGGTCCGCGCTTCGCTGATCCGCCGCCTGGACAGCAACTCCGGCCTCGCCGGCGAAGTGGCCTCCTACTCGGCCAATTACGGAGACTGGCGCCGGCTGTTCACCGACATCGACGAAATCGACAAAGTTACCCGCGCCGACGTCCAGCGCGTGGCCCGCCAATACCTGATTCCCGACACCCGAACCGTTGCCTACATCGAAGCTCCGGCCGCGTCCAAGGGAGGTTCCAATTGAGGCTCCTCGGTTGTCTGGCCGCGTTGCCGATGCTGGCGCTCGCAGCTCCCCCCGCGGACGAGTCCACGACTAAGAGCGCCCCCGTTCCCTCCTACCGGGAGCTCAAGTTTCCGCCCCTCAAGCCGATCACCCTGCCCAAACCGGAGGTCTACACCATGCCCAACGGCATGCGCGTCTACCTCCTGCCCAATCATGAGCTCCCGCTGGTGAACGGCATTGCCCTCGTGCGAACGGGCAATTTGTTCGACCCCCCTGACAAACACGGCCTCGCCGACATGACCGGCGGCCTCTTGAGAAGCGGCGGTACTCGCGCCAAGACCGGCGACGAGCTCGACGTCGAACTCGAAAACATCGCCGCCTCGGTGGAAAGCGATATTGGCGAAAGCAGCGGCACCGTTTCGTTCTCCTGTCTGAAGGAGAACACGGCCGAGGTGCTCGGTATCTTCCGCGACATCCTCACCGGGCCCGAGCTTCGCCAGGACAAACTCGACCTGGCGAAAACGCAGTGGCGCAGCGCCATCGCCCGCCGCAATGACGACGCCGGTTCCATCGCCTCCCGTGAGTTCGCCAACACCCTCTACGGCAAGGACACGCCTTACGGCTGGGACGTGAACTACTCCGACCTGGACCACATCCAGCGCGCCGACGTCCAGGCCTTCTACAAACGCTACTTCTTCCCCGCCAACGTCATGCTCGCCGTTTATGGCGATTTCTCTCCCGACGACATGAAGCGCCAGCTCGCCCAGGCCTTCGGCGCTTGGACCGTCCGCCAGCCCCAGGTGCCCCCATTCCCCCCGGTCGGCGCGCGCAACGTCACCGGCGTCTATGTAGCCGAAAAGTCCGACGTCACCCAGACGTTCTTCGAGATCGGCAGCCTCGGAGGCCAGTTGCGCGACCCCGACTTTCCGGCGCTCTCGGTGGCCGCCGACATTCTCGGTGGCGGCTTCTCCAGCCGCCTGGTAAAGGAGGTGCGCACCCGCCTCGGCTACGCCTACGACATCGGAGCCAGTTGGAACGCCGACTACGATCACCCCGGCCTGTTCCGCATCGCCGGCAGCACACAGTCCAAGGACACCGAGGCCACCATCGCCGCCGTCAAGGCTGAAGTAGAAAAGCTCCGAACCACCGAAGTCAGCGAGGCTGAGCTCAAAACGGCCAAGGACAGCGTCTTGAACAGCTTCGTCTTTTTCTTCGACCGTCCCAGCAAGACGCTCAATCGCCTGCTGACGTACGAATATTTCGGCTACCCTCGGGATTTCATCTTCTCCTATCAGAAGGGCGTCGCTGAAGTGACCCGCCAGGACGTCCTGCGCGTGGCTCAGCGCTACTTTGACCCTGCCCGGTTCACCATCGTCGCCGTGGGCAATTCCAAGGAATTCGGAACACCGCTCTCCGCCCTCGGCCTTCCCGTCCACACGATCGATCTCACCATTCCTTCCGATCAACCGCCCCCGCCGAAGGCAGACGCCGGCGCCCGGAAGCAAGGGCTCGCGCTCCTCAAACGCATGCAGGAGGCCCTCGGCGGCGCCGACCGTCTGGCGGGCATCAAGGACACCTCCTTCGAAGCTCAAGTGCAACTGGAGACCGGCGGACCTCCCATGGCCGTCACCCAGCGCAACACGTTTGTCGCTCCGTCCTCGCTGCGCCAGGATCTCGACGCGCCGTTCGGCAAACAGTCGGTCTACTCCGACGGTAAATCCGGCTGGATGATGACGCCGCAGGGTTCCGGCGCACTGAACGCCGCCGTGCTCGAACAGGTTCGCGGCGAAATTTTCCGTCAGTTGTATCTGCTCGCGCTCAGCGACCGCGACCGTGACAGAACGGTCACCGCGTCCGCCGCCAATTCCCTCGACATCAGTGCCCCGGGCGGCCAACACGTTCAGGTCGATCTCGATCCCGCATCCGGCCTTCCGGTGCAGTTGCACTATCAGGGCGAGGGCATGCGCGGTCCCTCCGAAATCGACGAAACCCTCGAGGATTGGCGCGACGTCCATGGCGTCAAGGCGCCGTTCCACATGATCATTCAGCAGAACGGGAAAAAGTTCGCCAACGTCGCAATCAAGCAGATCACCATCAATTCCGGTATCACCCAGGAAGAACTCAGCAAGAAACCATGAAGACCGCAATCCGAGCGCTCCTCATTCCCCTGATGGCCGCTACGCTTTTCGGCCAGGATTACCTGAAATCCATTCAGGACAAGGGAAAGAAGGTTCTTGATCAGTGCATCGAAGCTCTCGGCGGCGACCGCTTTCTATCGATGAAGAACCGCGTCGAGGCCGGCATGGTCTTTTCCTTCTACCGCGATGACATCAACGGTCTGGAACGCGCGACAATCTACACCGAATATATCGACGCGCCTCTCAACGGCAAGCTCAGCGTCCGCGAACGCGAAAGCTTCGGCAAGAAAAAGGAGGAGGACGGAGCCGTCCTGTTCACCGAGCGCGAAGGCTACGACATTTCCTATCGCGGAGCCCGCCCGCTTTCCAACGAGCGCTTCGACCGCTTCACCGACTCCACCCTGCACGACTTTTTCTATATCCTGCGCCAGCGTCTCAAGGAGCCCGGGCTTCTGGTGGAGTATCAGGGCGCCGATCTCTGGGAAACACGCCCCGTCGATATTATCAACATCACCGACAGTCAGAACCGCGTCACCACCGTCTACATCGATCGGTTCAATCACCTTCCCATCCGCCAGCTTTTCCGCCGCCGCAACGCCGTCACCGGCGACATGAACGAGGAAGTGACGTTGTTCTCCAAATACCGGGACGTCGGAAACGGCGTGCAATGGCCTTACGCGATCCAGCGCAACCGCGACGGCGAAAAGGTCTACCAGATGTTTGCCACCGACGTGCGCATCAACCAGAATCTAGCCGACAGCCTTTTCACGCTGCCGGGCGGAATCAAAATGCTCAAGCCGGAGTAGCGGAATCCGCAGCGCCACTTCCAGCCCCGGCTGGACGTTGCGCGCGCTCAGCTTGCCCCCGTGCAGTTCCACCGCCCGCCGCGCGATCGACAGCCCCAGACCCACGCCGCCGCTGCTTCGCCCCCGCGCCGTGTCCACCCGGTAGAACGGATCGAAAATCCGCTCCAGCGATTCTCCGGGTACTCCCGGGCCGTAGTCGCGCACCAGCACCACCGCCGCCTGTTCCTGCCGGTGCAGCGAAATCTCCACCGCTGTTTGATGGGGTGCGTAGCGGATCGCGTTCCTCACCACGTTTTCAATCGCTCGCCGCAGCAGTTCCGCGTCGCCCACAAGGTCGATTTCTTCGCAACGCAGCAGCCGCAGCGAGCAGTCCTTCGCCGTCGCCTCGATGCGGCAATTGTCCACAATCTGCGAAACCAGCTCGTCCAGTTGCAGCGGCTCGCGGCGCTTCACCGCTGGGTCGCCCTCGGCCCGCGTTACTTCCAGCAGACCGCCAATCAGTTCGTTCAACCGGTCGGCCTCGCGCTGGATGCGGTCCAGCGTCTCCCTCGGATCGCTGTCGGACCGGGCCAGCTCCACCGCCACGCTCAGCCGCGCCAGCGGGCTCCGCAGCTCGTGTGAAATATCCAAGAGCAACCGCCGCTCTGCCGTCAGCAGCGTCTCGATCCGGTCCGCCATCTGGTCGAACGTTCGCGCCAGCTCGCCCAGTTCGTCTCCCCGCCGCGATCCAGCCCGCGCCGAGAAATCTCCCCGTCCGAACCGGTCCACCGCCCGCTGCATCTTCCTCACCGGCGACGTCAGGTGATACGCCAACCCGTAACAAAGCAGCACCGCCAATGCCAGCACCCACAGATGCTGGGCCCGCAGAAACCAGAACGGCCCCGGCCGCCGCGGTCCCAGAAGAATCAGAAAATACCGCCCGTCGGCCGACGGATGCGTCAGCGGCCTCCGGCTCAGGATTCCCAGCAGCGGCCGCGGCGTGCCCGGCAGGTACCGCGAATAGTCCTTACCGGTCAGCAGATCCCGGCCGTGCGCATCGGTGAACAATACATCCGACCGGTCCGTCCGCCGCAGCCGGTCGATCACTTTCGCCAGCGCCGCGTTGCCCCCGGTCTCCCAGGCGCCGCGCGCTTCGTCCATCTGCCGTGCCATGAAGAACAGAAACGGCGGCCGCCTCGGCTCCGAAGCCTCGAAGATCAAAGCGCTCGTGATCGCCACTCCCAGGCTGGTGATGAAGGTGGTGGCGAGAAACCAGACCAGGATCTTGGTGAACAGGCTCCTCATACCTGTACACTCTCTTCCTGCGTCCGGCAGAACTGATAGCCCACCCCGCGGATCGTTTTGATCAGCGTCCGGCTGCCCTCCAGCTTCCGCCGCAGATGGCTCACGTGCATGTCCACCGACCGGTCATATGGAGTCGCCTTACGGTTGTAGAGCCCCTCCATCAGCGAGTCTCGCGAAACCACCCGGCCCGCCGCCCGCATCAGCATCTCGAGAATCGAGAACTCCAGCGTCGTCAGCTCCACCGGCAGCCCGTCGCAGGACACCTGCCGGCTCCCCGAGTCCAGGCTGACGCCGTTTACCTCCAGCCGTCCGGCCGGTTGCTGATCCACCCTCCGCAGAATCGCTCTTATGCGCGCCGCCAGCTCGCGCGGGTTAAACGGTTTGGACAAATAGTCGTCCGCCCCCAGTTCCAGGCCCACAATCCGGTCCACATCCTCGCCCCTCGCCGTCAGCATGAGAACCGGAACCACGCTCTGAGCCCGGATCCGCTTCAGAATCTCGAAGCCGTCCAGGTCCGGCAGCATCACGTCCAGCACTACCAGATCATATCCCCCCGCCAGCGCCTGCTCGATCCCCGTCCGTCCGTCGTTCTCGCACTGCACGGCGTACCCCTCGCGCCGCAGAAACTCGCTCAACAACGAACACAACTCGGCGTCGTCGTCCACCATCAGCAATCGCACGCTCCGAGATTAGCATGCGGAAAAACGTTCAAACTTCAAGTTTTGTAAAGGCTTGGAATCCCCTCCGGCGGCCGGGGCGCGCGCCCCGGCGTTATAGCTCCCCGGCCGCCCCGCGGACTCAGTTCCCGTTGCCCAGTACCTGATCGGTTGTGTTGGCCGTCAGCGTGCCAAATAGGTTCTGGCCCAGCGCGGTGAAGTACAGCGAATTGGCGGGCCCGGATTTCGCATTGCCCCCGCCGAAGCTGAGCGCCCAAAGCCCGGGAATGCTGATCGGATTTCCGGACGCATCCAGAAACATCCCGTCCATGTTGCCGGTGCTGATGTTGTAGGCCACAATCTGCCCGCTCCCGAACTGCCCCACCAGCAGCTCGTGGCTGAACGCTCCGAAGTCTCCCGGCGCCAGCGCTATGCCCCACGGCACATTCAGCCAGCTTCCTGAGGCGAAGGTCCGCACCAGCTTTCCATCCGGAGTGTAGGCGGCAACGTATCCCATGCCCGGCCCTGTTATCTCGAAGCCGTTCTGCGGGTTTCGCAGGGCGAAGGTGATGTACAGCGTGTTGCCGATATTCTGCATGTTATAAGGCGTAAATCCGGAACCGGACCCCGGGTAGTTCATGAACCAGTTGTCCGTCACTCCGGGCCGCGTATAGCGCAAAAGCTGCATGTTCGTGTCGAAAACGTCGATCCGCCCGTTTTTGAAGTCCGCCGCGTACAGGTAGTTCTGCCCTCCCATCGAGGCGATCGCCAGCCCGCGGTAATCGGAGCCCGGGTTGCTCACCAGCACAGTAGCTGCCGTGTCGCCCGCAGCCCAGCCCGAGATGATGCCGCTCGGAGACGCGAACAGAAACAGCGGCGATTTTCCTCCCGCAAGTGCGAAACCGCCGGTTCCGTTGAAGACCGTCGCGATCGGCGCTCCCCCGGGAATCGTCACCACCAGCGGGATCACCGTACCCGTCCCGTCGTATAGCGTCGACAGTCCGCTCCCGGTATCGGCCACCCACCAGGGCCCCGTCGATGAGCGCGAGAGTCCCCAGGGATTCATCAGATGCGAATCGGTCACCGGAGCGAGATTGGCCGTGCCGGAAGTCAGGTTCGTCTGCGTGTAGTGTTGCGCCGAAGCGTTCAAGCCGGCGAATGCCGCGGCAAGTATCAGCACTCGCGACCTGCGAATTAGGGAAGAGTCGAAACAATTCTTCATGGGATCCTCCAGAGATCAATTCGCACTCTATCGGACCTCAACCACCGCGGGCACACACTGGACGCGCTTTTTACAACATTTTTACAGCCTCTTCGCATTTGCGCTCCCTCGCACTCGCCGGACGCTGTCAAACCGTTTCGCCGTACCGCCCACCGCCGGACTCGACATTCGCCATGCGTCGGGAGTAATACAAAAACACTACTGCGCCCCGAACGTCGCCGGAGTACAATCAGTCGATATTTGCTTCCATGAGGACCCCGGCTCTCACCTTGTGTGTCGTACTCTGTCTGGCCCAAGGCAGCCGTATTGACGACCAGCAACTCTGGCGTTACCGCAATCTCGGCAAGGCTTTCTACGAAAATCCCACCACCCAGGTGGAAGCTGTGGAACAGTTCCGCAAAGCCCTCGCGCTCGCCCCGGACTCCACCCGTGAACAGCTCAACTACGGCCTCGCCCTCCTCCGCGCCGGCAAAACCGACGACGCTTTAGCGGAGCTGAAAAAGGTTCAGCGCGAAGACCCGAAGCTTCCTCACACCTGGTTCAATCTCGGCATCGTCTACCGCAAGAACGGCGACACCGAAGCGGCCATCCGCCAGTTCGAAGGCATGGTGAAGCTGGTTCCCGATGAACCCGTCTCGCGCTACAACCTCGGCGTACTCTACCGCCAGGCCGGCCGTGCCGACGATGCCCTGCGCGAGCTCGAAACCGCCGAAAAACTGAATCCCAACCTCGCCGCCCCGCATTTCCAGCTCTACAATCTTTACCGCCAGCAAGGCCACGCCGACAAGGCGGCGCAGGAGCTGGCCGTGTTCCAGCGCATCAAGAAACAGCAGGAGGGAGCGGCCATCCCGGAGGACATGGAGTCCAACGACTACGCCGAAATCTACGACCCTATCGATGCCCGCCCCGAGCCGCCGCCCACGCCGCCGGTCTACAAGGACGTCCAGCTCGCCGCCGCCCAAAGCGGTCCCTCCGGCGTCGCCCTGATCGACGCCGACGGCACCGGCCACGCCGACCTGCTCGTCTGGTCCGGCGGCAAAGCCGCGCTCTATCGCCGCGGCGCCACGCTGGCGAAGGATTCGGGCCTCGAAGGCCTGCAAGACGTCGTTTCGCTCGCGCCCGGCGATTACGACAACGACGGCCTCGCCGATCTGTGCGTGCTCACTTCCTCCGGCGCCGTCCTCCTGCACAACGTGAAAGGCCGCTTCGCCCCTTCCGGCATCGATTTACCCGGCGCGCCCTTCACCAAAGCCGTCTGGCTCGGCTTCGCTCACGCCTACGATCACGCTCTTCTCCTTGTCGG
>VFSW01003188.1_pt1 | contig 24565 bp, 36 predicted proteins | sample 5358111 | NCBI WGS metagenome assembly VFSW01 (sample SAMN11554181, study PRJNA540505) | mine drainage metagenome | isolation source: sediment from site ElyBrook_90M | place: USA: Ely Copper Mine, Vershire, VT | collected 2017
CACGAGAATGTGAACAATAAATACCACCAGAGCCATCAGCGCCAAGACCAAAAATGTCTACACCGCCACCACCGCCAGCATTGTAAATTGGGTACGATCCTGCACCATTCGGGTACATACCACCACCGCCACCACCGCTACCAGATTGCGCAGAAAGACCATTTTGCGAAGGAGCGCCATCTCCACCGTAACCAGCATAACCACCAGCACCGCCGCCAGCCGCGCTGTTTCTTCCACCATTACCACCACCCGTACCAACATATGTTGATTGGGTTTGGTCACAACGACCGCCTTGCGCCCAGCAAGTAGAAGAATTCACAAAATATGATGGATTGCCTTCAGCGCCACCTGCAACAAAAGCACCACCGCCACCACCAGCAATTGCAACGACAGAAACTGATGAAACATTAGCGGGCGCAACCCATGAATATGTTCCAGCCGTTGTATATTGCTGTTGGCCTGCAATTACGACAGGAATTGCACTATTGCTTGATGCACTAAACGGGCCATTCCCATAGGAATTTGTTGCATATACTTTTGCCGTATATGTATTGCCAGTTGTCAATCCTGAAATTGTTATAGGAGAAGACGAATTCGTAGCAGTGAATGTTGCCCCACTGCCTGAATCTGTTGCAACAGCGGTGTATGAGGTAATTGCACTGCCGCCAGTATTCTGTGGAGCCGTAAAGGCAAGCGACAACGAAGTTCCACTAGCAACACTTAGCGTGCCAACTGTAGGTGCATCAGGCACCTTCAATGGAAAATATGAGGCAGTCAAAAACCCCGCTTGATAGCGCATCGACATAAGCGACTCCTATCAGGTAATTGCTTCGTATGAGGCGGTCAATTCAAGTGCGCTACCAGTGCCAACAGTCACCACAATTGACTGAGACTCACCGCAGTAAAAAGCGGTTGTCTTGTCCACAATGATGAGAGATGCATTTGCTGGAACACTGATTTGGTAAGCAATACGGTAAGCCGTACCACCACCGCCAGTTGCGCTGTTGATTGAAACTGTCACAGCAACGGCAGAGCCAGTCACATTGGATGCAACAATGTTGTCAATCTTGTTGACCGTGCCAGAAGCGGGAGTCAGCGCCGTCCATGTGGTTGCGCTTGTGTTGCTTGGAATTAAGTACGATGTATTCCCGTAGATTGAGGTTACATTGACGATGTTTGGATTTGCCATTTATTGCTCCTTAGAACCCGAAGATCATCGCCATAGCGATGGATTTGCCTGTTGATACACCAGTTGACGCTTGGAATGTAGGTAAAGCGCCAGCCCCGTTACTTGTCAAAATATACCCAGCGGTTCCCGGCCCTGCGGAAGCCTGAAAGGCACCTGTTGAGGTTGTTCCAGTAAAAACAACACTGTAAGCAGTGGTTGTAGAAAGACCAGTACCGCCATTTGCCACAGGCAAAGTGCCCGTCACGCCAGTGGTCAAAGGCAAGCCAGTCAAATTGGTTGCCGTGCCACTTGATGGAGTTCCAAGTGCGCCACCATTGACGACAAAAGAACCAGCGGAGCCAGTGTTCACGCCAAGAGCGGTTACTACTCCAGAACCAGTTGTAATTGTCGATGGGGCCGCTCCTACGCCGCCACCAACCATCAAGGCACTGGCCGCAAGAGTTGAAGAGGACGCCCATGTAGAGGAGGTTGAAAAATAAGGCACGCCGCCAGTTGTTCCAGCCACCGTCAAAGCCAGCGTGCCAGATGTTGTTACTGGAGAGCCAGCAACAGAAATCAAACCGCCAGTAAAAGTTTGACCAACACTGGAAACGGTTCCTGTTGCGCCAGAAGACGATGCCAGCAATGTCACCGCTCCAGAACTGTTCTTGGCATACAGTTTCATGTCGGCGGTGTTAAGCGCCAACTCACCATTGACAAGGTTCCCCGCAGAGGGAACAGCAGAAGCCGTACTGCTGTAATACAGCGAAATCGGGGTAAAGTTTGTTGCCGCCATTAGAAGGTTCCTCCAGAGATACCGCCAGTTGTGCCTGTTCCAACGGTCAGCACGCTTGTCGATGAATTATAAGAAAGGTTTGCAGATTGAGCCAGTGCGCTGGTGCTTGAGGCAAACAATACCCCATCCGCCGTAAATGACGACAAATTGGTTCCGCCGTTGGCTGTAGGAAGAACTCCAGAAACACCTGTAGTCAGAGGAAGGCTTGCTCCCTGCGTCAGGTCATAAGTGTCGCCAATTTGAATCTCTTCAATTGTGACACCAGCAATTACGAGTGGGTATCGTGCCGTCATTTTCTATTCCTCAATATAAAGCCACATTAACTGTTGTTACACCGTTATGCAACAAAACAGGCAAGTAGCCGCTTGCAACCGAAATATCTGTTGATGATCCATCATGCAACACAATTGGCAAATATGTGGGGTTTAACTGCCACTCAGGCAAAGTGCCTGTTGATTTTAAAACGCGACCAGAAGTTCCAATTGGCAACTTTGTCAGAGTTGTAGAGTTGCTGGCATATAGCAAATCACCTGTCGTGTACGAAGTTATGTTCGTGCCGCCCAAGTTTGTTGGGACTGTCGTCAGCGAAATGTTTGTGCCAGTGATGTTGATTGGCGATGTGGCAGTGTAGACCGCCGCCGCACTGATCTGAGCAAAACTAATGCCTGTCTGACCAAAGAAAATTGGGCCGTTGTTTGTGACGGCGTAGGTCTCACCAGCGGCGGTAGCACCAGCCTGAACAAAGAATGCATCACCAGCACCAAGCGCAGTTGAACTGTATGGAGAATAGGTGTTTGCGTCAGTTGCGCGAGTCAACACCCAGTTGGTAGAGCCGCTTCCAACCACCGTTACGGTGTAGACACCGTTTTGCAAAGCGGCAGTCTGGTTGTAAATCAACACACGCATACCGACGGTCGTCAACACACCATCAAGGGTCAACGCAACTTGCGTACCCGCATTGGTCAATGTTGCACCGACACCAGCGTTGATGACGGATGCAATTGACAATCCAGTGCCGTTTGTCAGTCCAGTAATGGCTGTTCCGCCGTAAGTCAACGACAACTGAACTGTACTTCCAGCAACAGAAACCACCCAATATTGAGTGCCAGAAGTCAAACCATTGGCAGTTGCCGTGGTAACTTGAGAGCCAATTGCTGGAGCGCCACTGGCAAAAGTAATGTTAGTACCGCCAGCAATTGTGGTGATGGTTGTACTTATGCCACCGTTTGCGTATGTCGCAGTCAAGTTACCAGCAGTGTCTGGTGACTCAACATAAACAGGCGTGTGATAGTGCAGGCCAGTTGCCGCAACGGTGTCCACATATTGCTTGGTTGCCAACTGCAAATTAAGCGTTGGGTCTTGCGTCACAGTAACCGAAGTCAAACCAGCCAAAGCAGGCGCTGTTGCACCCAAAGCAATGTTTGTCGTGCCAACCGTCAATGAACTGTTTGTCAATGATGCATTTGCAATGTTGGTCAGTGTGTTTGAAGAACCGCTGATTGTTTTATTGGTCAGCGTCTGTGCCGCAGGGTTTGTCGTGACGGTGTCAGACGCAACAGCGGCGGCGGTCATGTTGTAAGTACCACCAGAAATAGTTTTGCCAGTCAAAATCATTGTCGAAGGCAATGACAAAACAGGCGTCTGACCACCAGTTGATGTAATCTCGTTGGCTGTACCAGACACAGAAGTCACCGCACCAATGTCGGTTGGCGAAATTGTGATGTTTGCGGCGGAAGTTATTTGACCTTGAGCATTGACCGTATAACTTGGGACTTGGTATGTCGAACCATAACTTCCAGCGGTTACGCCAGTATTTGAAATTGAAATAGTGCCCGTAGAGGTGATCGGGCCACCTTCAAGTCCTGTCCCAGTAATAATTGATGTAACACCAGTACCAGCGGCAATAACTTGCCACGCGCCGTTGATATATCCCTCGAACAAACCAATGTCTGTGTTGTAGCGGAACATACCGTTCACGCCAGTAGGGCGTGCGGATGTAGGCCCAAGCGGCATGGTAATACTGGCCGTGCCGGGGATAATCGGGTTTGATGCAAGACTAATGATTGGAACCGTAGTTCCATTCAAAACATTGATCTGATTGTTCGTTCCGCCAACATTGGTTACCGTACCGTCGCCAAGGCCAAAGTTGACCCAAGAGCCGCCTGTGTAGCCTTCAAAACGGCTTGTTGTGGTGTTGTAGCGGAATTGGCCTGCGGCACCAATTGGTTGTTGAGCGGTCGTTCCTTTTGGAATGCCTACGCCGCCCGTGCCGGGAAGTGTTGGATTGTCAACAATTGAAATTGTGGGCGACCCGCCAATACCTGTTGGGTTTGCAATACCAATTTGATTGGCTGTACCAGTGAGCGAGGTGGCGTTCAAAACACCACCAGTGGTGATCGTCATCAGACCGTTGGCGCTCAAATTTGCCAGCGACAGAACTTGACCAGCCAAACCAATGGTTGGGTTGCCTGCAATGCCGTCACCGTTGGTGATAGAGATGCCATTGCCAGTAACCGCCACAGAACGGCCCGTAATGGCCGTAGAAGAGGTTTTTACTTGGAATCCAGTACCAGAGTTCACCAGAGACAACAAAGCGCCTGTGGTGCTGATATTGAAGAGTCCTTGAGCGCCACCGTCAGTAATCGACAAGCCATTCGTCACGCCAACATAGCGACTGTTCGCCAACTGAGGAGTCTGATTGACTGTCAGGTATGTGTAGGTTTGCGACGGCGAAGCAGAGATTGCACCCGTCGTAGTCTGCACGGTCACGCCATTTTGGACGATAGGAACCGCTTCAGTGCCTGTAATAGCACCAGCGGCTGGGAGTTGGGTAATGGCGACTTGTGCTGACATTTATGTACTCGTATTGTCGGGCGGATTCGGTGCAATCGTATCTTTGTTTCCTGTCAATGTTGGCGTCTGTGTGTTCTGCTCAGTCGAAATCTGGAACTGGCTTGTGCCATCCATTGATTGACTGCCAGTCATCAGGTAGTTATCGCCAGCATCGAGCGGAACATCAGGACGAGGAAACCGCAGGTTGATACGCTCGGTTTTACGGGCGGCAAGGCGGTAGGGGTCAAACTGATCCCTGCAACCTTGATCGCACACCCGCAAGCCGGGGAAGTTGGGGTCTGGCCCCAGTTGCACAAAGGCGCGTTTCATCTTGCATCGGTCGCATACACCGATAGCAATCGAAGTCAGTCCTGTTGTGTCGAGAAAGATTGGCATTACGCGGTGTACACCGAGATGTTCGGTGCCCAGTAAATTGGAGAGCGGTCGCGCTCCTCTTGCTCTGCGTTGTAGAGATGCTTTTCAGCCATCTTTTCCAAGTATTGGATGCGATCCATGCCAACTTGCGGCAATTCGAGGCTCATCTTGTGAGCCAGCATCATCTGCACAGCCTCATACCAACGCTGTGGAATTTCCAACTCGTCGGTCAAAGCGCCTACATCCTCGATCTGGCGAGAGTACCAGCAAGTCATCTGCACAAAAGCAGTTGATGGCACGGGCCAAATGTAGATTTGTGGGTTTGGAATCTGACGGTTGTACCAATACTGGTACGGCTGGTTGGCCGTGAAGTCTTTGTTTGGCAAGTTGGTGTAGTCGTCGCGGTTGAGCGAAGACATTTGCACCTCAAGCGAGTTGTTGCCGAAGTACAACTCACGAACAGACAGCGTCGTGCCGTTGTAAGCACGGCAACGATAGTAGGGTACGGTCTGGCCTGCTTCAATGTCAGTCCAAATCCATTCGTTGTTCACGACATCAACAGTGCCAAGGTCAACTAAAGTGCCCCATGTCACGCCATCTGCTGACCATTCGTAAATGATCGACCAAGTTCCAGTGGCCGCAGGCAAAATGCCGATGGAGCCAATGTAAACAGGGTTTGAAGTGCCGTAATTGACCGTGATGTTGCCGTTTGGCGATGTCTGCGTGCAAATGGTGTCCACATTGCCGTCATACGCGTTTGCAACGGTTCCGCCAGCCGAAGAGGTATATGACCCGCTTGGACGGCTCATCGTGCGATATAGCGTGTTCCAAAGGTCAATTGTGCCCTTGGGCAGGTCGTAGATGTACTTGTCGGGCGTCAGGCCAATGACCTTCTTGGTCATTGTCCAAAATTGAATGCCTCGGTTGCCCAGATCGGACAAGAGGAAGTAAAGAGATTGGCGTGCAGACAGAACCTGTTCGGAGGTCAACTCTTCAGCCAATTTGCCACAGCGACGAGCGCCGTGATCGATCAATGTCTGAACATTGATGACTGTTTGACCTACGGTTCCTGAATACGCCATGTTGACTCCTTACCAGCCGGGACAATCCCACCGCTTCAGCGATGCTTTAGCGCGTGGCGCGTCCCCTTTTGAATGTTCTACAACGCCACTCATGCGTGCGCAAAAAGAGTCTTTTCGAGCGCCGCCTTGAGGTTGAGGAGCCTTTAAATTGCTCCCAGTTTCACGGTTATATTTTGCCCTACCTTTGGCTGTTAATCCAGCCCCTTTTTCGGTAGATAACTTCTCGCCACGGCCAACTGCAAGGCTTGGGCCGCCTTCTTTCAGTTTGGCGGTTTTTGCTGATTCTCGGAAGGCTTCAGCCGTTGGCGCACCTTTGCTACCCACTCGGCGCATTTTTTCGCCAGAGCCTTCAGCGATTCTTTCACGCTTTGCATTGATGTTGTCATAAAGACCGCCTTCTTTAAATTTTTTACCCTCATCAGCCTTGGCAAACTCTTTGCCGACTTTTTGAGGGATACCAACCTTCTTGGCGAACGCAGGGTTATGTGCGACCGCCTCCATCAATTTGTGCTGTGAAGGTGATTTGCTTGGCATGATCAGTCAGGATTCTTGATCAAGATGCCGCCTGCATACATACTGCAAGTCAAAGGCCCACCAGCACTTGACTTCACGCAAAACTGAAGATCAGTTTTTTCGGTGTGAGCAATTGGTGCAGTGAACGGGGTTTCTTGCTTTTGCACGAACACAGTTTGATGAGTCAAAGTAACTTGACCTGACACATTGTCCTTGTTGTACTCTTGACCAGTCATGTAGGCGCTTGAAGTGAATCCAATCGCGGCATCGTATTGTGTGTACGACAAGTAAAAAGTGTAGCCAGCAGGCACGGTGTAAATCGACATCTGTGTTTGACCAACACCAGCGTTGATTTGGGCGTAAGTCGTCGAACTGATTTTTGCAGTGATGACACCAACATTCGTGCCATTCGTCACATACATCGCATTGATGCGCAAAAACGAATTTGTAGTTGTTACATTGGTTGTGCCATTCAATGCAATGGTCTCAGTCAATGCAACAAAATTTGCTCCACAACCTTCAATTCTCACGCTCAATGCCGAGGTGTCAGATGCGGAGGTGCTTACCAGCACCAGCGGTGCGGCAGAAGAAGGTGGTGTGTACAAACCACCCGATTGCGTTTGGCCTTCCCACATGGGGCCAAAAGCAGTATTTGCGATGTTTGGTGAATAACCAAAAATTTCTATGCCCGTGTGACCATCAACTTGTCCACGCGCAACTTGTAAATCAAACGGTTCATACGCGCCTTGTCTTGTCGCGGAAGAATAAGTTCCCATTTCTTTCTCCAATTAGAAGCGGGGGCCGAAGCCCCCACTCGTTTTCAACAAGCGCCACCGCCACGCTTTTTGGATACTGGTGCAACCGTTACAGACTCTTTGGTCTTGGTCACACTGTCAGCACCCTTGGGCATGAAGTAGTCTTTCGCTTTGCCAGCCAGTTCCTTCACCATGCTCAATGGATTCAAAGCGTCCTCAAGTTCCATACTGGCCTTTTTAGAGGCATCGTATGCACCTTTGGACAAATCCACTGGCTTACCGCCATCAGCCATCTTTTGGTACTTGCTGTACTTCAAGTTGGAGTCAGCCTTGGCCTCTTTCATGGCCGTAGCGTTCTCCGCCTTGTTGTTCGCACGCAAGCGGCCTTCAGCAGGAGTTACCTTGCCACCGCTTTTGTATGTACCTGCAAGACGATTGATGCTTACTGGTGTTGGAGGCTTTTTAGAGCCTTGGGGCATCGCGACGGGTTTGCCTGAATCAACAGTACCCCCCGTCGCGTAGGCTTTTTTTGCTGAACCACCTTTACGGTAGCCACCGCCATTAGCCTTTGCAACGCCACCAGTAGCGTAGCCACCGCCATTACCGTCTTTCACGCCGCCAGTTTTGGCAGGTGACTTGTCAGCCTTGGTTGTAACCATCTTGGTGTTGCGATACTCACCGCCTTGACCTTCGGTATTGATGATGCCGCCTTTGGCGTAACCACCTTGACCGTCAGTAACGCCGCCAGTCGCGAACTTCTTGCCAGCCATCGCCTTCTTGATCATTGCGCGATCTTGAGCGGCGTCGTCATGCTTCTCAGCCTTGCCACCTTTTTTCATTGGTGTCGAGGGCATTGAAGGATTGCCGATAGGGGCGGCAGGTTTCGCGGCCATCGCCTTGCGACGAGCGGCCATAGAGGGCTTGCCGGGGGCGCGAACAGGTGCATTTACAGCAGGACGGCCAATCAAGGCTGGAGTACCTGCCAATGCGCCCATAGCGCCACCGCCGTCGGCCATTTTCTTGTGACCAGATTCGGCTTTACCGCCTTTTTTCATGTTCACATGACCGCCTTTTTTGAGTTTTAACTCAACTGTAGGCTCAGTGGTCATCATCTTGACCATAGGTTTGAATTGGCCCATGTTCTACTCTCCTTTAAGGTGCGTAGGACTTATAGACAATCGTCACCCGTGCGGCTCCAGCAGTTGCGGCAGTTCCAGTTTGGCTGTATGTAATCGTTGCGTAGGTGTCACTGGAACCAGTGTCAGCCCATGCGCTGTATACGCCCGTTGTAGCAACAGAAGCGCGGCCTGCTGAACCCACAGAAGTGGATGCAACAAAAGCGGCGGCAGAACCTGTCTTGCCAACGGTAACAGTGTTTGTGGAAGCGGCGTTAAATGCTGTGGTCACATCAATGTTGATGTCCACGATTTGCGAGTTGGCGGGGATCGTAGCAATTGCGACTGCGGTGCTATCGGTATAAGCGAAAGTCGTAGTCACTGCTGACAGAACGCCACCAATGTTTGTAACTTGATTTGCCATTGTCTTTACTCCTTGTTAAGGCAGGGGCCGAAGCCCCTACTGGGATTTAGACGCCGGGAGTACCGTACATCGCACGAGGATCGGTGAAGCCGACTTGATAACGCTCTGTCGCTTTGTAGCGCATAGAGTCAGTTTCAAAATCGCCTTCCATCGTCTTCTCCAACTTGCGACGCATCAGCAACTTCATGCCTTCAGGAGCGTCTGTCTGCACCCACCATGCGGTGGCTGAAGTCAAACGGCTGATAACAGCGGCACCTTCGTCCAGCAAGCCAATAGACTTAACTGGGTTGATGTCGTTGTTGGCATTGCCAGCACGCAAAACGGATTTCAACAACACTTCCGCTTGGAAGACATTACCGGGGGCCACCACCAACTGGCGGGGAACCAAGCGAATCTTCTTCTGGTTGTTGTCCACTGCTTGACGAATCTGGATCAGCATCTGCTCAAGAGATGTCTGTGACAGGTTCGCGTCAGTGGTCAAGCGGTTGCTGAATGTACCGTTGACGATTGGGTGTGCATTGCTGATCAAAGCAACACCGTCACCGCCGGGGTAAGAGGCATTGAACGCACGGTTCAACACATTAGCCGCCAGAGTTTCTTTGGTCTCAATCAAAGACTGAGCCAAGTGACGAGCGTAAACCTGACCGATACGGATGTGGTCACCGTCCTCAACCAAAACTTTGGTCAAAGCGAATGCCAAACCAAAGACTTGGTAGACATAACGCTGGAGGAACAGAACACCACCTTGTTGGTACGACACAGGAGTGCCGTCAGGCAACTGAGGTGCCGCGCCGAAACCGTACAGAACGGGTTCTTCGTGGTAGTTACGGGGAATGCCTTCTTGTTCAGTGAAGACGCGTGACCATTCGTCGGTGCGTTGATCGTATACACCATCAAAGCATTCGTTCAGAATGGGTTCGACAATACTGCGAAAGTCGGTACTGCGCATTGGAGCGGCCATTTTTTAGTCCCCCTTAAATAGCGTTCACGGACGCATTGAACTGCGACTCGTTAACTTGAACTTGCACAACTGTGTATGCATCTCCCCATGCGTTATCAACGCCGGGGGTCAAACCAATAATCTTCAACTGTGCAGAAGAACCAGCGGAAACAACCGAGGTGCTAATGGTGCATTGAGAGAGGCCAGTGGTCGTGGAGCCAGCGGTGATCGCGCTGAAATCAGACTGAGCGCCCAAAGTTGTTTGAGCCAACGAGCCATCGGCTTGAATGTCATAAACAATGGCGGGGTCTTGGTAGTAGTATGCAATGCAAGAGCCAGTTGTGTAGGCTGTATTGGCAGGCCAATAGTTGCTCACACGACGACGGCCAGTAGTGTCAGTCCACTCAACGCCAGCAAAGGCACCGAGGAACGCGTCACCAGCGGCGGCGGCTTGAATTACACCTGTAGTGTCCAACTTGACGGGCTGACCCTTCAAGATGTTGCTGGTGTAGCCAGAAACGATACCATCGGCCAACGCAACCGCACGATCCAAACCAGAGGGGTGGAACGAGGGACGCAGACCAAACGGCTGATTCAATGAAGACATAGTCTTACTCCTTGTTTGGTTAAATTAACCCGCTCAGAAAACTGGTGCGGGTAACTGTTTATCAATATCATCCAAACCTTCGCCCTCGACCTGCCCCAACTTCCGTCCAGAACTATCTCGGCCCACGGCTTGCTCTGCTTGAAGGCGAATCTTGTTCGCTTCCTCAAGAGGCGCTTCGTGGTGGAAATGAGCCATGACATCTTGATACAGTTCCATTGGAATCTTGTACAAGAGCATCTCATTGCACGAAATAAATCCAGCGTGTTCCCCAGCCTTGACTTTGTTGTTATCCATACCGGGCAACTCCTCCGCTTTCACGGGGACATAGCCAAGACGAATACGCTTGTCGATGCTGTCATAACTGTTGGTTGTAGATAACCAGCAAAGGTGCCATCCCTTCATATCGGGGACAGACGGCAATGCACTTTGTGTCCATTCATCCTTCCACATCTTGCGACGCTCATCGGCTGACACGAAATTATCTTCTGGTGCCTCTCGACTTTTATCAAGACTCGCGCGATTTTCGCGTCCACCAGCAGATAGAGATTTTTTTAAACGAGAATCCATTTTCTTAACTCCTATAACCTTGGTTTTGTTTTGCTTCCAATGCGTAGCGACGAATCATCTTCGCCCGCTTGTCGGCGTCATCCCACATTCCAGCATCTTTCATGGCTTGGACTTGTTCGCGTGTCAACGCAAACTGGTTTTTTCCAATCGCACTACTCGAAGAACTTTCGCGGCCTGAACTTGTCACAACATTCCTTGGTCTTGAATTCCGAATCGGTTTCTCGTCGGTATCGTCAGTATAACGGTGTGGCAAATATTTTTGCAAGCGGTTGTCAAGTTCTTCCCAATACTGAGGCGTTTTGGGATTCCAACCCTCTTCAGCCATCGCCTGATCAATCGTCAAAGCGATTTTTGAGTCAGGGTCTTTGCCGTTGGGGTCATACCATTGGTTGTTTTGCATCCAATTGGTCGCATGGCGCTGTAATTGCGGGTCTGGAGCGAGAATAGTGCGCTCACGCTGTGGTGCAGTGGCTTTCTTCATCACTGCATCAAGCGCCTCGTACTCTCTACGAGCGTCAAACCACATTTCCTGCGCCGCAGTCAGCATTTCGCCGTTGCCAGTCTGAGTTGCCTCGGCAATTTTCTGTTTTGCGAACAGAATTCGGTTGTGCTTCTCTGTTTTGGCCGCATTCAAGCGTGCGAGGTCACTGCCTTGAGCCTTTTTCTCCAAAACTGACAGTCTTTCGATCAGTTCTTGGTTCTGGCGGCTCAAAAAGTCCAATTTATGGTCTTTTTCGGTCGAAACCTGCTTGTGATACTCCTTACGCTTGAGTCGTTTGAGGCGTTTTTGCTCTCTCAGCGCCTCTGCGTCGGGATCAACGCCGCCACCAGAGGCCATTTCGGCTTGTCTGGCACGATCATCGGCCTCATCGGAGTCTTCGTTCTCGTTTTTTGTTGGTGATGGGATGCTTGGGGGTAGATCAACGGTCGCAGAACCGTCTGTCTCCTCTTGGATCACAATCACTTCTTGTTCATTTTCGGTACTCATAGGAATGCCTTCATTGCAAGTGGGTCACCAGTAAGTTTGGCGATGACTTCATGGTCATTCAGCACCATGAAGAGGGCTGGGTCTTCATCACGGGTCTCGCCGGGGACTGGAACCTCCCAACGATCACCACCCCATTTAGGGACTCGGATGTAATCACCAACCTCGCACCAAGTTCCCTCTACCCAAGGTTCCATCGTGTCGCGTTTCTTGAACGCCAATGGGCCAAGAGAGATCACTTTTGCGACCATGTTCTGCCACTTTTCGGTTTCTTTGGTCTCAGAGACCAAAACAATCCCAGCACTCGTTACCGTTTTCTTTGTTCGACGCAGTTGTACCAAAACTCTTGCGCCAAGGGGTATCGCACCGGGGTCTACAGCAGGAAATGCTTCCCGCAAATCGGCTGAATCACCAGCCACCGTGCTATCTGTCATTGTCTTCTTCCTTTAGAAGGTTGTTGAGGATTTCAAGGGCCTCCTCAAGTCCTGCGATATGTCCGACCAGACGCTGGTACGAGGCATAGTCTGCGGCATTACCCGTAGCCAAACCCTGTACCACCGCCTCTTTACGCGCTTTTACAGCACCAATGAAGTCGGAGACATACCTCATGCGTTTCTCTTGTCAACGCCCTTGTTTTGGGAAAAATTCCCGTGGTCGCTGTTAGCCTCTGGTAGTGTCGCTTTTGATTGCTCTTTTAAGGTTTCGCCTGTAACCCAAGCACCAGCCGCCATGCGGTGGTGTTGCTTGACTTGTTCGCTTTGCTCATCTTTAGTGGTGATAGCCATTTCATTCTCCTAAGTTGCGTTGAGTAACATTTTGCAGTTGAACAGCAGTCTGCTCCTGCTCTTGTCGAAGTTTGACCTCGTCTACGGTCAACTCGGCAGTCTTCATTCGCTCTGTCGTGAGGTTGTCCTCTGCGTTCATCGCGATCTTGACTTGACGATCCTTTTCCTTTTGGGCCATTTCCGCTTGGAACTTCTGCGAATCGAACTGCAAGCGGGCCTGATCTTCTGCGGCGCGGCGTTGTGTCTCGGCCATAGAAGCCTGCAACACGGCCTGTGCCTCGCCATCCATCGGTGGGGGCGCGGGTTTGAACTGTTGCATCATCTGGCCCAACTGCTCCAGCGCAGGCAACAGGCCAGCGAACACCTCTTCGGTGTCCATTGACAGATGCGTAGAGGCCAAGGCAATTGCGTTGTCGATCTGCTTGACCAACTTGCTGTCCTCGTACTTGCCAAACTGCACGCCTGTGTCGCCTTGGACATAGGTGGACATCTGGCTGGTGTACCAGAGCATCATGTGTTGCTTGATGTGTTCCAGTGCATTGGGGATGTACTTCGGTGCGATCAGGCGATTTGAACCCAAAGCAGGGTCGAGCGCGAAGGCCAAGTGGGCTTGGATGTGCGCCAACTGGTCTTGACGAGGGTATGCAAAGGCTGGGCGTCCCAATGCCATTGCGCTGTTCTCGTCTGCCGCGTTCATCTCCGCTGGCTTGCTTGCGTTCGGGATCAACTCGTTGACATTCGGAATCTTCAACTGCTTGAGCATTCGATTCACGACGGCACGCTGGTCAAAGATCGCAGGGAACTGTGTGGACAACTGCAACACAGACTGCATCTGGGCCACGCGCTGTGTCTCAGAGAAAATGTGGGGATCACTTACAGGCACGATGTCGCTGTTGCGCTTGAAGTCTTCCTTCTTGATGGGCAACTCTGCAACCATGTCGCCGCGCTTTTGCTCGTCCAAGTACCAGCGGTTCAAGCGGCCAACGATGCCGATGACTCGGCGCTGGCTCTCATGCAGGCGTGCATGGATGGAGGAGAACACCACAGCGCCCTGCTCGATCAGCGCCTGCGTAGTTCCTACAGGCATGGTGGACTTTGCGTCGGCAATCTTCTCTTCGGCGGTGGTGACCACGCCTTTGGCCGCGTCGGTGATCCAGCCCAGCAACTTGAACAGCACCTCGGAAGGTGGATTGAACGGCATGGGCATGGCGATCTTGCGGATGTCGTCCACGCCGGGGGCACTCTCCACCTCGGTAACCTGCGTCACTTCGATCTGCTGACTTGCGCCAGAGATGCGTGCGCCCTTCAACTTCAGCATCGTGGCCGAGTTGTTGATGTGCGCAGTGTCCAGCAAGGCCCGCAATGCGCCCGTCAAGGCCGCGCTAAGACCTCCGATGAGGTGAGGCAAGCCCACGGCGTATGCGCCGCGCCAAGGGATGAATTTGAACTCGACGATCCAGTCCAACTTCTCCATTGCTTCGTCGCCCTCTTCCCAGTTGCGGTAGAGGCCAAGAACCTTGCTTTCCAACTCGTCAACCATCAGGATGTAAGGGGCTGACTCGCCGTTGGTCACGGGGTCATCGTCAATCGACAGCCATGTGTAGATGTGGAAGACACGGCGCAGGCCGTCTTCGTTGTCATCCCACGACTTGCCTTCGATCTTGTTGTTGGCCTTCTCAGACGCTGTCTGCTCTGGCTCTGCCGATGCGCGGATCAGGCTGATGTCGCGGTACAAGCCACGGTCGATGCGCTGTTGCATCTCCCAGCCTGTGATGTCTTGCTGTTCTGTCACGCGCTGGGCCGTGTAGAAGTTCACAGCGGCAAACGGCAACAGGATGTTGTCGATGGGCACAAACTCAGCGCATGGGCGGCGCTTCTTGTCGTCGTACCAGATTTTCATAAACTGTGAGCCACCGAGCGGCAACTGCGTGAGCAACTGCTCTTGCTCGTCGCGGAACTCGACCATCTGCTCGGTCAACTGCCAGTTCAGGTAGTCGCGCTTGCGTTCTGCTGTCTCGGTCTTCTCGTCAGTGACCTCGCCCAAAATCTTGGTGCGCACTGGGCCGTCTGGCGGGAACATTTCCTTGATGGCGCGGGAGGCGAAGTCAACGCAAGCCTCGGCCATGACAGGGTGGACAACTTTTGATGCGCCGAAGAAGTTCGCACCGCCGGGGGCATCATCGCCCAAGCCAGTGCGCTTGAGTCCCTCTTCGTATTGCTTGTCGCGCTTCTCGCGTGCTTCCTTGTCCTTCTCGATCAGATCAAGGTATCGCATACCGATCTTCTCAAGGTCAAACAGGTTGATGGTCTCTGCGAGGTTCTCGTAGAAGTCTGGGTTCTCTTCTGGGCCTTGGTAGTCGCCCATTGTCACGATGGCCGAGCCATCTTCCAACTCTTCAACATCCTGATTCTCTTCAGGCAAATCGGCAACAGCGCCGCCGTCATCGGTCATCTTCAGACCGTCAATGAAGCGGTCTGCGTTTGGGTCGTTTGGAAACTGTGTCGCCATGTTCAATCCTTAATTTGCTTTTGCACGCATCGCGCCCAAACCAGACATTGGCTTGCGCATCGCGTCTGCGGCCTTCACCGCGCCTTTGGTTGCACCCATTGCGCCCTTGATCATGCCAGTTGGCGAGAACATACTCAAAGCAGTCTCAGTCATCGGGCGATCTTCTCCAGAGGTTACACCGTATTTGTCCATCAAGTCTTTCAAATGTTCAGAACCACCAAATGGTTTCTCACTTGATAACCGAGTCGGTTTACCAATCGCTTGCGATACGCTATCGATTCCCATCAGGCCCATGTTCATCAGGTCTACTGGTGCGCCCAATGCTGGCGCGAGGATGCCACGGTTGCCAATGTCGGTCGCGGCGCGTGGCTTCTTGTAGGACTCGACTTCCTCTTTGCCTTGGCTGACGGCCAACTTGCCCAACTGCTCGGCGATCTCTCTGGCCGTAGGCTCACTGGATGAGCCACCCTCCGCCATGCGCTTGGACTTTCTGAGTGACAGGTGAGGGATGTTCACCTTGCCGCCTGTTGCCTTGTGCAGGGCAAACCGCTTGTGGAAGCGGGCCATCTCTTCTGGTGTCTCTTTGCGCTCGACTGCGCCGCCTTCCTTGCGCAAGAAGCCTTGGCCTGTGACCAAGTCGTTCATCACCTCAGTGGGTGACTTGCCTGTCTGCTCGGCGGTGCGCTTGATCAGTCGCTCAAGGTTGTCCACATAGTTCTCTGGCTTGGTCTTGAGGGCCGTCACATCAGCGGAGCCGTACCAGCCCAGTGCCTGCGCTTCAGCGGGCGCGACATCGTGGCGCTTTGCACCGCGTTGCCACAAGTCCTCGAAGCCTGCGTACTCGGAGCCAGAAGGCGCGGCCTCCCAGAAGCCGGGGCGCTGTTTCGCCTCACGCAGTGACATCTCGCCAGACTCCAGCATCTCGCGGGGCTTGTACGAGTTGATCACCTTGCCAGTCTCGTCCTTCTCCACCAACTTGGAAGTCAGCCAGCGTGGGTCACCGCGCTCGATGATGGGGCCGCGCACTGCGTTCACATCCACCGTCACGGGTTGCAGGTTGCCCAGCAGGTTCTCGTAGAAGGTTCCCAACTTCTTGTTGGGTGGCAGTGCCTCGCCGATCTTGCCTTGGCCGATCATCACGGCGCGGTTGAAGATGTCACCCTGCGCCAGCGAACCATAGCCAGTGGGCAACTCGACAAGTTGGCGACCTTCGGCCAGCGATGGGTCTTCCTTGAGTGCCTTCTTGAGTTTGTTGGTCAGCAGGAGAGAGTTCTCAGGCAGTTGGCCTGTCTCACTCAAGTGGTACAGGTACGAACCCATTTGGTTTTGCTTGTCCACTGGGTTGCGCTGGCTGGCGCTTGCCAACTGGGCCATCAGGGACTCGAACTGCTCTGGTGTACGGCCAGCATCCATCGCCACTTGGCGCAGAGGCTCAGTGCCGTACCACTCCTTCATGTTCAGGTCTTTGCCCTTGTTGATCAGCGAGTCCACCTTCTTGCGTGCGGTGGGGCTGTCGAGCAGGTCTTGCATACGCTCGTTGTATTTGGGCGACTTGCCAGCGGCGCGGGCCTTGTCCACCACAGGCATACGGGGCAGGTCTTTCTGCTCACGCGAAGTGTACATACCTTGGTCACGGGGCATCAGCGGCAGGCCAGTGCCTTGGGGGCGCGTCATGGGCGCTTGCTGGGCCTCCAGCATCTCAGCGATCTTGGACTCGCTGGCCTTTTTGGCTTGCGCCATCTCTTTGGCTTTGGTCAGTGCGCCTGTGACGCCTCTGGTTACTCTTCCTGCGTCTGCCATATGGATCACCCCGCCTCTTCGTTTGCTTAAATCTGGATTGTAAATATCGTAAGTGCCTTGGTTGCCCGTCGCGCTCTTCACTGCGTTGGGGTTGTACGACACCACCTCAGACAGGTCGCCGTCGCGGTATTGAAGCAGGCCGTCATAGCCAGCGGCACGGGCGCGGTTCTCAACCTGCTTGCCGATGTAGCCCTTCTGCTCATACGCCTTCTCAACCATGTTGGCGGCTTTGTCCTCATCCACACCCAACTTGACCAGCGCCTCAATCATGGGGTCAGCGTGCGTGCCCTCGATGACCAGCGGGTTCCTGAGTTGTGCATAGACTGGCAACATATTGCCGCCTTCCTGCTCTGGCAGGATGTTGCCGCTGTTGCGCTGGTTGAGCGCCTTCAGGCCAGTGTTCTGGTAGGTCGGGTTCACCAACATGGACTCAATGGCCTCGTCGTTGGGAATGCCCGTGTAGCCGCTTGCGTGCGCTGTGTTGGGGGTAAGGTATACACCAGACCCCAACGCGCCCTCCTTGCTGGGTTTAATGCGGCGGATGGCCTCTTGGCCCTTGCCACCCTCAGTGGCCGTCGTGCCGTGGTACAGGCGCATCTGCGTCTTGCTTGGCTCAAGGAACTTCTGGAGGTTGGCCTCGCGCTCGGAGGCGGCGAGTTGTTTGGCCTGCGCCAATGCACCAGTCACACCTTTACCGAGTTTGCGAAAGTCAGCCATGTTGATCCTTAAACGGTATGTGCCTTGATGTGCGCAACAGAGTTACTCATGCGCTTCATGTCTGATTCGATTGCACTCAGGTCTTCAAGCACCTCTTGGTTGACCAATGCCAAACCACGGACGCGAAGGAAGTCATCAATCACATTGAATCGCTCCACCGACCACAAGAAGCGAGGCTTGATGTGCCAACGGAAGCGAAGCCGAGCGGTGAACGCCTCATGCTTGCCAAAGTCATACCATGCCCACAGCAAACAAAAGCCTCCACTGGAACGCTTGAAGTTAAGGCCCAACTTGATGACGGTTGCTTCTGGTGTGTGGTGAATCATGTCTTCCCTTTACACAGCGTACGGGTTGACCCGCTTTGCCTGAGTGAATTCTAAATAATCGTCGTCATTATCGGGCGGTTCTGGGTTGATGTCGAGCCAGTTCATATCTTTCAGTAACCGAATCGCTTGCGTGGCGCTATCGACATAGTCGTCATGGGCGGCATCAGGGAACGCGCATATCTGGGACAGGAAGCCTTCGCACCAACTGCGCACATAGCCCTTGTGGGTGTCGGACTCAGGCAACCATACGCGGCCAGTCGCGAAGATCGACGCGGTGATCTGGAGGCGTTGCATCTTGTCAGCCCTGCCGGGGTTGTAGGCACGCACTGGCAGGTGGGCGGCGCGTAGTTCCTGAATGAGGGAGATGCCTGCCGCCTTATCCTCCACGAGGATCAGGTCTGGCCGCTTGGCATCGCGCCCTTCACCGTAGGACACACGCCACTCTTCAAGCACCTTCGGCTTGAGTTTGGGGAAGGACAGGTGTTCAGCCCAGCAGTCGATCAGCAGGCACGACATCGGGCCGTCCTGCGGCTTGAACACACCCCATGTGGTCATGGCCGTCGGGTCGTTGTGTTCCTTCTCAGAGAAGGCGCAGTCGTAGGACTGCACGATGTACTCGAACTTGGGGAACGGCTTCTTGGCAGGCCACAGGCGGAACATATCACGGGACACCACCTTGCCGTCTTCGAGGTCAACGATGGCACCCATCACCTCCTGCTCGTACAGTTTGGAACCCTTGTACTGCTCCAACTGACGCTTGAAGGTTGGGGCGAGGTTGGCCTCGTTGGCGTAGGTGCTGGCGCGGTCGATCACCACATCCTCACCCTCACGGCCAACCAACTCAAGGATCAAGTCCTTGGGGCGCGGTGTCGTGGTCACAATGATGCGCGGCTGGCTGTGTTCCTGCTTATCTGGCTTGATACGCAGGCCCATGACCATCATGTCCCACGCCTCTTGGATGTAGTGGAACGCGGCCAACTCGTCGCACCAGACGAATGAGGAGTTGATACCGCGCAGACGGTCATACGAGTCTGCTGACACACCCCTGATCTTGGAGCCGTTGGACAGCCTGATCTGGTGTTCCTGCTTGTTGTAGTCGGTCACCAACTCCTTGGGGATTACGGCCAGCAGGCCAGACGGCCCCTCAAAGCAGGTGAACTTCAAGTCGTTACTCGTTGGGGCCACCACGATGGACATTGTCTCTGGGTGAGTCCATGCCCACCACCATAGGGCTTCAGCGGCGGAACGGGTCTTGCCTGCTCCACGGCCAGCCAGCATCATCCAAACCGTGTAGTCCATCTCCAGCGGCGGAGGTATCTGGTACTTGTGTGCGCCAGCCACCCAGTCAGCGTGAGCGATCAGAGCGATGCGGTCATGCTCCTCCCACGAGTCGAACTCAGCGGCTGTTTCGTCGTCAAGCAGTTCAGCCAGCACGCTTGCTCATCTCAAGGTTGCGGATGATGTCGAACAGGCGGCTGGACGATGTCTCCTCTGTCTTGATCGGGGGAGCCTCGGCATCACCACCCAGCGCCAACTTGTCGCCGTACTTCTTGGGCTTGAGTTTCATGGCCGTCCACTTGCGGGCATCGATGCGGTTCTTCTGCCACTGAAGGAAAGCGCCGTCCAACTTATGCTCGATCAATGCGCCAGTCTTCTTGTCGGTCACCGCGATGATCTCAGGTTGCTCGTCAGCGATGGCGATGATCTCGTCAGCCAGCGTGTCGGCCTGCTCTTCACGAGCGCGTGCGTACTGGTCGGCGAACTCAGGGTGGCGGAGCAACCAATCGTAAACCACAGACCTGTCTGGCATCCCTGCATCCCTGACAATCTCTCTGAGACTCTCTCCCTCTGCAATGCGAGTACAGATGACGAAGGCAATGTGCTTGTTGTATGTGGTGGGAGCGCCTACTGGTCTTTTTGCGGGCGTAGGAGCCTTCGCGGCCTTGGAGGCTACCTTGGCCTTCACAATGGCTTTTGCGGCCTCCTGAGCCGCTTTGATGTTCTTTGCGGGCCTCTTTGGCCCCTTCGGTGTTTCTGGCATGACCCATATTCCCAATGTTGAATTGATCGCAGTGTAATCGATTCGCTTTGGGTTCGCCAGTGTAGATTGTTGGTCGGCGCATCCGTCAGCCGTAGCGTCTTGCCGCAGTTTCTGTGACGGGTAAGGCAAACCAACACGGCTGGGGGCTGGTGGGGATCGAACCCACTGCCTTCGGGCTTGAACGGCGAATCTCGCGCCGACCTATCAACTCCCATGCGTGTTGGCTCCGAGTCGCCCTCCCTCGGATGCTTGGTCAAGGATTCCACTTGCTCCCTCTTCGCTTTTACGCCTGCGAGTCCAAGGCGTTTAACCGAGTCGGTTTTATTTCGCTTTCGGTTCGGTACAAAGCCCGATCAACACGGTTTGTGGTGCTTGCATCTTGCATTCTTCCTCAGTCAAGAAGAAGTCTGGCACCCACATCCAAATGATCAGAAACAGTACGAACATTATACCAATTGTGAACTTCTGAAGTGTGGTTTCTTCAGGTAATTGTTGGCTTGGCAAGTCCTTCATCATGTCGTCGATCTCCTGCTTATTCATGGCTTCATCCTCATCTTTGTCATTGGTTCAAATAATCGAATCAGCATCTCATCTCTGAATCGTTGGTCGCCGAACATTTTGAACGCGGCCAGCAAATGGCTGTCACTCATCTCGCGAATTTTGAACAACTGACCACCCTTAGTAGCCCACACATCGTCGCGGAACTCATCGAAACGATTGTCTGGGCCGAATCCGTCGGGGCCATCCGTTCTCCAGTCTGGAATGCAGGTGGCCATCTCCGCATACATATCTGCCATTTCACCCATTGCTCTTCTCCTTAGTCATGGCGTCCAACAGGGGTGTGCCGTAGGTGTACTTCTCTTTTGGCTCTTCCAAGATGATGCGCCTCAATACATCTTGGATGTCATGCAAATCGTCGCGCAGGTAGTCGGGGAAATTTTCCTTAACCGTAAACCCCCACGACTCCAGCGCAGACAACAGTTTGATTGATTGCAGGGCTTCTTCTTTGGTCATGCTGGCACCTTTTTGAAGGACTCGATTTGATCGCGTGTGTCGTCGATTGCCAAACGGATTCTGTCGAGGCGATCCCAGTCGCCCTCCTCAAAACAAATCTTGTCCTCAACCAACAACATCATCAAATGCTCTTGCAATTTAAACAATGTGGTCATGCTGTCACCTCATCATCGCTGTCTCGGTCTTCGTCAGTCTCGATGGCCGTGTGCTGGGCCTCCCAATCGCGCTGGATTTGGCGTTGGCGCTCTTCTTCTGCGCGTTGCTCTGGGGTGATGGCCTTGAACTGCTTGAGCATATCGGCCTCCAGTTGATCCATCAGGTTGCCCATGTTCATGCTGTCACCTCTTTCGCCAAAATAGCCTGCAAGCCCTTGAGCAACTCCTCGGCCTGCTCACGGGTCAAGGATGTGTACATCGAGCCGCCACGGGCGCTCAGTCTCAGCCAAGCACCGCCGTCATCCCACTCGCTGACATACACGCGCACACCGTCTTCGGTGTAGATGCTTGATTCAATTTCGTCGTTCATAATCGATTCGCTTTCAGTTGGTTATTGATTCGCTTGTGGGGGCCGTAGCCCCCTGCTGGTTTACTTGCCTGCCCACTTCTTGATGAAGCGTTGGATTTTGTTGTAGTCAGCGCGTGGCATTTCGTAGTCGTCAAACTCACGCACGCCGTCACCCTCGTCAATCATGTCCACCTCATGCTGGGCGCGGTAGACCAAATGAGCAATGGTTCCATCGAGTTGGTCATCGTTCACTTCGGGCAACAAGTCAAACTCTGCTTTTGCTTTTTCGTACAAGGTTGTCATTTCGCTTTTCCTTCTCTGTTGGCTGACTATGCGTTTTGCTGTGTCAGTGATGATAGTGTAACACGGTATTTCACCTTGACAACACTTTTTTAAATTATTTTGTAGGGACAAACCCTTAGTCGTTCATGTACTCGGCGATCTCGCGCTCGATGCGGCTGTAGTCGTCCTTGGACAATTTGTTTGCCAGCCAAGGGGCACGACGGCCACGACGGTCGCACACCTCCCAGTCGGTCTCGGTGTAGCCGTGGTAGTCCCAGTCACTGGCGGCGTTGTAGGAGTAGGAGCCGCGCACGCTCTCGAACTCGATCAGGCCAATGATGCAGGGAATGCCTGCGACGCGGGTTTTGATTTCTGCGATGTATGACATGGTGATCCCCTTTCAGCAATCTTGAATTACGCGCAGGTCAGTGGTCAGGCGCACACGGTTGCCCAACTCGTCCCAGCCTTCGGCCAGAGAATCTTTGATCTTGCGGATTTGGCCGACTTGGTTGGTCACCACCAATTGGTGAGTCTTGGGTAAGCAGGCCCAAATGTTGACGATGCCGTTGCCTTTTGCTGTGGACACGAAGTCAACGATTGCGGCTTGCTGTTGACGGGTTGTTGTACTGTATGTCATTTTGCTTTCCTTCGCTGTTAGACGACTGCTTGATTGCTGTCGTTGGTGAAAGTATAACATTAACTTCAACAGGTTTCACAACCCTTTGCAAAATTATTTTGTAGGTACTTTCCCTATATCGTATTTGCCTTGCATTTTCAATCGATCAACGAGGTCAACCAACACCATAGCGTCGTGACTGTTGGCCTCTTTGATTTGTCGCTCGATCTCTGCCACGATGTAATCGCAACCGTGGTCAAAGCCCTTGATGTATTCGCTCATCACTGTCTCACTCATGCTTCCTCCAGTGCCAGATAACCCTCTGGCGTTACACACCACACCACCGCGTCTTTGCGCTGGTGCGTCTTCCTGCGGTGGCCGCTGTCCACCACGAAGCCCTTGTCCATCAGGGACACCCGGCATGGGCGGTATGAGTTGCCCTGCATCCCTGCGGCCTGCTGGCCCTCTTCGTCGGTGAGTCCCTCCGGGAACCGAGACAACTGCAACAACACATCTCGCGTCATGGTTCCAAACTTGGGCGCGATGGCCTCTGCGGCGGCTCTGGAGGTGTCGCTGTGCCATTGGTGCGGGGGCAGGTAGCCTCTGCCCTTGCGACGGCTTATATCGGCCTCCAGCAACTCAATGCAAGTCTTGATGCTATCGGCCACAAAGATGTCGCCAGTGCGGATGGATTTGAGTTCGGCCAGCACGCGGCCCATCGTGCGCTTGCTCATGCTGTAGCCCTCGCCTCTTGACGGCCACGCTCGACAAGGTAGCGGGCTTCCGCCCTATCCTCGATGGCCTCCTGCTCCATAAGCGTTCTGATGGCCTGCGCAGTGGCCTGCCCAGCCGCTGGAGACTTGGCCTGCTCGTACTTGTAGCCGAGGCTGATGTATTGCACTTCTGCGGGTTTCATATCAGATTCGCTTTCGTTGGGTTTAGAAGTTGTAGTCATAGAAACGGACAGGTTGCTCGGCCAGATCAAACTTGCGGCCATGCTTGTCCTTCCATCCATGCTTGCCCAAGCGGATGCGCACCACTTGGTTCTCGGGGTTGCTGGTGATGATCCAACGCTGGTCGTGCTGGTTTGTGCAGTGACCAGCGAAGCCGCCAACCACCCACACCAACTGCACCGACTCGTCGCGCTGAGTGTCCATCTCGCGAACCTCAACCGTCTTATCGCTGACGACGCGAACGACCTCGTATGGATGGACATCGCTGTAACCGTATTGATTTGCATATTTCATTTCGCTTCTCCTTCGCTTTTGATTGCCCCCGAAGGGGCGTTGGGTTTACTTGCTGGTGACTTTCACGCTGAACACAGCGGAAACCTTGGTGAACTTGGCGTATGCCTCTGCGCCAAACTCTTTGATGAATGCGTCCTTGTCAAACACAGAACGGTTGCGCTCGATGTAGGTGGCCTTGAACAAAACACCTTCGACAACCTTTGCGCCGCCTTTGCTGGCGCTGTCCTTGATGCTGTCCTTGATGGACTCGGCTTGCTTGGTGAGGTCGGCAATCTGTGCCAACAAAGCACCGAGTGTGTCTACGCTGTTGAGGTTGAGATCGTTGTTCATGTCGCTGTTCCTTCGCTGGTTCTGCCTTGCACTATTGCTTGGTCAGTGATGGTAGTGTAATTCGGTATTTCACCTTTTACAACCCTTTTGAAAAAATATTTTTTACTGTTGCTCTTCCGCAACACCCAGCAATTTGAGGGTGTCGGCCAGCAGAGCGGCCTCGTCATAGCCGTAATGCGCCTCGAAGCCTTTTGTCCCAAGGCCGTGGAGGCCCGTCTTGCCCCTGTGATGCTCT
>VFSW01003189.1_pt1 | contig 24562 bp, 23 predicted proteins | sample 5358111 | NCBI WGS metagenome assembly VFSW01 (sample SAMN11554181, study PRJNA540505) | mine drainage metagenome | isolation source: sediment from site ElyBrook_90M | place: USA: Ely Copper Mine, Vershire, VT | collected 2017
GAACCGAGCGGGATGGGTGTGCCTGCTTAGTGCTTATGAATTATTGCCGCAGCGGCGCGGAGAACGCGGAGGGTGATAATAGTAAAATATTTTTTCTCCGCGTTCTCCGCGCCGCTGCGGCATAAAAATTTCTCCGCCAGCCACCCATGAACAACGTCAAACGTCACGAAATCTTCACCCGCCTGCGCGCCGCCAACCCAAGTCCCACCACCGAACTCAATTACAGCTCGCCCTTCGAACTGCTGATCGCCGTGATCCTCTCCGCACAGTCCACCGATAAAGGCGTCAACAAGGCCACGGCGCCGCTTTTCAAAAAAGCCGGCACGCCGCGCAAAATTCTCCATCTGGGCCTGGACGGCCTCAAGGCGCACATCAAGACCATCGGCCTGTTCAACACCAAGGCCGCGAACATCCTCAAGACCTGCGCTATTCTGCTCGAACGACACGGCGGCAAAGTCCCCGCGGACCGCGCCGCACTCGAAGCCCTGCCCGGCGTCGGCCGCAAGACCGCCAACGTTATTCTCAACACCGCCTTCGGCCAGCCGACCATCGCCGTCGACACGCACATCTTCCGCGTCGCCAACCGCACCGGACTGGCGCCGGGCAAGAACGTGCTCGACGTGGAAAAGAAACTGCTGAAGACCACCCCGGCCGAATTCATGCACGACGCCCACCACTGGCTGATTCTGCAAGGCCGCTACGTATGCGTGGCGCGCAAGCCGCGCTGCGGCGCCTGCCTGATCGAAGATCTGTGCGAGTATCGCCATAAGTCCACCGACGCGGAAGAGGCTGGGGAACGGAAATAATTTCTTCCTGCTGGCGCGCACCAGCGCAACGTTAGCCTGCTGCGTCTCAAGCCAAGCCGAATTTGCGCACTACCCATGTCTTGATCATCTGCGTCAGACTCATATACGCCACGAGTATCAGCGTCAGTGCCGGCCAGTACAGTACCGGCAACGGCGTAAAACCGAAGGACGCGGCAAACGGCGCATACGGCAGTCCGATACCCACCAGACAGATCAATATGCTGGTCAGCGCCAGCGGCAGGCTCGGGCGGCTCTGTATGAATGGCAGCTTGCCGGTGCGAATGATATGGACGATCAGGGTCTGCGACAGCAGGGACTCGACGAACCAGCCGGTCTGAAACAGTATCGCGTTGTGTCCGGCATTGAAGAAATACAACAAAATGAAGAACGTCACGTAGTCGAACAAGGAGCTGACCGGGCCGATGTAGATCATGAAGCGCGCGATATTGCCGATCTCCCAGCGCCGCGGCGCCAGCAGGTATTCCGTATCGACGTGATCGGTCGCCAACGATGTCTGCGAGAAATCGTAGAGTAGATTATTGAGCAGCACCTGCACCGGCGCCAACGGCAGGAACGGCAGGAACGCCGATGCGCCGAGCATGCTGAACATGTTGCCGAAATTGGAACTGGCGCCCATCTTGATGTACTTGATGATATTGCCGAACACCCGCCGGCCTTCGATGACGCCCTCTTCCAGCACCAGCAGATTCTTCTCCAGCAGGATGATGTCCGCGGACTCCTTCGCGATGTCCACGGCGGTATCGACCGAAATGCCGACATCCGCGGTTTTAAGCGCGGGACCGTCGTTGATGCCGTCGCCGAGAAACCCGACCACATGGCCGTTGCGGTGCAGCGCGGTGATGACACGCGACTTCTGCGCCGGCGAAAGCTTGGCGAATACGGCGGTACTCTTGGTCAGTTCCGACAACTGCGCATCGGTGAGCGCATCCAGTTCACTGCCGAGCGCGATGCGCTCCACGCGCAGACCCACATCCCGACAGACTTTGCGCGTCACCACCTCATTGTCGCCGGTGAGAATCTTCACGGTCACGCCGTGCTTGTTGAGCATGGCGATGGCGGCGGCGGCGCTGTCCTTTGGCGGATCGAGGAAGGCGATATAGCCGAGCAGGATCAGATCCGACTCGTCCTGCACCGCGAAGCGGGTGCGCTCGGCGGGAAATGATCGGTAGGCGATGGCGATGACGCGGAAGCCGTCCTCGTTGAGCTTCGCGGCCACCGCTTTGAGGTCGGCGATATCGGACTCATCCAGCGGGAAGATGTAGCCGTCAACCTGGCCGAACGAGCAGACGCTGAACACCTCTTCGACCGCGCCCTTGCAGATCAATGTGTGTTCGTCCGCACCGGCCACCACCACCGACATGCGGCGGCGCACGAAATCGAACGGTACCTCATCCAGCTTGCGGTAGCTGGTCTCGACGCGCAGCCGTTCGTGGACTTCCATACGATTGAGCACGGCGATGTCGAGCAGATTCTTCAGGCCGGTCTGGTAATAGCTGTTCAGGTAGGCGTATTCGAGCACATGCTCATTGTCTTTACCGTGCACATCGACATGCCGCTCGAGGATGATCCGGTCCTGCGTGAGGGTACCGGTCTTGTCCGTGCACAGCACGTCCATAGCGCCGAAGTTCTGAATGGCATTGAGCCGTTTCACGATGACCTTCTTGCGCGCCATCGCCAGCGCCCCCTTGGCCAGGTTGATGGTGACGATCACGGGCAGCATCTCCGGCGTCAGGCCTACCGCCACCGCCAGCGCGAACGTGAACGCCTCCAACCAGTTGCCCTTGCTCATGCCATTGATGACGAACACCAACGGCACCATGATCAGCATGAAGCGTAGCATCAGCCAAGTGAAGCTGCGGATGCCTCTGTCGAAACTGGTGGGCGGGCGCCGGCTGGTCAGCGTGCTGGCCAGCGCGCCGAAATAGGTGCCGGCGCCGGTCATGGCCACCACCGCGATGGCGGTGCCGCTGATAACGTTGCTGCCCATGAAACACAGGTTGTGCAGATCCAGCGCATTGCTCACACCCGGCGGCGCGGGCTGCGGGAATTTCTCGACCGGCAACGCCTCGCCGGTCAGCGCCGACTGATTCACGAACAGATCCTTGGCGCTGAGGATGCGGATATCGGCGGGCACCATGTCGCCGGCCGAAAGGGCCAGCACATCGCCGGGCACCAATTGATCAATCGGCACATTCCGGTAATCGGACGCGTGGCCGCGCGGTCGGTCCGCGTACTCCGCCACCGACGCCGATGAGGACTCTCCGGCGTCGGGCCGACGCAATACCGTGGCCGTGATACTGACCATGGCGCGCAGTTTCTCGACGGCATTATTGGAACGGTATTCCTGCAGAAACGACAAGGTCACCGACAGCAGCACCATCGCGGCGATGATGATGGTCGACGCCCAGTCGCCCATCGCGGCCGAAATGCCGGCCAGCGCCATCAGCAGCAGATTGAGCGGATTCCAGAAGCGCTCCAGCAACTGCATCGGAATACCCTTCTGCTTCTCATGGGCCACCTGATTGCGGCCATGCAGATGCAAGCGCGCCTCCACCTCTGTCTCGGTCAATCCATCGGCACTACTCTCCAGGCGCGTCAGCACGGCATCGGCATCGGCGCAGGCAAGCTCATTGAGGCGTTCGGATGCCGCCTTCGACAAGATCGCCGCCCGCGCACCGCTGGAACCTCTCCAGGCCGCCACACTCATGTTCAAACACCTTATCAGCAGATATCCAAAACCGTTGCGTATACTACTCGGAAACCGTCACCCGGCAAGCATCGGCCGGGAAGCCCGCAGTGCAGTGGGTATCGGCAGAATCCGCCGATCGTGCTGTCAGACGCATCGCAACATTTGAGTAGTAACCAATCGGCATGGACCCGAATGTCATGCACTTGGCAAGCACTGCATTGAAGGGCGATTTATTCGCGTCCAGAATAGCCCGGCGCATCGGCGCGGTTCCACCAGCCTCCTCCCAGCGCCTGCAATAACGCCGCAGTGTCTGTATAACGGCTCGCGGAGGCCTGTACGCGGCTGATCACCGCCTGTCGATAGACCTGTTCCGCGCTCAGCAGCGCCAGGCGGCTGATGTCGCCGGCCTGCATCTGACGACGCGCGATGGCCAGGCTCCGCGCCGTGGAACGCTCGACAGCCAGCGCCGCGGTATAAGTATCCGTGTCACCCCGCAGTGCCCGCAGTACATCAGCCACATTCTGAAACGCCAGGATCACGGTGCTACGATACTGGGCGGCGGCTTGCTCATAGGCGGCCACCGTGGCGCGCTTTCTGTGCAGCAGGGTTCCGCCTTCGAAAATTGGCTGCGTCACACCGGCAGCGACGCCCCAGAAAGCGTTGTTGCCGGTGAACAAGCCGCCGATCGTGGTCGCGATACTGCCGGCGCCGGCTGTCAGGGTAAATTGCGGCAGCCTGTCCGCGACCGCGACGCCGACCTGGGCACTGGCGGCATGCAGTTGCGCTTCCGCTATGCGAATGTCCGGCCGTTGCTCGACAAGTTGCGAGGGTAGCGAGAGTGGCACGGCACGCGGCAAGTGCAGACTGGCGAGCTCGAAGCGAGCGGGCAATCCTTGGCCGGGGAAGCGGCCGGCAAGCGCCGTCAGAAGGTTACGCTGCAGCGCCAATTGTTCTTGCAGCGGCGGCAAAGCCGCTTGAGCTTGCGCCAGCACCGCTTCCTGGGCGACGACGCTGGCTCCCGGCACCGCGCCCAAATCGGACTGGCGTCGGATCAATCCCAACTGCTCGACCTCAAGATCGACGATTTTTTGAGTTGCCGTGATCTGCCCGCGCAGCGCCGCCTCTTGCACGGCCGCAACCACCACATTCGAGGTCAAGCTCAGGTACGCCGCCTCCAGCTGGAATCGCTGCGCCTGCGCCTGCGCCATCAGCGATTCTACCTGACGCCGGTTAGCGCCGAACAAGTCCGGCGCATACGCCACGTCGACTTGCGCGGTATGCAAACTGTAAAGCGCGGCGCCCGAACTGAGTGGAGAGGCGATGCTGCCCAGGGCATCCTGCTGACGCGCGGATGAAACATTGGCAAGCACCGCTGGATAATAAGCTCCCTGTTGCGCCGAAACGTTCTCCCGGGCGCTGCGCAACGCCGCCTGTGCCGATTGCAAGTCCGGGTTGGACTGCAACGACTGTTCAATAAGTGCGTTCAGCGCCCGCGACTGGAAGAGCGTCCACCATTGCCCAGGGATATCGAGCCCTGACACAAGGTGTTGGGCCGCACCGTCTAGCGGATTTTGCTTGGCAGCGCGGTCTGCGGGGGCGTATGCGGCGGCGGCCGGTAATACCGGGCGCCGGTAATCCGGTCCCACCGTACAACCGGCCAGCAGCGCCACCACCAGCAGGGTTACGCACGGCCCGGTGCGGCGCATGTCGCGAAGACGGCTCACGTCATGGCCTCATCCGCCGCCGGAGACGGCTGCAATACGTTAGCGCTCCGCCGTTTCGAGAACACATCGATTAACACCGGCAGCACAATGAGAATCAGCAGCGGCGCCAGCAGGATGCCGCCGACCACCACCAGCGCCAGTGGTTTCTGTACCTGCGAACCGATTCCGGATGATACGGCGGCCGGCAGCAAGCCTACGCACGCGGCGATGCAGGTCATCATCACAGGGCGCATCTGCACCTCGCAGGCGCGCAAGATCGCATCCGCGCGCTTCAGTCCATCGGCAAGCAACGCATTGTAATAGGAGAGCACGATAATCCCGTCCATTGCGGCGATGCCAAACAAGGCGATAAAGCCGATGGCCGCGGAAACACTGAATGGCGTACCCGTAACGTATAACGCGAACACGCCGCCGATCAGCGCCATCGGCATCACGCTGGCCGCCAGCAGGGTATCGGTGAGCGAGGAAAAATTGGCATACAGCAGCAGGCAGATAAGCACCAGACTGAGGGGGACCACAATCTCAAGGCGATGCACCGCGTCCTCGAGATTGCCGAACTCGCCCACCCACTCCACCCGATAGCCACCGGGCAGCTGCACCTGGTCCGCGACTTTCCGTTGCGCCTCGAGCACGGCACCGCCCAGATCCCGCCCTCTGACGCTGAATTTGATCGGTATGTAGCGCTCCTGCTGCTCACGATAAATAAAGGCGGCGCCGGAAGTGAGGCTGATATCGGCGACTTCCCCCAAGGGAACCCGGATCAGACCATTGCCGTTTAGGTTCGGGGCCGCGACGGTTATGCGCCGCATTGCCGCGAGGCTGTCCCGGTATTTCGGCGCCAGACGTACCACGATGGGGAAATTGCGATCACTGCCGGCTTCGTAAAGATTGCCCGCCGTCTGACCGCCAATCGCAACACTCACCGCCGCATTGATATCGCCCGGCGCAAGCCCGAAACGGGCAGCGCGGGCACGGTCAATAGCGATACTCACGGTAGGCTGGCCCAGTGAACTCAGGACCGCGAGGTCGGTGATGCCGGGCACGCCGCGCATGACTTCCTTGATTCGATTCGCTGTCTTCTCCAAGATCTTGAGGTCGCTGCCATAGATCTTGACGGAGTTCTCGCCCTTGACGCCCGATGCGGCCTCTTCGACGTTGTCCTCGATGTTCTGGGAAAAGTTGAACTCGACGCCGGGAAACTGTGCCGCGAGCGCCGCATTGAGTTTGTCGGTGAGTTTTTCCTTGTCGATGCCCTTGGGCCAAGTCGATGACGGTGTCAGCGGCGCGTAGAATTCCGCGTTGAAATTTCCGGTGGCGTCGGTACCGTCATCCGGTCTGCCGTTCTGCGAAACCACGGTCACCACCTCGGGAAAGCTTTTGATGAGCCTGCGCATGCGATTCACATAGCCGTTGCCTTCCTGCAGCGAGATCGATTGCGGCAGGGTGGCCCGAATCCAGAAATTGCCTTCTTCGAGCTTCGGCAGGAACTCCAGGCCCAGCGACTTTATGGCGAGCAGCGCCGTCAACAACAGCAAGCCGCCACAGCCCAGCACCAGCACGCGCTGGGCGAGCGCGAACTTGAGCACTGGACTGTAAATCCGCCGCAGCCCGCGCACGATCAGGGTCTCGGTTGCGGAGGCCTTGTCCGAAAGCAACAAGGAGCTGAGGGCCGGGGAGATTGTGAAGGTGGCGATCAGACCGCCGGCGATCGCGTAGGCGTAGGTCTTGGCCATCGGGCCGAAGATGTGTCCCTCGATTCCCGAAAGCGTGAACAGCGGGACGAACCCGGCGATGATGATGGCCGCGGAGAAGAAGATCGATCGATGCACCTCGACAGCGGCGTTGCCGATCGTGGCGAACTTGCCATGCAAATTGAAATTAGTGCGCATCAGGTGCAACAGCGGCGTGCCCGTATGCCGCGACTCATCGCCTTCGGTCAGGTGCCGGAAAATGTTCTCGACCATGATCACGGTCGCATCCACGATCAGTCCGAAATCGATGGCGCCCACCGAAAGCAGGTTCGCCGATTCTCCACTGAGATACAAAAGCGTGATGGCAAAGAACAACGCGAAGGGAATGGTGGTCGCGACAATCAATGCGCTGCGCAGATTGCCGAGAAACATCCACTGGACAAGGAAGATCAGCGCGATGCCGACAATCATGTTATGGAGCACCGTATGCGTGGTGACATTGATAAGATCACTGCGGTCATAGATGGTCTTGATTTGCACGCCCGGCGGCAATATGTCGGACCGATTAATCTTGTCGACCTCGGCCTCGACACGATGGATGGTAGGCATGCTCTGCGCGCCGCGGCGCATCAGTACGATACCTTGCACGATGTCATCGTCGTCATCCTGACCGGCAATACCCAGACGCGGCTGATGGCCAACCGTGACGGTGGCGACATCACCGACCAGTATCGGCACACCGTTATTCGCGGTTAACAGGGTGTTCCGAAGGTCGTCCATGGAATGAATCATGCCTATGCCGCGCACCACCGCGGCCTGAGGGCCGATGTCAACGGTCTGCGCTCCGACGTTGATGTTGCTGTTGTTGATGGCCTGCAATACCTGCGGCAGGCTTAGGCCAGAGTGATTCAATTTATTGAGATCGACCGTAACATCGTAGGTTTTTGTCGTACCACCCCAACCATTGACATCGATGACCCCCGGTACCGCCTTGAAGCGGCGCTCAAGAATCCAGTCCTGAATCGTTTTCAGATCCATGACCGAATAACCGGGCGGGCCGGCCAACCGATAACGATAAATTTCGCCGATCGGACTCTCTGGCGAGATCTGTGGTTGCGCACCATTGGGTAACGCGCTCAGTTGCGACAGATGATTGGTCACCCACTGTTCGGCCTGCTGATAGGTGAAATCATAGGAGAACTGAAGCTTGACGTCGGACAGGCCGAACAGGGAAATGGTCCGGATACTGGTGACATTCGGTATGCCGGCCATGGCAACCTCGATCGGAATCGTGATATAGCGTTCGATTTCCTCGGCCGATTGCCCGGAGCTCTGGGTGACGATATCCACCAGTGGCGGCACCGGATCGGGATATGCTTCGATATTGAGATTAATGAAACTGACGACGCCTACGGCAATCAGCAACGCCAAAATAGCCACCATGAGCACACGCTGCCGCAGAGCAAACCCGATGATCCGGTGCACGGCTACTCTCCCTGCGCCGCGCGGTCTATGAACAGCGTGCCGCTGGTGACAAGCTTCTCACCTGGAGCAAGTCCTGCGGTAACCTCAACCATGCCCTGGGTTATGCGTCCCGTGCGGATCGGTCGCAGCGCCAGCGTCCCGTCGGCGCGCGCCACAAAAACGTGGGCCGCATCGCCTTCGTGAACGATGGCGCTTTCCGGCACACCCGGCGCCGCGCGGCCGCCGCTGGCGATAATGTCTACGCTCGCGAACATCATCGGCTTGAGTGCGCCATCCGGATTGCTGATTTCGCCACGCACCGGCAAGCGGTGCGTGGTGGAGTCGATGGCAGCCGCAATCCAGGTGATTCTGGCGTGGAAGGTCCGCCCAGGGTAGGCAAGCACATGCACATCAACCGGCAAACCGATGCGCATGACCGGAGCATCCGTCTCACGCACATTGGCGATCAGCCAGACCGTGGCGAGATTGCTGATCGTGTACTGAGGGTTCGAGCCGCCGCCCGCAGAACTGACAATGTACTGCCCAAGACCAACCTGACGCTGAATCACTGTGCCGGCAATCGGCGCCCGGACGAGCGCTTCCGGAGTCGACTGATGCGTACTTGGGGAATTTTCCAGCGCGACGATCTCCGCAGTGGTTTCACCCAGTATGCGCAAGCGGTTACGCACCGCCGCGCGGGTCATTTCCGCAGCCTGGAGAGTACCTCGCGCGCCGACCAGATCCGCCATACTCTGCTCCCAATCCTTGCGCGCGCCGGCTTGCGCGAGATATAGGTCATGCTGGCGTTGCTCAATCCTCCTGGCCAGGTCTACCTGCACCCGCGCCGTCCTCAGCGCGGCAACCGCGCTGATCAGATCAGTCTGCGCCTGCACGAACTCAGAGGCGGCCACCGCCAGCAATGGCGCGCCTTTTTTCACCTTATCACCCGCCTGGGCAAACAGCTTGGATACCCGCCCGGAGTAAGGCGAAAACACCGGCGTTGTCCTGTCATCGTTCAGTGCGATCTCGCCATCCGTGACGCATTCGGATTCGAAAAGCATCGACCGGACGGTTTCCAGCTTGAGACTTTTCCATTGCGCCGCACTGGGTCGAAAGGTTCCCGGCGGCGCCGGTGCCGGCGCCCTGCCAATAGCCGATTGCGGCGCGGCGGGCGCGGCACCGTTGACGATCTTTTCGGCAGCAAAGGCGCTGACCACACCGACCGCCAGCGCAACCGACATGACGAGTTGGCGCCGTCTTGATCGCGCCGCTGACGCCAGGCACGCCGTACAGAGACACACAATACTCGCCAGCTTGTTAAGCGCCATCACATCAACCACATTCCGAGTAGGACCGAAGGTCGGTTCACTTTGTCGCTATCGGCCAGGCCAGACAAAGTCGTTCCCACCGCGCGCGGCGGGCGTGTGATTGTCTGTTATAAAAGCTTACAATACCTGACTGAATCAACCGCCATTCCTGATGCCCTAGTCAGCATGCATATCCTGCTTGTAGAAGATGATGCGCTCCTTGCCGACAGTTTGTCCTGTTCCCTCAGACTGTCCGGTTATGCCGTCGACTGCGCCGATAATGGCGAGAGCGCCGTTATCGCCCAGGAACATTGCAATTTCGATTTGCTTATTCTGGATCTCGGGCTGCCCAAACTCGATGGGTTTGCCGTGCTGCGTCAGATGCGCGCCCATCGCGCGCCGCCAGTGCCGGTCTTGATTCTGACCGCGCGCGACGGTCTCGAAGATCGCGTGCGCGGTCTAGACCTTGGCGCGGATGACTATCTGACCAAGCCTTTCGATCTACCCGAACTGGAAGCGCGCGTACGCGCCCTGCTCCGCCGTGGCCGGGCCGCCACGAGCGCGACCCTCGCGCTTGGACCGTTGACATTGGATACCGCTGCCCGACGCGCCTTCATCGGCTTGCGGGATATGGACTTGCCGGCGCGCGAACTGACCGTTCTCGAGGTGCTGCTGCTCCACAGCGGCACCGCCGTCAGCAAGGAACAGATGACCGATCACCTGTATAGCTGGGATCAGGAAGTCACCCCCAATGCGATCGAAGTTTACATCCATCGGCTACGCAGGAAGCTCGAGCCAATAAAGATAAACATTCGGACGCTGCGCGGCCTAGGGTACCTGCTGGACGATGACATCAAAACGACATAACATCACCTTACGCCGGAAATTACTCACCTGGCTTTTGATTCCAACGGCATTCATCTGGATCATCAGTTCCATCGGAACCTACCGTCTGGCACTGTGGTTCGCCAGTGCGACCTACGACCGCTGGCTGCTCGATTCGACGCAATCCCTTGCCGCACAGTTGCAGAGAGTCAACGGCGATATCACCGTCGACCTGCCGAACGCCGCCACAAAAATGCTCGAGTACGATGCCTACGATAAAATCTATTTCAAGGTCAGCGGACCCCATATAGGCACCATCGCAGGTCAGGCGGCCTTGCCTCCGCCACCCACGGACCAACCTGTCAACAAGGCCATTTTCAGTGACGCGAAAATAAACGGCGCCAAAATCCGCATCGCCTCCATTTATGTGCCGATGGGCAAGGATCTGATATTGGTGCAGGTTGCCGAAACATTGGTGAAGCGCTCCCGTGTCGCGCTGGATATCATGGCCAGCGTGGTGCTGCCACAATTTCTGCTGATTCTCCTCGCGGGCAGCGCGATCTGGATCGGCGTGGGACGCGGACTTGCTCTGTTATGGCGGGCCCAACAGGCGGTGTCCAGCCGCTCGCCGCGGGATCTGAGCCCGGTGAGCGAGGATGGCGCCCCCCAGGAACTGCGTTTGCTGCTACGCGCCATCAATTCGCTCATGGCGCATCTGTCGCGGACATTATCATCTCAGCAACGCTTCATCACCGATGCCGCCCATCAATTGCGCACCCCTCTCGCGGGCCTGAAAACACAGACCGAACTGGCGTTGCGGCAATCTGATCCGGCCGCTATCCGGCACAGTCTTGAAAACCTTCACCAAGGTGTTGAACACACCAGCCGTCTTGCCACCCAACTGCTTTCCTTGGCCAGGGCGGAGCAGCGACATTTGCCGGAACAGCGCTCGGAGTCGATTGACATGAATACTCTGGTCCGCGACAGTGTCATGGAATGGATCCGCGCCGCCACCCGGAAGGACATCGATCTTGGCTTCGTTGCAGCGTCGCAACCGGCCAGCATCAAAGGCGACCCGTTTTCGATTCGGGAAATGCTCAACAATCTGCTTGATAATGCCATCCGTTATGTGCAGCGCGGCGGCACCATCACCGCGCAAGTCGAAGCGACCCGGACAGCGATAGTGGTAGCGATTCAGGACAACGGCCCCGGTATACCCGCAGCGGAACAACAGCGTGTGTTTGAACCCTTCCACCGCGTCTCCGACGCTGCCGCCGATGGCTGCGGGCTTGGCCTGACGATTGTGAGAGAAATCGCGCAGGCCCACGGCGGCAACGCTTGGCTGGAGACAGACACCGACACACCCGGCTTGGTCGCGAAGGTCAGCTTCCCGGTGGCGACCAGCTAAGCGATACACCGGAAAGATTCCGGCTTGACGAGCGGCTTAGCGTTGCAAGACACTGGTCCATCACGCGGCGGGGTGGCTCTCCGGTTAGTAATATTCATCTGAACAGAGCATAATAATGCGGAATTGCGACTGACACGTCACGCGCCTGCGCCGGAGTTTTCCGCGTTCACAATACAGACGCCGGGACGATGGCATTACCCGGATTATTGACTGCCAAGATGATGAAATACCTATTGCTTGCCTTAAGCCTACTGCAAAGTCCGCTGCTCTCGGCGGGCCTGCTCAGTACCTTCAAGCACGAGAATGGCGAAACCAACTGGCAGCACGTTTCAAACTGGTCCAGTGGTACTCTAATATTGCTGTTGTCGCTGGTCGTGGTAAATCTGTTCTTTACCCGTCGAGCGGCGCGTAAATCCAATCTAGCCCTAAAGGCGATCCGAAATGATCTGGAGTTGCGGGTTCAGGAACGCACAGCCACCCTGGATGAATCCAACCGCCTGTTGAAGAAAACCAATCAACTGCTGGAAGATGAAGTCGCTCAGCACGTGGCCACCGCCGTCCGGCTCCGCTCATCCGAGTCCTATATCAGAAACATCCTGAAATCCATGCCGTTGATGCTGATCGGGCTGAACAAGGATGGACAAGTCACCCAATGGAACAAACGCGCCGAGGATATCGCGGGCATCACGGCCGAGGCCGCCCTGGGCAGGAATCTGTGGGAGGTCTACCCGATCATCACGGTGTCACCCGCTCAGATCGGCGCGGCCGTAGAAAAGAGCGAAGCCATCACCATCAAGCACAGTCAACGGGGTCAATACTATTTCGACATCACCATCTATCCGCTGCGGGACCAGATTGAAACCGGCGTGGTGATCCTGATCGATGACGTCACCAAGAAGATTCTGGCCGAGAACATGCTGGTCCAGAGCGACAAAATGTCATCCATGGGGGAGCTGGCGTCGTCCATGGCCCATGACATCAACACACCGCTGCAGGCCATTTTATTCGACCTGAGAACCTTTGAGCATTTACTTGCCGATGGCAGCCGGGATCCCAGCGATTTCAGCAGCCACGGAAAATCCGAAAAACTCAAAAGCGTGCTGACCGATGCCGCCGAGAAGGGGCAACACGTCGCGTCGATCATCAGAAACCTGCAGGCCTTCGCCCGCGGACGCAGCGGCAAAATGCAGCCCTCGAACATTCCGGATGTAGTGGAACATACCCTGGAACTGGCGAGGAATGTGTTGTCGATTCCCTCCGGACTCAAATTCAGCGATATCACCATCGAAAGAAATTACGCACCGGATCTGCCCATGGTCCCCTGCTATGTGACCGAGCTGCAGCAGGTTTTCCTCAGCCTGTTTCGCCACTGCTGCAACGCGCTCGGGAGAGTCGCGGATACCGGTCACGCACCCATTATTCAGATTCACATCAGCAATCAATATGACGCATTATGGATCAAGATTCACCATAACGGCGTCGGCCTCAGCAACGAGGAACAGATGTACTTGTTCGAACCTTTCTTCAGCAGCAAGCCATCCGACGTGGACTACGATGCTGGCAAGCGGCTGTCATTCGCATATTTCATCATCACCGAACAGCATCAAGGCCAAATGGCGGTGACCTCCGATATTGGCACGGGCACCACATTCCACATGCAACTGCAACTGAACTGAACTGAACTGGCCGGAAGAGAATCAAGCGATCAGGCGCGGTGATCCGCGTCAGGCCACATAAAAAAGCACGGCGCAGTAATGGCTGATACTGCCCGCCAGCACAAACAGATGCCAGACGCCATGAAAATGCCGCGCGCGTGAATCCAGCGCAAAGAAGATCACGCCCACCGTATAGAACAATCCGCCCGCCAGCAGCCACATAAAGCCGGCAAACGGCAAGGCCTGCAACAAAGGCCGGATGGCCGCCAGACATGACCAGCCCATCAGCAGATAAATCGCCACCGGCAAAATTCTGTGTCCCTTGCGTGGCACTGCATCGATCAAGATACCGATGACAGCCAATCCCCAGATGATGCCGAACAAGGACCAGCCCCAGGCGCCGCGCAGCGTAACCAGCGTGAATGGCGTATAGGTGCCGGCGATCAGCAGATAAATGGAGAAATGATCGAACTTGCGGAAGATGGCCTTCGCTCTGCCGCGCAGGCTGTGATACAGCGTGGAGAACACGTAGAGCATCAGGAGGGTGACGCCGTAGACGCTGAAGCTGACTATCTTCCAAGGATCGCCCTGACGCGCCGCCAACACCACCAGCACCGCCAAACCGGCAAGCGCAGCGACCGCACCGATCAGATGACTGATACCGTTGAAACGCTCACCCTTGTACATGGACCAAGCACGGTATCGAAGCTGGGGATATCCAAAACCAGCGATGGAAGAAGCTGCGGCGCATGATCTGTACTATTTCCGTTTGCGTCAATTCAGTGGCATGCCGGCTTGAACCATATCACGGCCGAGCACCCTTCCAGCCGAGAAGATAGGCATCCAATATCCAGTAATGGCCATCTTTGCGGACCAGATCGAGCGCCCTTGCGTAGCTACCCGGCCAACGGGTATTGGCGAAGTTCTGTTCCGCCACCTTGATTGACCGCGATGCCGTGTCCACAGCGGTGATGACGGCCACATGACCGGTATTCCGGTATTCCCTGGCGTAGATCAGCAAATCGCCGGGACGGGGCGCCCGCGTCGAGCCATTGGGATAGGCATCGAGCTGGATTTTCTTTTGGTCCGCCACACGGGTGAGATAAGTGACGCGGCTCCAGATGTCCGCCGCCACATCGACATCGCCATAGACCAGACCTTTATTGATCAACAGCCAGCGCCGCGCGAATTCGACGCATTGCCATTTGATGCCGGTGTACGTCCCCGCATACCGGTTGGGCTCGACGACGACGCAGGAGGAACTGCAATTGGAATAGGCATCCACCTTGCCTTGCGCAACACCGATCACTGTGCCGTAGGGCATTACGCAATGATTGGTGCAGGCCGCAGGTATCGGCTTGGCCGCTTGGGTTTCCGCATGGACAGGCGCGGGCTGCGCCGCGATACACGACCAGAGCAGCAGACCAAGCCGCAGCGTTTCACCCGAACGCTTGTTCATTTCTGCCCATCCCGCCTGCCGAATAACCCATGCGCCAGAGAACCCATCCTCACGCCAGCGCCGGGAACAAGCCCTTCATGCCATTGGCGATGAACTCGATGGCAATCGCCATCAGTATAAGTCCCATGATGCGCGTGAAGATATTGATGCCGGTCTGGCTGACATGCCGGGATATCCACGGGACGAGCTGCAACACTGTCCACAGCACACCCGCCAGGATCAGGATATCGATCCCCATGAAAAGATAATGACTCACCCCCGCATCCTTGTGCGCATACAGAATCACCGTGCTGATGGCGCCCGGCCCGGCCAGCAGCGGCATAGCCAACGGCACCACGGCCACCGATGTCTTGGATTCGCTTTCGCGCGCCTCCTCCGTGGTATGCGACACCGGACTGATGCGCGCCTGCACCATGGAAACCGCCATCAGCATGATGAGTATCCCGCCGCCCACCGTGAACGAGTTGATAGTAATGCCGAAGAAGCGCAGCACTTTCTCGCCGAACACCAGCGACACCAGCAGGATCGTCGTGACCGCAATCACGATGATCCTGGCGATGCGTTTGCGCTCTTCAACCCGTACATCGGCCGTCAGCGCGACGAAAATAGGAATGGCGCCGAACGGGTTGACGATGGCCAGCAGGCCGATCAGGAATTTGGTGTATTCAGTGTAATCCATGGGTTCCCTGAGAAGATGCGGGTTAAGCCGCATTGAAAAAAGGACTACTTTCGCCAGCATCAGAAAGGCAGGCCCTTAACCGAGCCTAATCGAGAAACCATGCGTTATCAAGTAGACAAGGGCGCTGGCCCAGCCGGCGTGTGTCGGGTTATGCTCACGACTGGTCACCACGCAAGTATCGCTATGCTGTACGGTCAGAATCGTGATGAGATCCGCCGCGTCTATTGCACGGCCTGGGACAAACATCAGCGGGGTCTACCGCTCGAAGCGCTGGAGCGGCAGTTGGTGGCGATCATCGGCCTGCACCCCGAATATCACGCGCTGCTCGCGGATCACGCTGCCGCACTGGCGCGCGACTTCACGCCCGAGATGGGGCAGACCAATCCGTTTCTGCACATGGGCATGCACCTCGCTATCCGCGAACAGCTCGCCACGGACCGTCCCGCCGGAATAACCGCGGCCTTCGGGGCATTGATGGCACGCGTGCAGGATGCGCACGCGGCCGAACATCGCATGATGGAATGTCTGGGCGAGGCCTTGTGGCAGGCTCAGCGCAACGGACAGACGTCGGACGAAGCGCGTTATCTGGAATGCCTGCGGCAGCTCGCCGGCGGCTGACGCAACGGCTAATCGTCCGTTTTGAGCTGCGCGAGCCTGCGCCGCAGTTTCCGCGCGTCGGTGAAGAAGCGACCCAGATCATGACTGGCACTTATTCTGAATGCCGGCGGTTTCAATACGCCATCGAACTGCGGCTGCGCCGTGAAATCCATGCCGGCGATATATTGCGTCAACAAGCCCAGTCCGAGCAGGATGCCGGCAATCGCGCCGCTCATCAGCAGCCGTGGCCGCGGCCGGTGCGCCGAACTGAAACGCAGGTGGGCGGCGAACAGCGTCGTCAGCAGCGCGAACGCACCGGCATAATCGAGTATATCCGCCGACAATTCCGCAGTCAGCGCGAAGCGGTAATATTCAAGCACGATGTCGTAGGCCATCCACGCCAGCAACGCCAGTGCGGCAATCACGCCATGCGCGAAGAAGGCCGGACGGTGCGCGAAGACGCGACTCGCCAGGGCCCAGCCGCCGGCCCAGGTCAGCATCATGATGATCGTCACGAACACAAAGAACAGCAGTTGCGCCGGCTTGGGTTGCGTGTAGGTATTCCAACTCATCTGCACGAACAGGGCGACGGCGCTGATCAGCAGCAGTGCCGCGAGAACCCGGCCGCGATTGATGGAACGACCGATCGCGTCGCCGTTGCGCCGATCGATCAGCGTCCCGGTCACGGCGTAACCGGCGCGACGCAGGCGTAGTTGCGTATGGCCGATGCGCAAGCTTGTGTCGTCCGCCAGCGCTGCGCGCGCGACACGCCGATCGTCGGCCGACAGATAGATGCCGTTGTCGCTCTGCGCATCGATCATGTACAACAGTCCCTCGGCATCGCGTTCAATCGCCAGATGGCGTGGTGAAACATAGGGATCATCGATGATGACGGCACAGTCATACGCGCGGCCGATGCAGGCCGGGAATGCCGTGAGACGGACCCGCTCCGTCACCCGGCCGGCACGATCAAGAACTTCGACGACAATCAGTTCGTCCATGCGATGGCATCCAGGTAGGCGCGCGTGAAACGCAAGGCGTTGTCGAAACTGACGCCGGCCAGCACCAGAGTGGTCTGCAAACCTGCCGTGTTGCTGTCAAGTGTGGCCGCCTTGAGTTCAGCATCATACAGGCCGTCCATGCTCAGATAGCGGCGCAGGCACAGCACAGTCTTGAACCGCACGCCCTTATTGGTGACAAAATCGGTGTGGCAGAGGTACTTGCTGACATCTTCCTTGCCCGCCATGATGGGATTGTAGGAGGCCTTGAAATATTTCTCGTAGAGCATGTAGAAGCGGAAACGGTTGAGCTGATCGGAACTGATCAGATCATATTTGTAACTGATGATGCCGGTATTCTGTGTGCGCGACAAATAGAGATCGTCATCCGTGGAGCACTGCTGGGCGACCGTCACAAACAGGTTGTCGTTCTGGCGATTGGAATCGCCCCAGCACTTGATATAGGGGGCGATCTTGCCCGGCACACGGTAGTGTCCCATGACGGCGGTCGGCAGCGGCGTGGCCAGCAGCCGCGCCATGTAACTGTCCTGATTGCGCAGCAACTGCGCGCGGACCTGGGCCAATCCGGGCGCAGCGTGAGTATCCGCCGGCGTACTCTCGATGAGTTGGATCACATACGCCGCCGGCACCAGAAAGCTGACCTGATTGCCGGCGGTGGCGACATTCACGCCGATGACACTGCCGTCCGCCAGCAGGGCCGGACCGCCGCTCATGCCCGCATTGATGGAGCCGGTGAAGTGAATCTTCTCGTACAGTGACTCCTCCAGCAGGCCACTGTAAGTGCCTTCGACGATGGTCATGCCCAAATCCAGCGGCGATCCCAGCGAGTAGACGCGAAAGCCTTTTTCTACCGACGCGCTGCTCAAGCGAAGATGACTGGACACGGCCACATCGGTGCGCACCAGCGCGAGATCATGCACGACATCGAAGTTGAGCACGCGCAAGGCACCGAGTTTGCCGTTCGCATGCACAATCTCCGCCCGGTACTGACCGGGCTTCTGAATCAGGTCGGAAATGACATGGTAGTTGGTAACGATACGGCCGTCAGCGCTGATCAGAAATCCGGAACCCAGCACCGCCTTCGCGCCAGTCGATGCTTCGAGGATGCGGATCTGGACGATACTGTCCTTGTAGCGGTCGAACACTACCTGCGTTTCGGGCTGCGCCGCCCACAGCGTTTTGCCCAGCAGGCACAGCAGCAGCGCTGCCAGTCCCCGCACACCCCGTCCAGTCATGATTGCGCCCTTTGCGGCAACACGCTTATTTCTGCACGACACCCTGGGTCTTCACCACGCTCTCATGGCCGTGGCGATCATACCACCGAGGTCGGCGAGATTACCGGGCAGGATCAGCGTATTGCCTTTCTGCGCGACATTGCCGAAGGCCGCGACATATTTTGCCGCGACCTTGAGATTGATGGCGGCGAGGCTGAACACGATCAGGTAGAAGGTTCCGCTCAGCATCTCCAACCCGAGCAGTGCGAAGGCCAGCAGGAACCGCCCGATATACGCTTGCATGATGCCGTTCCTCGGCCGTGACTTGCGGAAATTTTCTGGTCCGCCCGGCGCTGAATGACCGATGCGGCGGCTTATGTTAACAGTTATTCTCTGGTTACGCCGCGCCGCAGCAGATAGATCAGGAGACCGGACACGGCCAGCACACCCACGCCGATGAGATACGGTTCAACCAGTTTCAACGCGGACAGCACCTGCTCCATGTGACGTCCTAGTCGGTAAGCGCCGCCGCCCCAGACACCCACCCACAATGCCGCGCCGAGCGCATTGAATCCCAGGAACCGCAACCAGGGCATGCCGCAGAGACCGGCGACCACGCCGTTGAGCTGGCGCAGCACTTCCAGAAACCGGGCGATGATAACGATGCCGCCACCGTAGCGGGTGAAAAAATGCTCCACGTGTTCGATATGCGCGGCCTGCAAACCGGCGCGACTGCCATGGCGCAGCACCAGTTGCCGCCCGCCATAATGCCCGATGGCGTAGCCGATGTTATCGCCGAGCACCGCGGCACTCCACGCGACTATCACCAGCACCGCGATGCTCAGGTCACCGCGCGCCGCGAGCAACCCGCCGGCGATGATCAGGGTCTGTCCCGGCGCTGGCAGGCCGAAGCCTTCCACCAGCACCATGCCGAACACGGCGAAATAGCCGTAGTGGTGAAGATAGGGTGTAGCTATATCAAGATAATGTGAGAGCACGGGATCGATACAACTTTGATGGGTTGGGTAACTGATCTGCGGCGGGCGCCAACGGTATTTGGTGGGTTATCTATAGACGCCCAACGGCACAACCCGATGCGCACCAAAAGAACTCCCTCGCTCCGCCACACCAGTGGCGGTGGTTGCCGTGACCCGCAAAAAGATAGTTTATCGGAAACACCTTAACTATGAACATGATTTCCAATTGTCGCGGAAATCTCTGTGCTGCTACGGCGGTGCTTACTCGTCAAATCGATCGCGTTCGCTGTCGGGCAGCGCAAGCCGCTTACCAGCAACTCTATTACATCCAGAAGCCGGGCACGCACGGCGCCGCATTGCTTCACTAAGCGCGCTTTATCACGACATCTAACTGGGTCCAATAAAATGAATCCCTGCTTGCCGCCGAAAGAGACAAGTACGCGGTGCGGAATCAATTGCTTGACATTTTAATAATAATGATTATTATTTACAATATAATGCGAATGATTCCTATTTGCTTAAATAGATCGAAATTAACGAGGAGTTTAAGGATGTTGAAACATTGGCTGACCCCGACAGTATTGGCAGTGATCCTGGCATTTTCAATTAACGCGCAGGCCCAAGATTACGTGCTCACCCTCAAGGACCACCAATTCTCCCCAAAAGAATTGACTATCCCTGCGGGGCAGAAAATCAAAATCACCGTGAAGAATCAGGATTCAACGCCGGCGGAATTTGAAAGTTCGGATTTAAATCGCGAGAAACTGGTCGCCGGGAACAGTGCAATTATCGTGTTTATAGGGCCATTGGATGCGGGTAGCTATGGCTACTTCGACGACTTCCACCGCGATACGACTACCGGCGCCATCACGGCAAAGTAACCCAGGGAACCGCTCTAAATGAATCAAGCACCTTTCATGACGAAGCCCGTCGGGAAGATCGTCATGGCGACAATCGTTACAGTCATTGCCCTTGCCAAGGTGAATCCTGCATTTGCTCTCGACGAACTGTATTCGCCCAATGTCGACTATCGCGAATTGTCACTGGAATACAGCGGCAGCCGCAGCTTCGACACGCAGTCGGATAAAAACAATGCACAAGAGCATGGATTGGTCATCGAAGCCGGGATCACGCCGCGCTGGATGGTGGAGACCAGCGCCGGATTTGCAAAGGATCCAAATGCGAATGCCAAGCTGAGTGATCTAGAAGTGGAGAACCGTTTCCAGCTTCTCGAAGCGGGCGAGTACTGGCTCGATGCCGGGATTCTGGTCGCTTATGATTTTTCTACGCAAAGCCAACAACCCGATTCCGTGGAAGTCAAATTGCTGCTGCAAAAGGATGTTGGCAGGATCACCACCATGGCCAACATCGGATTTTTTGAGGATGTAGGGAACTACTCCGCACCGGGGGGGGCAGACTACGTGGTTTTGTGGAACACCCGCTATCGCTACAATGAATACTTCCAGCCGGGCATCGAAATGCAGAGCGATCTAGGTCAGAGCTCTATGCTGGGACACTTCAACGGACAGGAACATTATGTTGGGCCGGCGGTATATGGCCGTCTTTTTGGTCATCTGAGATACCAAGCCGGTTATTTTAAGGGTATCAGCGATGCAGCCTCGCAGAGCGCCGTAAGGATGTTAGTAGAATATGAAACACATTTTTAGGAGTGATCAATGCTTGCTACCTTAATTATCGTATTCCGAGAGGTAATTGAAGCCGGTCTGGTGATTGGCATCGTCCTGGCCGCCACCCATGGCGTGCCGCGGCGCACCCTCTGGGTAGTCTATGGCGTCCTGGGTGGAATCGTCGGAGCCTGTCTGGTAGCGGCATTCGCAAGCGCAATTAACCGGCTCATGGAAGGCGTCGGACAGGAATTGTTCGATGCCGCCATTCTGCTGACCGCCGTTTTCATGCTCACCTGGCATAATGTTTGGATGGCGCGGCATGGTCGCGAGATCGCCTCGCACATGAAAAATATCGGCACAGCGGTCACCACCGGGCAGCGCTCGTTGCTGGCGCTTTCAATCGTTGTCGGTATCGCCGTATTACGCGAGGGATCGGAAATCGTACTCTTTCTTTATGGCATCGCCATCTCCGGCAACGATACGGCAGCGACCATGGCCGTCGGCGGCATACTGGGCCTGGTGCTGGGCATTGTTGTAGGCGCCGTCACCTATTCCGGGCTGCTGCGCATTCCGAACCGTTATTTATTTGCCGTCACGGGCTGGCTGATCGCATTGTTGGCGGCAGGCATGGCCGCGCAGGCGATAGCGTTCCTGCAACAGGCGCAGATCGTTACTGCGTTCTCCCAGGTACTCTGGAACACGTCCAGATTTCTATCCGAAAGCAGCCTGGGCGGGAAAGTACTGCACACCTTGGTTGGCTACACCGCCCAGCCCACCGGAATGCAGATGATCGTCTATTCACTCACACTGGCGACAATCTTCACCTTGATGAGGTTGCTAGGTCATTCGGCCGTTACTCGGCCGGCCACCGTCGCAGAGCGCGCCGAGACCGGCGGATGAGAGTGTCGATCATTGATATCGGGAACCGAACCGCTGTCGGACGCCGTAAATAGCGGCAGATCGACGTACCTGCCGGGCTCTTGCCCATGTGGAGCATGCGAAGCTTATAATTGCGGGTATCAAACAGGGGGGCGGCATGACGGTCGAAGCGATAATGAGCAAACGGGTTGTTACCGTAGGTATGGACGATACCCTCGATACCCTGCGCTTCCTGTTCGCCAAGCATCGGTTTCATCACATCTTTGTCATCAGCGAAAAGCGCTTAGTCGGCGTCATCTCCGACCGCGACCTGCTCAAGCAGATCAGTCCGCGCATCGAATCCGATACGGCCAATGACAAAGAGATGGCGGTGTTGCGCAAGCATGCCCACCAGATCATGTCACGCAGGCCGGTGGCCGTACAAAAACATATAACTCTCAAGGAAGCAGCCGTCACCATGCTCGACAACAACATCTCCTGCCTCCCGGTTGTCGATGAGCATGGCGCTGTGGTCGGCGTACTCAGTTGGAGAGATATCCTGCGATTTCTGGTGAAGTGGACCCCACCCTAAGCCACAATCCTTCAATGGCGCAATACTGGTCACAGCCGTAACAAAAACAAATCCGGTCGCCGCACCACATTGGGCGCGTGGATTCAGGCTGCGGCATGCGGCGAACGGCGTGTCGCGGCCAGCGTTTTGATCGCGTCATGCTGCGCCAGCAGGTCCGCGCGTTCGACCACGAAGACACCCATCTGTCCGACCTTGAACTCGACCCAGCCGAACGGCAAGTCCGGCAGCAAGCGCACCAGATGCTGTTCGCTCTCGCCCACTTCGCAGATCAGCAGGCCGTGTTCCGACAGATGCGCCGGCGCATCACGGAGTATTTCCAGAGCCAGATCCAATCCGTCAGTGCCGGCGCGCAAACCCAATGCCGGCTCATGCGCATACTCCGCCGGCAAAGCCGCCGTTTCCGCATGCGTCACATACGGCGGGTTGGTGACGATCAGATCGTAAACTTCTTCGCGCAGACCGTGGAACAGATCCGACTGCCGCAGGCGCACGTTCGTTGCGCCAAGACGCTCCCTGTTTTCCTGTGCCAATACCAGGGCGTCCGCGGAGATATCCGCCGCGTCGACCTGCCAGTCAGGATGATAGTGCGCCGTGGCGATGGCGATGCAGCCCGAGCCGGTGCAAAGATCCAGCACCCGCTCGACCATCCGACCGCCCAGCCATGGCTCGAAATCGGACTCTATCAATTCGGCGATCGGCGAACGCGGCACCAACGCACGCGGATCGGACTTGAATGACAGGCCCGCGAACCATGCTTCACCCGTGAGATAGCAGGCCGGCATCCGCTCCGCGATGCGTCGTTCGAACAGCGCCAGAACACGCACCTTCTCATCGGCCAGCAGTCGGGTCCGACCATAAACCGGGTTCAGTTCATGCGGCAGTTGCAGCGTGTGCAGCACCAGTTGGGTGGCTTCGTCGAGCGCATTGTCGTGACAGTGCCCGAAACACAGCCCGGCCGCCGTGAAGCGGCTCGCGCCATAACGGATAAAGTCGATGATCGTCGCCAGTTCACTGCTCATGTACTGTCAATGGTCCGTGGTAGTGGTTCGATCCGTGTTTCTGTTAGTACCATCAATGCAAAAATATTGGAAGTGATTTTATCCCTATAGACCTGCCACGCCTCAGCGGCAAAAACATTTTTCACCGAAAATGACAGACAGGTTATTTACCGGTAACCAGTTCCGCCTTGGCGTATTCGTGACGCACGCAGCTTGCCATGATAGGATTTACCACTCGTATCGTCACGATTGCACAGGATCGACCCCGACTCGATTGCAAATGCTGTGCGGCACAAACAATCGACGCATCACTCAAGGCCCCGGTAGCTCAGTTGGATAGAGCATCCCCCTCCTAAGGGGAAGGTCGGACGTTCGAATCGTCTCCGGGGCGCCATTATATTCAATGTGTTATGTAACTTTCTCGTCTTTCAAATTTTCCATTATTTTAGATTAAGTCCTCATTAAGTCCTGGGGCGACAAACTCGGCGTGTTCCTGGTTGTTGGCCCGCGTCATCACGCTGGTCCGGCGCTCAAAAAACACTCTGCGGTGTCTGCGGCAAAGTACATATCCGATCTCTAATGTGTGTTGTCGTACAGACTACGCGTAAGCTTACGAACAGTATTGCAAGGTAATAATCAGAGACGCAGCACAACGCTCCGGCCAATTGTCAACACTCGTAATCAGGAGGTGAACATGAACAGAGATCAGATCAAAGTCCGTATGAATGAATCGAAGGGTAAGGTCAAGGAAGTCACGTGCAAGATGGTCAGTGATAAGACCTTAGAGGAAAAAGGCAGGATTCAATCAACCATCGGAAAATTTCAGGCAGTATATGGCGATTTCAACGATGACCAAAAGAAAGACCACAGACCTCGTAAATCACGGAGTATTAATCATGAGTGAATGGCACTAAGTTAAGCCCGTAACTTCTTAGCATGTCCGCGTCTTTT